>Ga0137297_11392_pt1 | contig 14140 bp, 12 predicted proteins | sample RamsorincwithD2O_FD_97191 | JGI IMG/M metagenome (GOLD analysis project Ga0137297, IMG submission 97191) | Mouse cecal microbial communities from Vienna, Austria - Mucin amended with D2O | ecosystem: Host-associated > Mammals > Digestive system > Large intestine > Cecum | place: Austria: Vienna... | reverse complement strand
AGTGAATATAGTCAGGTAACAGCAATCTCTGTTAGTGCGATTCCGGCTACTGGCACTACAATTCAAAAGTTAACTTATAAGTTGAATGGTGGTGTTGAACAGGATGTGATAGATAATCAAATTGTATTGGATACTGATGGAGAACATACAGTGGAAGTTACCGCTATTGATTATTATGGTAATGCAAAAACAGTTATAGGTCATTATTTGATTGATGTTACATTACCAGAGATTATATTATCTGATATTACAATTGGAATATCTGAAGTAGAGAATTTTGATTTGATGAAAGATGTGAGTGCGACAGATAGTTTGAGTGGAATAGATGGTTCTATTGAGACAAGTGGAAGTTTAGCTGCTATTGCGGGGACATATGAAATTACATATACAGTGAAAGATAAAGCCCAGAATATGGCAACTGTTATGCGAAGAATTTTTGTGGTTCCAAATGAGATTGTGAATACTGTTATTGATAGTGAAGCTACTGTTATTGATCCATTTGGAAATACAAGATACGTAGGGAAAAGCCCTAATAATTATGTGAAATTTAATAATACAAAGTGGAGAATTATTGGAATATTTGATGGCCAGATGAAGATTATGCAGGATAGTTTTTATAGTACGTCTATTGCCTGGGATGCAAAGGCATCTAGTGGAGGGCATGGTGATCATGGATGGAATGATTGGAGTAAGGCGACGCTTCAGCGTCAATTAAATACTACATTTTGGAATCAAATAAATTCTACATATCAAGGATATGTAGATCAGGATCATGTATGGAATTTGGGAAGCTTAAATTCTGGCTTATCAACAAGATCAAATGTGTATGAGTTGGAAAGAGGAAATCAAGTACCTGGAGGCAGACCAATAACATGGACTGGGAAGGTGGGATTAATGTACCCAAGTGATTATGGATATTCTACGGATTCTACAGATGAGGTTTGTGATACTACTACTATGTATAATGATTGGATGAATGGAGCTTCTAAAACGGAATGTGTAGGTAGATCATGGATATATGATAGTTCACATAAGCAATGGGTACTTACTCCATCTTTAAATTTTATAGATCATAATTTTTATATTCATAATTGGGGTTCTGTTGCTTCTTGGTATTCTGATGGTATTTTTGATGGCATTGTGTCTTCAGAAAGTGTTAATACGGTTTCAGCACGACCAGTTGTTTATTTAAAACCTAGTGTGAAAATTACTGAAGGATCTGGAACATCAAGTTTACCTTATGAATTAGGATTATAATTTTATATTTATTTACTTGAAATTCGGATTTCATTATAATATAATAGTAGTAGAAATGGAAGGTTATGTTATGGATGAAATATTAATGGAAACTGAATTAAAGATGTCTAGTGCGATTGAAAGCATGGAGAAACGCTTTTTGAATGTTCGAGCTGGAAGGGCAAATCCTGCTATTTTGGATGGAGTAATGGTATCTTATTATGGAGTGGATACGCCTTTGAAGCAACTAGCTAATGTTTCTGTTCCAGAGGCTAGACAGCTTTGTATTAAACCGTTTGATCGTTCTTGTTTAGGAGCAATTGAAAAAGGAATTTATGAGTCTAATGTTGGTCTTACTCCCAATAATAATGGGGAGGTTATTATTCTGAATATTCCAGTACTTACAGAGGATACTAGAAAAGAATATGTTAAGCAAGTGAAGAGTATGGCAGAGGATTGTCGGATTGCTTTACGTAATATTAGACAGGATGCGAATAATGATATTAAGAAATTGGAATTGCCAGAAGATGATGTGAAGGCTGGTACATTAGATGTACAAGATTTAATTAATAAATATAATAAAATTGTTGATGATAAACTTAAAGAAAAAGAGCAAGAATTGATGACTGTTTAGTCATTTTTTCTTTATTTTGTTTACAATTTATGGTAATGTGCTATAATATGAGTAGAGGATGTGGTGGCATGTTTCGAAAAGATAAAGATAAGGATAAAGTACAATCTATTGATTTGAAGAAATTGAATGATGTGATTGGACTTTCTAAAGGGGTACTAAATGTTCTTTATATTATTTTAATTGTAGTTGGTATTTATGCTGGAACGATGCTTATTAAGGAATGGAAGTTGTTTGATTTTTTATTAGAGCTTCTTCGGATTGTTGCTCCACTTTTTATTGGTCTTTTTATTGCATGGTTGTTTGATCCTGTTGTGAAATGGTTTCAGAGAAAAGGTTTAAAAAGAGGATTTGGGGCAGCTATTGTGTATGCAGTTATGTTTGGAATTATACTGCTTATTGTTTGTATGATTGTTCCTATGCTTTCGGATCAGGTTAATGATTTTGTGGGAAGTTTGCCTGGGATTTTTGATACAGTAAAAGGTTGGATAGATGGAATTTTTGATCGATTAGGGGAAATACAGAATTTGGATGCGAAGGGGATGAAGGCAGATCTATTTAAACAATTGGAGGATTTTGCTGGCAATCTTACTAGTTCTTTACCAGGTACTTTAGTAACGGTTTTAAAAGGTGCTTTTTCGGGAATAGGAGCTTTTGTAGTTGGATTAATTATTGGATTTTTCTTATTGGTTAGTTTTGATAATGTAAATGATACTTTTATTACTTTGGTTCCACGGAGGATGCAAAAGGATGCTCGAGATGTGATGAATGAAGTAAATACTTCCTTACGTAGTTTTGTACAAGGGGCATTGTTTGATTGTACGTTTGTGTTTATTATTACTTCTATTGGGTTGTGGTTAGTAGGTTTAAAGGCACCTTTGCTGTTTGGATTATTTTGTGGTATTACAAATATTATTCCTTATGCTGGTCCTTATATTGGAGGAGCACCAGCGGTTATTGTGGGATTTTCACAGGGGACAGCAGTGGGGATTTTATCTTTAGTGGTAATTGTGGTAATTCAATTTTTGGAAGGTAACTTTTTACAACCACTTATTATGAGTAAGACTACTAAGTTACATCCTGTAACAATTATGTTAGGGCTTTTGGTGTTTGGTCATTTCTGGGGAATATTTGGAATGATTGTTTCTACTCCATTAATTGCAGCAATTAAGTCAATTTTGATGTATTTTGATGAAAAGTATGATATAATAAAATGGAATTAGTTAAAATGTTGATGAAGATTAGTATATCAGGATAATGTGATAGAGAGTCTGTGGGTGGTGGAAACAGATCATTTGAATGATAGAAGCTCCTTTGGAGTGCAGGGAAAGACTGCCGGGTAATACCGTTATCATAATTAAGAAGCAATTAGGATGGTACCACGTTTTTTCGTTCCTAGAAAATACGTGGTTTTTCTGTATAGAAAGGATGATATTTTTGGAAATAATAAAGAAAAACTCAAAGATTTATTTGATTTGTGGGAAGGCTCGTCATGGAAAGGATACTATTGCTGCGATGATAGATGAGTTTTATTTGGAACAAGGTAAAAGTGTGCTTAATTTACAGTTTAGTTCTTATATTAAGGAATATGCAAAAAAAATTAGTAATTGGGATGGAAGTGAGGAGACAAAACCACGAGAGTTATTACAACAACTTGGTACTTCTATAATTCGTGAGAGAATAGATGAGTTGTTTTTTGTAAAGCGAATGATTCGTGATTTACAGGTGTATCATTATTTCTTTGATGTATTAACAATTTCTGATTCTAGGGCGAAAGTAGAAGTAGATTCAATTCGTGAGGCTTTTGATACTGTAGTAGTCATTCATGTGGTGCGTCCTAATTTTGACAATGGGCTTACTTTGGAACAACAAAAACATTTTACTGAGGTTGATTTAGATGATTATAGTCATTATGATTATGAGATTATCAATGATGGAACACTTGAAGATTTAAAGAATAAGGTTATAGATATTGTGAGAAAGGAAGATGAAAAATGAAAAATATAACAGCAAATCAAATGCGAGATATGTGGTTTCGTTTTTGGCAAACGAAGGATCATGAGGTAATGGAAAGTGCTTCACTTGTACCAGTAAATGATCCTACATTGTTATGGATTAATGCAGGGGTTACGCCTTTGAAGAAGTATTTTGATGGGAGTGTGGTTCCTAATAATAGAAGAATGTGTAGTAGTCAGAAGTGTATTCGGACAAATGATATTGAAAATGTGGGGAAGACTGCTCGTCATCAAACTTTTTTTGAAATGTTGGGTAATTTTTCGATTGGAGATTATTTTAAGCATGATGCTATTTATTGGTCATGGGAGTTTTTGACTAGTGATGAGTGGTTAGGTTTAGAGAAGGAAAAGTTATATATTACTGTATATCCTACTGACCAAGAGGCTTATGATACTTGGATTGAAGTAGGGGTTAGTCCAGATCATATTATTCGTTTAGAGGATAATTTTTGGGAGATTGGACCTGGGCCTAGTGGACCTGATAGTGAGATTTTTTATGATCGTGGAGAGGATTATGATCCAGAACATATTGGTATTCGTTTGTTAGCGGAGGATATAGAAAATGATCGCTATATTGAGATATGGAATAATGTGTTTAGTCAGTATAATGCGAAGTCTGGACTTTCAAGAGAGGAATATCCTGAGCTTCCTAGTAAGAATATTGATACAGGAATGGGCTTAGAGAGAATTGTATCTGTGTTACAGGGAGCAGAGACCAATTTTGATACGGATTTATTTTTACCAATTATGGATAAGATTTCTGAGATTAGTGGCAAGCAGTATGATGGTTCGATGCCTTTTAAGGTAATTGCAGATCATGTGAGGACGATTACTTTAGCACTTGCTGATGGGGCTAATTTTGGTAATAATGGTAGGGATTATGTGTTACGTCGTCTACTTCGTAGAGCAGTTCGTTATGCTCGTATGCTTGGAATTGAGCGTCCTTTTATGGATGAGTTAGTTTCTGTAGTAGTAGGGATTATGGAGTATGCTTATCCTTATTTAATTGATCAGCAAGAGATGGTTATGGCTAAAATTGAGAAGGAAGAGGAATTATTTCATCGTACTTTGGTAAATGGAGAGAAGAGATTGTTTGAATTATTTGAAACTAGTAGTGATCATACTATTAGTGGAGAGGAGGCTTTTAAGCTTTATGATACTTTTGGATTTCCATTTGAGTTGACTTTGGAATATGCGACTGAAAAAGGTTTTACGATTTCTCGTGAAGCGTTTGATCAGTGTATGAAGAAGCAAAAAGAACTGGCTCGTTCTAGTCGGAAGACGATGAGTAGTATGAATAATCAGAATGCAGAACTACTTAATTTTAAGGATGAGAGTGTGTTTGTTGGTTATGAAATGTTGGAATGTGATACGACTATTATTGCGTTATTTGATGGTGAGAAGTTTGTGGATAGTCTTACTGATCAAGGATATGTAGTGCTTAAAGAAACACCTTTTTATGCCGAAAGTGGTGGTCAGGTTTCTGATACTGGTGTGATTGATGATAATCATATGGTGCTTGAGGTTGTAGATTTATTTAAGGGTCCTAATAAACAACATTTTCATTATGTGAAGTTTACAGGAACGATTCATAAAGGAGATTCTGTGAAGGCTATGGTAAATGAGGCTAGTCGTTTGGCTACTGCTTGTAATCATAGTACGGGTCATTTGCTTCAGGAGGCTTTACGTGATGTGTTAGGTAAGCAGGTTATACAGGCTGGTGCTTATATGGATGATAATACTTTGCGCTTTGATTTTCGATATGATCAGAAAATTACTAGAGATGATTTGGTGATGGTTGAGAAAAAGGTAAATGAGCAGATTTTAGGTGCTACTGATACTAAAACGGAGATTATGACATTGGATGAGGCAAAGGCGAGTGGGGCTATTGCGTTGTTTGATGAGAAGTATGGTGATCAGGTTCGGGTTGTAACGATTGGCAATTCTAGAGAATTATGTGGGGGAACTCATGTAAAGAATACAGGAGATATTGAAAAGTTTGCAATTGCTTCTATTGAGTCTAAAGGAAGTAATGTTTACCGGATTGAAGGTGCTACTCGTGATAATATAGATTCTGTACTATTTGAAACTATTAAGCCTTATAATGATGAGATGATTAAGTTGCTTGTGAAGGCTCGTAAGGTTGTTGAAGAGGCTTCTGCAAATGGTATTATTCTTGATTTTGATTTGGAGCTGAATCATGATGCACCACATAGTTATGAGGATATTCTATTTAATTTGGATGAGCTTGCTATGGTACAGGAGAAGGTTCAAAACTTGGACCGAGAGTATCATAATCAGTTGAGTGAGAAGGTGTTAAGCGATCTTAGTATGTTTGATACTATGAAAGAAACGATAAATGGTGTTGAGTGTATTATTGGTATGGTGGAAAATATGGATCTTTCTATTTTGAAACAAGTTATTGATGTGTTGTCTCAAAATATGGACAATGGATTTGTATTTATTGCTAATGTGCATGGTGGTAGTGTTAATTATTTTGCTAAGGCTAGTGCTTCTTTGAAGGATAAAGTGAATTGTGGGCAAATTGTAAAGGATATGTCTGTGAAATCGAATGGTAATGGTGGAGGAAGTTCCTTGTTTGCTCAAGGAGGGGGAAAGATTGATGATGTTACATCAATTATTGCTGAAGTAAAGGAATATTTTCGTCATGCTTGATATTGAGTTAGTAAAGTCTCGTATGGTGAAGGATGAGAGTCGTCTTTCTTCTTATGCTGCTTTAAGTGCTGATGCAATTCGTTTTCAGGATATTGATGAAGGGGATATCCGTCCTGCTTTTTTTCGAGATATTGATCGTATTATTTATTCTTTATCTTATTCTAGGTATGGTGATAAGACACAGGTGTTTTCTTATATAGATAATGATCATATCAGTAGGCGAATTGTGCATGTGCAGTTGGTTAGTAAAATTGCGCGAACGATTGGAAGAGCACTTAATTTGAATGAAGATTTAATTGAGGCAATTTCTTTAGGGCATGATATTGGTCATGCTCCTTTGGGTCATTTTGGTGAAGAACAATTAGATCGTCTTAGTATGAAGTATGCATCAAGACATTTTTTACACAATGTGCATAGTGTTCGAATGTTAATGTTTTTGGAGAATCAGGGAAAAGGCACTAATTTGACTTTGCAGGTATTAGATGGAATCATGTGTCATAATGGGGAAGTTTTAAATGGCCACTATGCTCCGAACTTTAATAAAACTAAGGAAGAATTTCTTCGTGATTATGATTTGCTTTATCAGGATAAAAGCTATGATAAGAAAATGATCCCAATGACCTTGGAAGCTTGTGTGATGCGTATTTCAGATGTGATTGGATATATTGGTAGAGATATTGATGATGCTATTTGTTTGGGGCTTATTCAGAGAAGTGATATACCTGAACATATTTCTAAGGTATTGGGCAATTCTACAAAGGATATCGTTAATACTTTGATTCATGATGTGATTGAACATAGTTTTGATCAGCCTTATATTGCGATGTCTCGTTTGGTTTTTGAGGCTTTGATTGAGCTTAAGAATTTTAATTATCAATTTATTTATAATAGAGCTTTTTCTGATCAGGAACGAATAGATTATGCATACATGTTTGATGTGCTTTTTGAGGTTTATTTAAAGCAACTAAAAGAACATGATCAAAATGGGGATTTTTATAAAGAGTTTTTGTGTAATATGGATGATGTTTATTTCAATACTACGGATGATGTTCAGAAGGTAATTGATTTCATAGCAGGGATGACTGATGATTATTTATTTTATCAGTATAGTTTGTATCAGAATAAGTAAAGTATTTTAGGGAACTGTTTGTAATAACAGTTTTTTCTAAGATGCTTTTTGTTCTTTACATGATATTGACATTAATTTTTGTAAGATGGTACAATAGAATTATAATAGGAGTGAGCTTTTATGGATGAAGTTACGAGGATTAAACGACGATTTTATTGGAAGTTAGGTTTAGCAATGGTACTAGTATGGTTGATTGGATTATGTGGGCTTTCATTGCTGTTTTGGTTTAATAGTTATATTGTTGTTAAACAGTGTATGATGGTTCATACTCTTGATACTTCTTATAAAAATAATGTTATTGTTCATTTTGATCATCGTTTTTTTTCAATCAATCAAGATACATGGTGTATTTTAAGTAAAGAGAGTTCTTCTGATTATGTAGATCTTAATGATGATCATTGGGTAAAGGCAGATCTGGATCATAGTTGTACTTTATCTGGTAATCCAGGTGATTATTTTATTTATTTTAAGAATAAGAATGGTATTTTAAATAATTATGGTGAGGCTCATATTATTGTGAATGCTGTGCCTGAGTTTATTATTGGTGATGATTCAGTTTTTCTCATCCCTGGGGAAAAGTATTTATTGACAATTGATAAAAATAGTTCGAATTCAATAATTCGGTGGAAAAGTTCTGATGAAAGTGTTGTTTCTGTGGATAATGGTATGATATTGGGAGTTGGCGATGGGAAAGCGGTTATTACTGGCATGACAAAAGAAGGCTTAAGTGATGAGGTATTGGTAGAGGTTACTTCTTTAATTCAGGCTATGCCACAAAGTTTTTCTTATTCTAAACCTTTTTTGGCTTGTAAGCAGTATAGTAGTGAGGAGGCTAATACTTTAGATCGTTATTTAGAAAATCGAATACATAGAGTTGGATATCAGACACGAGCTGGTGTAGTGGAAGCTGCTAGGTTTTTGACTTTGTCTTTTCCTTATCGAGTTTCTTATTTTTTTGAGAATGGAAGGATGAATCCATTTGATGGAGCGAGGATTGATGCAGAAGGTAGATATTATCATAAAGGTTTATACCTAAGTGAAGAAAAGTATGAAGCAGTTGGACCTGTTTTGGATGGACCGATGATGTGGGGATGCGATTTGATTAATCGTGATGATTCTACTGATGATTTTATTTTGTTTAAAAAGTATCCTAATGGTCTTGATTGTAGTGGTTTTGTAACATGGGCTCTTTTGAATGGCGGCTTTGATGTTGGTGATGTAGGGGCTGGGGATAATCCTGATAGTGATAATGATTTGTCTGATTTAGGGGATTATTTACCTGTTAATTTTGAAACTTTATCTAGTGGGAAGGTAAAGGTTGGGGATTTAATTGGTATATGGGGACATGCTGCAATGATTGTAGGAATGGATGATTCTCATATTTATGTGGCAGAGTCTAATATTCAGTTTCGAGGTCCTGTAATTAATACTTATACATGGACTGAATTGGTGCAGAATTTTACTTTTATTCGGTTAATGGATTCAGTTTATAAAGAAGATGGTCATTTGACAGATATGTGGTATTGATTGACGAAAATGATTGTCAAATGTAGTAAATGATGATACAATAATATTGTATTCATAAAGTAGGTGGGAACATGGATGAGACAAAGATTTATGATAAAAATGAGTTTCAGAATTCCTATATTGAGCAGACTTTAAAAGAAGTGATTTCTATTTTAGAAGAAAAGGGATATCATGCGGTACATCAGATTGTTGGATATTTGCTAAGTGGAGACCCTGGTTATATTACTAGTTATAAAGATGCTCGAAAGAAAATTATGAAGTTTGATCGTACTCATATTTTAGAATTTTTAGTTCGGGATTTTTTGAATTAGATGCGAATTTTAGGTTTAGATTTGGGTACTAGAACTTTAGGGATGGCTCTTAGTGATGAAACTTTGACGATTGCTAGTGCATATCAGACGATTCGCTTTGATGATTCGTGTTATGATATGTTATTGGATCCAATTTTAAAAGTTGTTCAGGAATATGATGTTCATAAGATTGTTTTGGGATTCCCTAAAAATATGAATAATACTGTTGGGGAACGTGGAATTGTAACACAAGATTTTCAACGGAAATTAGAGAGTTTTTTAAATATAGAAGTAGTACTTCAAGATGAGAGATTATCTACTGTAGAGGCTACTCATTATATGGTGTGTGCTGATGTGTCTCGAAAGAAAAGAAAGAAGAAGATTGATGGCTTAGCTGCTTCTATTATTTTACAAACTTATTTGGATCGAATGAAAGGATGATAATATGATAAGCGATGAAAGAATGACATTTAAAGTTTTTGATGATGCAGGAAAAGAAGTAGAGTGTGAAGTTTTATTTACTTTTGAATCAGATGAAACTAAGAAGAATTATATGGTTTATACTGATAATACTGTGGATGATGAAGGAAATACTAAAGTGTATGCATCTATTTATACACCTGGGGAAGATGAGACAAAGTTAATACCTATTGAGACTGATAAAGAATGGCAAATTATTGAAACAATTCTTGATGAGTTACAAAGTAGCATGAAGGAGAATGTAACAGGGAACGGGCAAGAATAAGCTCGTTTTTGGTGTTTTATGAAAAGTGGAATGAATAAAGGTTTTTTGATTATTTCAAGTATTGCTCTGGGAATTGTTATTTGTATTATGTTTGCAGGTAGTTTTTGGTTTTATGGTATGGGGCCTGTAACTAAGTCTGATAAGGTTGTTCAATTTGAGGTAGAGGAAGGTACTACTTATACACTTTTGGCTGATCGCTTAAAAGAAGAAGGTTTAATTCGTTCTCCTTTTGTTTATAAGTTATATATTAAGTTAAATCAACCAGCACCTTTACAGGCAGGTAGTTATTCTTTAAAACCAAGTAGTGGGGTTAAAGGTATTGTTGATATTTTATCTAAAGGTACTCATAGTAATGAAGATGTGATTACTATTACATTTCGAGAAGGACTGAATATGCAGCAGATTGCTGAGGTAATTGCAATGAATACTAATAATGAGGAAAATGATGTATTAAAAAAGGCGACTGATGAGGATTATATTGATTCCTTGATTAAAGAGTATTGGTTTTTAAGTAATGATATTAAGAAGGATACTTATTATCCAATAGAGGGTTATTTGTTTCCTGATACTTATCAGTTTTTGAATGAAAATGTTAGTGTAGAAACTATTTTTGAAACTATGTTGGATGAGATGGGTAAAAAATTGGAGCCAATAAAAAAAGATATTGAAGAAAGTGAGTACTCTTTACATGAAATTGTAACACTTGCTTCTATGATTCAATCAGAAGGAAATAATATTCTTGATTTTGGTAAAATGGCTAGTGTATTTTTATCTCGCTTGAACGAAAATATGCGTTTGGAAAGTTGTGCTTCTGCTTATTATGGTGATCATAAAATTATGGGACGTGATTCGTTTGGTGATTCATATCTAAAAGAAAATGATTATAATACTTATGTGGTAGATGGAATACCAGTAGGTCCTATTTCTAATCCAGGAATTGATGCTATTGAGTCGGTATTGAATCCTTCTGATACAGATTATCTTTATTTTGCATCAGATAAAAATATGAAGGTGTATTTTTCTAAGACTTATGAGGAACATGAAAATACAATTGCTCAGTTAAGGGAAGCTGGAAATTGGTATGGATCATAGAATATTAGAAATGGAAGAATATGCGAAGGTGCATCATATTCCTATTATGCTTAAGGATGGAATTGAATTTATGTGTGATTATATTAAAGATCATCAGATAAAGAATATCTTGGAAATTGGTACCGCAATTGGGTATTCAGCTATTTGCATGGCTTCTGTTGATTCTAATATTCATGTGACAACAATTGAACGTGATGAAGTACGCTATTGTGAGGCTTTACTTAATATTGGTAAAGTTAATATGGAGGATCAGATTACTGTCATGTTTGATGATGCACTTAATGTTACAGTATCTGGAGAATATGATTTGATTTTTATTGATGCTGCAAAGAGTCAATATATTAAGTTTTTTGAAAGGTTTTCTCCTTTTTTAAAAAAAGGTGGAGTTGTATTTTCTGATAATTTGGATTTTCATGGTCTTATTCATTCAGAAGATGAGATTTCTAGTAAAAATTTGAAAGGCTTAGTTAGAAAAATAAATCAGTATATTGATTTTTTGAAAAATAACTCTGATTATGATACTACTTTCTATTCTGTTGGTGATGGGATAGGGGTTAGTGTGAAGAAGTAGATAACTCACATTTGTATGATCTTTATATTTATTCTTGACACCTTATATTTTCTATATTACAATAAATATAGAAAATAGAGGTGTTTTTGTATGCAAAAAGAAAATAAAAATTATCATGGGGGGGGGGGGTAGAAAAAACAGAGAATAAATTTGAAGGATTTACTTTGATAGAACTATTAGCAGTAATCATCATCTTAGTAGTGATAGCCCTAATAACTATTCCCATAGCTTTAAATGTTATTGATAATGTAAAAAAGAATGCTTTTAAAAGTACCGCTTATGGGCTGATAGATGCCGCGAAATTACAAGCAGCAGAGAACTTTTTTCATGATCAAATAGAAGATTTATCTTATACCTTCCCAGAAGCAGAAGGACTTAGATATAGTGGAGAGACACCAAAAGGTGGAACTCTCAGATATACCAAAGAAGGAAAAACAAGTATAGCAATCCATAATGGACAGTGGTGTGTCACCAAAGGATTAGAAGAGGAAGACGTAACCATATTAAAATATGAAGAAGGAAAATGTATTTTAAAAGAAGACGCTGATATACCAGTATTAACCCTAAAAGGAAATGAACCAATCTATATAGGAATTGGTTCCACATATCAAGAGCCTGGATATAGTGTGAAAACAGTAGGTGGAGAAGAACTATCTAATGATTTAGTCCAAATAACGATCAAAGGACAAAATACAGGGAATACTACTTTAGATACCAGTATAGAAGAAACCTATACAATTACATATACTGTAGAATATAAAGGAAATAGTAGTACCAAAACAAGAACAGTTCATGTAGGAAACTATAATCCAAGTATAGAAATTACCCCTAATGGAACCAGTAAATATAGTAAAGCGATGGATGTAAATATCAAAGTACAGGCTTATGAGAAACTTAATATCAATAGTTTTACATATACGCTAATTAAAGATGGAGTAGAGCAAACTCCGATAATAGTAAATAAAACGAGTGAAACAATCACATTAGATCAAGATGGAATCTATACGATAAAAGTAGAAGCTATAGATAGTGAGAACAATAGTAGTAGTTTAATAAGTGAGCCATACAAAATAGACGTAACCCCACCAACGATCACTATGAGTAATGTTACTATCACATCAGCCCAAGCCCCAAGTTATAACTTAATGACAGGGGTAACCGTTGCAGATAATAGTGGAATTACTCCTACTGTAACTACCAGTGGTAGTTTAAGTTCAACTGCTAAGACTTATACAATCACTTATACTGTAACAGATGAAGCTGGTAACGTTACTATACGAAATAGAAGTATAATAGTTGCACCATCCATGGCAGATCAATTAGTTGGTAAACCTGATACAATGACGAATGATCCAGATGGAAATTTAAGATATGTAGGAAGCAATCCAAATAACTATGTAAAATTCAATAATGAATTATGGAGAATCATTGGAGTATTTAATGGGCAAGTGAAACTTATTCGTAATGATCCATATAGTGTAGATATTGCTTTTGATAAAGGTGAGACAGATGGTGGAGTGCATGGAAAATATGGTTGGAATGATTGGGCTCAATCTACTTTACAACAAGAATTAAACACAGTATTTTTGGGTAATATAGATAATACTAGTAAAAGTTATATCGATGATCGATATGTATGGAATTTAGGTGGCGTTAGTGGTATTGGTCCAGGCTCTGATTATACTAGATCATATATGTATATTCATGAAAGAGGAAAAGAAGTATATAGTGGAAGACCAATTAAATGGAGAGGGGCCATAGGTTTAATGTATCCAAGTGATTATGCATATTCTACTGATTCTACTAATTCTGTATGTGATACTTTTAGTGTGAAAGAGTGGCATGATTCTGATTTTAAACGTTACTGTATCAGGAGTTCATGGTTATATAATGAGGATTATACTCGTTGGACAATTACTCCAGATAGCTCTTTTGAGTCTTTGGAATTTGTTATTTATTCCTCAGGTAATATTGAAGGTTCTGGTACTTCTAGCTCACCATACGAGTTGGGCATATGAGTGTAAATAAAAAAACGGATTTGATCCGTTTTTTTAGTATATTATAATTGTTTTTGTTAAAGTTGACTTGGATGTTTTGTATTCAATGTTGTAAGTTACAGTATATGTTCCTGGTTTAGAACTGTCTATACTGGTTATTTTTGTATTGGTTGCAAGATCGGTAATAGTAATTTTAATTGTAGCTTCACTGGTAACATCTTTTTTTCCGTC
>Ga0137297_11391_pt1 | contig 14144 bp, 17 predicted proteins | sample RamsorincwithD2O_FD_97191 | JGI IMG/M metagenome (GOLD analysis project Ga0137297, IMG submission 97191) | Mouse cecal microbial communities from Vienna, Austria - Mucin amended with D2O | ecosystem: Host-associated > Mammals > Digestive system > Large intestine > Cecum | place: Austria: Vienna... | reverse complement strand
TTTGTGTAAAGCAGCAACCGATAAGACTGCAAAAAAGCACCAATCAAAAGCATTGAGAACATGCAGGATACAGGCGATACTGCCGTGATATTCATATATGCCCAGGTCTCTGCCATCTCAAGTGCTGCGTCTGAAATACAGGCATATATTCCAAGCATACTTGCCAACGGATGTATACCAATTAAAGCAGAAGGTGCAATTGCCACCGGCATAAGATATAGCAGGGTTGCGCCAATCGGTAAAACATATCCTTTTGATAATGCCGCGTGTCGTTCTTATGCTCATCAAAAAACAGGGTTGTGGAAAATATCCCCAAAACGACAGGTAAAAATAAACTGGTAAGACTTATCTTATCATAGAGCAATCCAGACAAAAACCTCTCCTCTCCGACGTACAGATTTTTTCCCCGAAAGACAAGCATTCCGTCATTATCGCATCTTACTATAAGTCTTTTGAAATGCTCCTTAATCTCACTACCGCATAAAAGTTAAAAATAATGCCAAAACTACCATGCCCATTATCAACAGGCACCAAAAAGCGCTGATGAGCGTTGACGCAATATTCACAGGGCTGCGGCTTTCATCACTCCTGACACAGATACCGGAAAGGATGAAACAACCTGCCACGGCACTGGCAACATTGACACCTGCCCAGACTGTATTCACCCCTTCAGGAAATGTGATTTTAAAGAACACAGGAACAAGCGTTGACGCTGGGAGAATACTGACGATCAGCGCCGCCATACTTAAAGTTTTCCGTTTTTTATTTTCCATGACCGATTTACCTCATTTCCTTTTTTCCAAATTGTATTACAGCAATCGTAAGTACCAATGCCAAAACCAATATCGCAGCCGGCAGGAACGGGAACAGTGAAAATGTCCGTATGTTATCTCCCGCCGTAAAATCATGTAGCGAACAGGATACCAGATAACCGCTGTAACAGTACGGCCAGGCAATCCAGACAGGTGTATTGGAAACCAGCACGCCGGGAATCACAAGGAGCAGGTTCAGCCCCACAGACAAAAGCGGCTTTTCAAACAGGACTGTGACTGCCCACATAGCCCCCAGGCATGGCAGCATGGTCAGAAACAGGCCGGCGCACCATTTCATCAGATAAAGGATAGGCAGTGTTTCCGTCACGCCCATTGTTTTTGTGGCAACTGTCCCGGCAATCACGAATACCGCAAAGAACACGGCCATCTCCATAAACAGATAAAATACCAGCACACAGAATTTTGCCATAGAGAGCGCATACCGGCTGACCGGCAGAGCCAGCATCTTTAAGATACCGTTATTCCCTGTTTCCCGCCCCGCAATCATCACGCAGACCACGATCATGGACAGCGGCAGTAAATAATAAGAGTAGACCAGTGCGCTTTGAATGAACATGGCAGGCCACGCATTTGTATATTCCGGTGTAAAATACCGGCTTAAATTTGCAACCCCGGAGGAAACCACTAACAGTGGGGCAGCAAAAATAAGCGGTATCATCTTTGATCTCTTTACTTTCGTAAATTCAATTCTCAGAAGTTCCAAAAAGCTCATATTAAATTCCTCCAGACATTGTCTTATTCATAACGCAGCTTCTTTGCCATCCACAGCCCCACGCCGAGAAACAGCAGCGATGCAGCCGCAGCAACGATGGCAGCCGTCATATCCGGTTCTGCGCTCATGGCGACCGCAGGCTTCAACATAATAACAAAGGGATGGATCAGCAGCAGATCAAAATTTATATTTGCCAGTGCCATGCTGCTCAAAAACCCGGCTACGCCAATCCCCAACGGCACCCACATATTTTCCGAACGTGAGGAAACCAAAACCATAAATGACAGTACCGGCATGGAAGTAAGATACGAATACCCTGCAAATTGAAGCAGGGTTTCCATTTCAAATGCTCCCTGCGGCAGGTCTTTCATACCAATAAACGCAAGCGCCAGATTCTCTAATGCTACCGCCACAAAAAACATTGCCGATAAAATCAGGAACTTACAAAGGTACATTCCCGGTACGCTTATGGGGAGCATATACATCTTTTTAACTGCATTCCCTTTAAATTCCATGTGATAGACCATGCAGGCGGCAACCACAATCCCGAACATGTTTAAAACCACAATCATACCATAAAGCTGTGTCAGCAGAACGTCCATAGGCGGAAGCGGCAGATTCAGCAGGGTATCTTTCCTGATAATAAAATTGGCAAATGCGTAGAATGCCCCTAAGATACCAACTGCCGGCAGAACAGGAATCACACCCGCCCGTTTTTCTTTCCGAAGCTCAATCAGGAATGTCCTCATAACTTTGCCCTCTGCTTTCTGTCAGGCAATGCCCTCATTGCTTTATTATCCTGATCCACCATGGAGAGGAATACATCCTCCAGATTGTTTGCAGCAAAGCCAGTTTTTACTGCCGTCTGTCTGAGTTCATCAAGGCTTCCCTCAAACAGGAGCCTCCCATGATTGAGGATTCCAATATCATCCGCCATCAGCTCGATCTCTGACAGCATGTGGGATGAGATCAGAATCGTGCAGTCATAAAGGCCGGGCAGTGACTTCACCAGCTCCCGGATCTCATGGATGCCGGAAGGGTCAAGGCCGTTGGTAGGCTCATCCAGGATTAGGACAGGCGGCCTCCCAAGAAGCGCCCCGGCAAGCCCTAAACGCTGTTTCATCCCCAGAGAATATTTCTTTGCCAGCCTGTCTCCAAATTCCGTAAGCCCTACCAGTTCCAGCGCATCCTCCACGCTCTCCTTCGGAAGTCCCAGGATACGGCGTATCACATCCAGATTCTCCCTGCCTGTGAGGTTTGCATAGAAAGACGGGGCTTCAATAAAAGAACCGATCTCCTTCAAAATATCCATCCGGTCTTCAGGAAAATGCTTTCCGTCAATGGAAAAACTCCCCTCTGTAGGTGCGGTCAGCCCAAGCAGCATTTTCATGGTAGTGGACTTTCCCGCCCCATTCGGCCCGAGAAAGCCATAAATACTGCCCTTGCGGATATGAAGGGAAACATGATTGACGGAAACAAAATTTTTGTACTTCTTTGTCAAATGCTTAGTTGTTATCATGTAATCCATAGGTGACATCTCCTTTCAACAATTCCATGATACACTCCTAATCTGACTTTAACTTTCCCGTGTCCTTACTTTTACCTTACTTTTTGGGGGATTCGTACTTTTGGCAGAGGGAATATGGTATACTATGCATGGAGGCGATCACACTATGGATCATTCATTTTTATATACAAAAAAGTTACTGCTGGTGGATGACGAGCCGGAGCTTCTTGAACTGGTGTCTGTCATCTTAAAAGAAGAAGGATTTGAAAATATTATTACTGCTTCTTCCGTATCGGAAGGGATAGCTGCCGCCAAAGCCGAAAAACCTGATCTTGCAGTCCTGGATGTTATGTTGCCTGACGGAGACGGTTTCTTTCTGATGCGGCAGATACGGGATTTTTCGGATATGCCGGTCATATTCCTGACAGCCAGGGATGAAGCCGCAGATAAGCTGGCCGGGCTGGGGCTGGGCGCAGACGATTATATCGCAAAGCCCTTCCTGCCTGAAGAACTCCTGCTGCGTGTCCATGCCGTCCTGCGCCGCTGCTATAAAATGGATGCTCCGGCAGTAAAACTGGAGGGCTGCCTGATCGATTTTGAGCGTGCGGAGGTGGACAAAGCCGGCGAGACCATACCGCTTACCGCCATGGAATACACCCTGCTTGAAACCCTTGCACGAAGCGCCGGGAAAATAGTCACTCTGGATGTGCTGTGCGAAGCGCTCTGGGGAGACAACCCTTTTGGGTATGAAAACAGCCTGAACGCCCATATCCGCCGCATCCGTGAAAAAATTGAATCCGACCCGTCAAAACCTGTTTCACTGATCACGATCAAGGGGCTGGGATATAAACTGAATACAAGGAAGTGATATCATGAAATCATTTAGCAGATATATCTCAAAATATTTTGTTTCTTTTTCCGTCCTGATCTTTGGGCTGGTACTTTTCAACCTGCTCGCATTTATCTGGACATTCCACCGTATTGTGTTAAATGATTACAACGGTTTTTCCCCGCAAAATATGGTGGCGGATGTAAACGCTGCTTCCGGGCCGGAGGGCATCACGGATGAAATGGCGGACACGCTCCGCTCCCTGGACATATGGGCCATGTTCCTTGACAGTACCGGCGGCCGCCTCTGGTCTGTGGAACTTCCCGCAGATATTCCCGCAGACTATTCCGTGCAGGACGTGGCTGCGTTTACAAAAGGCTATCTTTGCGATTACCCCGTCTTTATCAGGTGCAGGGAAGACGGCCTTCTGGTACTCGGTTATCCGAAAGGAAGCTATTTCAAGATTACCGGGAATTACTATCCAATGGATATTGTGAAGATGATTCCTGTTTTTTTCTGCGTGGTGCTGACCATTGACCTGACGGCGATGTTTCTTGCCTACTGTTTTTCGCGCGAAAAAATCATACGCCTCACAGAACCCATTATTTCTGCCATTGCATCACTTTCAGAGGGAAAACCGGTATCGCTCGATCTGTCCGGAGATCTGTCCGAAGTGGCTGACAGTATAAACAGAGCGTCCCGAATCTTAAACCGCCAAAACCAGGCCCGTGCCAACTGGATCAGCGGTGTTTCCCATGACATCCGTACCCCCTTATCTATGATTATGGGATATTCCGGAAGGATAGCAGGTAATGCCGCCGCAAATGACAGCATCCGGGCGCAGGCAGAAACCATAAAACAGCAGAGCATAAAAATAAAGGATTTGGTACAGGACTTAAATCTGGTATCTCAGCTGGAATACGATATGCAGCCTGTCCATAAGGAACCCGTGCGTCTGTCCAGACTGCTGCGCTCTTATACGGCAGAACTGTTAAGCACGGAGCTTTCCGGGAATTATCCGGTTGAACTCCATATTCCCCCTTCCGCCGAAACTCTCACCTTGAATTGTGACGCCCGTCTCATTTCACGGGCAGTGGGCAATCTGGTTCAGAACAGCATCCGCCACAATCCGGAAGGCTGCAGCATTGATCTTTGCTTAAACTACACAGCCGACACCATCTGCCTGTCTGTATCAGATAATGGCATCGGCCTGTCAGTCGAAAAATTGAAAGAACTAAAAGAAAAGCCGCATTACATGGAAAGCACCGATGACAGGCTGGATTTAAGACACGGCCTCGGACTGATCCTTGTCCGCCAGATTGTAGACGCCCATAAGGGAACAATGCAGATTGAGAGTGAAGAACAAAAGGGCTACAAGGTCACTTTAATCTTTTCTAAATCTGAATAGCATAGAAGGACAAAGCTCTTAGTTCCATTCCATGTCAACTAATCGCTACAGTTATGAAAATTCAAGTTGCAACTGAATTTATGAGACTAATTTCCTCTTGATTATAACATGGTTTAGCGGAATTTTTTTCTGCACCGTTTCTTTTTCCGCTTCTTCCACTTTCTGGCTTGCAATTTCCGCAAAAGTCTTTCCTGTTTATGCTTTCCTATCAAAAGAGGGCTTCTCCTCCAGATAATCTGGCAGTTCTGAAATTTCTGCCCCTACACTGTTCTTAACAAAACGATACTCTGTCCAATAGATAGAATAAAATTCATCCTTTTTGGAAAGTTCTGCTGGTGTCATTTCATAGCTCCACCCATTGCCTGTGTTAGACAGTGCTTTTACACCCTGGCATTCAATAACAGCACCATAACCGCCCGTTGTTAAAATCGGGCAAGTCAACGTGCCGCCACCTGCCAATGCGAACCTTTTTTCAGCGAGACTGCTTCCCCTGCCATCAGCCGCCTCCAAAAAATCCAATAATGTCAATTCCCCAATCCCTCTACATTTAGGGTTATTATTCTGATTTTTCATAGCATTTTTAGCCTGTTGATACAACATCTTCCTGTCCGGTGCAACATCAGATAAATATTCCGCCCTTAACTGGAGCACCTGTCTGGAAATATATTCAGATTCTGTTTTATTTGTTGACAGAGCTGCCCTTTTTGCCAGTTCCCTGATTTTACTGGTAAACTCCGCCTTCGATTTATTAGATTTACCTGCCGATGGTATGTAAGACCAGTTCGGCTCTCCCTTTCCGGTTGTTGCAATGGTAATATTCTTTATGCTGCTGACAGAGCCACTTACTGATACGCTCATGAAACCTACCTCCCCAATAAACAGTCTTTACATTCCTATCATTTCTCACATATTGAAAAGCGTACTGCATTTGCATATTTATATGAAACGTAGTACGCCCTCCCCAATATGTACTTTATATTTGCAAATCTATTGAACTGCCTAAAACAGATGACCTTTTCACAAGTTTGTTACCACTTTTAGCAAGCTGACTTTCTACACTTTCTCTTGTAATGCCGTCCAATGCGCCGGCTTTAATAGGTTTACCCGCTGTCCAAGTAGGATCTGCCGCTTTCGCTGCTGCAATAAATGCCTGCGTATATGCCTTTTCATACTGCGATAACGTATATCCCGCTTTTAAACGGTCATTTTTGCTCGTTTTCCTATGCAAATCTGTATAAACTTCTGATCTCTTTGTGGTATCTCCATTCCCCATGCCATTTTCCTGTAAAAACTCTTTTTTGGTAAGTTCAAACATATCGTCAAGGCTGCTTTCCGGGATAGAAATCAGTGTTTTTCTGCTTACAGCATTTTCCTCTGTCACAAGCAATCCTGCCAGTCCCGTAGTAGGATCAATATAATCTCCATCCTTATCATACTGGCTCATCAGATTTTTGATTGCCTGCACATTCGTAAACATTGCACCACTCCCGGCATGTTTGGTCATTTGTTTAATAGCAGCTTTATACTGTGCGCTGTTCGTGTCAATTCCCGCTGCTTTTAACTGTGACCGCAAAGAACCGTTTGACAAGTCTGACACTTTGAGCGGATTTACCCTTCCTGCATTTCTTTTTGTTCCAAACATACTTTCAAATAAAAAACTGTAATCTGTAATTTTTGACATAACTTTGTCCTCCTTGATCCTGTTCTTAAAATCCGTTTTCACTTCTGCGCATATACTGCACTATTACTTTTATTATCGGAAATCTGTATTAAAATCCTATACATTTATCCTGAGATACAGATTTTTTCCCCGAAGTACAGATTTTTTATGTTTTTTCTCCAAATCTGCTCTAAATTATCCTAAAGCTCCCTTATGGTTTACGCCATTGCACCTACCGGTTCAGGATCACATCACTGTAAAATTTCCCGCCATCATTTTTATAGAGGACGCTGCCCCCGTATTTCTCCACACACCGCTCTATGTTCAGGCAGCCGATTCCAGTGCCCTTCCCGCCTGTGCTGACCGGTTTGCCGTTCTTTATCCTTACTTCCTTTTCCACACTGTTCTCAATGCGTATGGAAAGCATCTCATTATAATTTCTGATATGCACCTTGATACAGCGTTCCCCGCTGCATTTTAGGACAGCCTGCATTGCGTTTTCCAGAAGGTTCCCAAAGAGCGTTGTCACATCCACCGGCTCTATGAACCCAAGTCCTGTGCTTTCCACCCTTACAACGAACCGGATGCCGATGCTCTCCGCCGTCTGCTTCCTGTCCGCAAGGAGGATGTTCAGCATCGGGTTGTCGGAATATTCCTACGGCACAAGGGGCTTCAGGATGCCTCCGATCTGCCTTGTGTACTCCATCGCCTTATCCGTCATGCCTGCTTTATATAGTTCCTCTATGGAGCGGAGATGCTTGCTGACATCGTGGAGGACTTCAATGGACTTTCCATATTTCTCCCGCTGTCTCTCATAATGCTCAAACTGCATACTCTCCTGCTGCTTTATCATGGCGATCTGGAACTCCATGCTGTTCTTATCATCCTCCACCTTCAGGGAATAGAACAGGTACAGGTTGGCAAAGACGATACAACATAAATTTGCACAGAGCAGGAAATAGTCCGCTTTCCTTGTGACAGCTGTTGCAAGGATAATAAAATTGACTATACTGTATAAAAACATAACAAGGTAAAGGATCACCTGCGTCCGGCTCTGCCTGTAATCTTTTTTCCACAGCCGCCTCATCAGGGCATAGTAAAAGAAGATCAGCACCAGTTTGGAAAACGCCACCTCTATACTGTTTCTGATTACCATATCTCCCGGCATGAGTGAAAGTTTATCCATCAATAGGTCAATGCCAAATACACCAATACCCTCAAACAGCGCAACCATCATAAAAAAGCATTCCAACTCCAGCACCCGCCAATATCTCCTGCCGCTTTTGTCCTCATAGAAGATAAAGCTGGCAATACCGAACACCAGAAAATTTGTTGCCATATTCCACCATGTATTGTGTTTCAGGTTTACCAGCGTCACGATCACCACAGCGGCAGCGGCGGCAATCCGGTAAACCCACGGATTTACAAAGGCTTTCTCATAACGGTCACCCATGAACTGGAACATCAGCCCGGCAACGATCACACATGACAGAAAGCAACTGAACAGATATACTAAATTTTCCATGCCCCTACTCCCCACTGTTATGGATGTATTCATTGAGCCGTTCCTTGAACTGCGCCACCCGCTTCTGCGACAGCGGCACTGACATGCCATTTTTTAATGCAACCTCATACCCCTTTGTCTTTGCCACATTTTTAAGGTTTACAAGGATGCCCCGGCAGCTCGTCTCAAAACCGTAAGGCTGCATCCGCTCCTCCAGCCCGCTGATGGCATCCGGGTACTCGTACACCATATTTTCCGTCACGATTTTGACCTTCTTTTTTGCCTTGATGTATTCAAAGTACAAAATCGTATCAACGGTAAGCAACAGGGTAGGTTTTTCCGACAGGACACCGTTTTCCTCATAAGATACGTTTCGGAACTCCAGCCGCACCTCCTCTTTTTGATACTGCCGCAGGAATGCCTGCAGCTGTTCCTCCAGTGCTTCCGTCGATACCGGCTTTTCCAGAAAGGCAAAGGCATGTACGGTGTTCACCGCATCCATGCAGTATTGCCCGAAATTGGTGGTATATATGATCTTTGCGGAGTGGTTCCGGCTGTAAAGCTCCTGCCCCGTTTCTATCCCATTCCTGCCCTCCATCATAATATCCATGAAAATCAGGTGGAAGCTGTCGTCCGATTGTAGCAGCTCCCCACCGAAAGTAAAGTATGTGATACGGTATTCTTCTGTGTATTTGTCTAAAAGCGGTTTCAGGATGCCTGTGAGATTATCCCTGTCCGCCTTTTCGTCCTCGCAGACTGCGATCTGAAACATTGGTTCATGCCTCCTTTGCTGTTTTATGTTTAAGCGATTGATACTGCGATGTGGATACAGTATCCCTTTTTGTTACTCCCTTTTTGAATAAGTATACCCACTGCTTAAAAGTTGTTTTAAAGTACACTGACGAATATAACTATAATCATCACAAAAATAATACTAAATATCCATGTCCACTTATTTCCTAAATTCATTGTATAGCCAAACCCACTTCGCGGTCTCTTGATGATTACTCTTTTATCTTCTCTGTTGAAATAGAGTCGTCCAGTTAACCAGCCATCATCTCTATCGCTTGATTTCATAAAGTCCTCCTTTGCAACTTCTGATTATATACTTGTTATAAGATATTTGCCTGTTGCTTGCAATGTATAGATAAGCCCGTTTTTAGTGGGTACACAATTTCAGAGGGAATTTTATTATACATGGCCTGCCATGTTATTCCCATTTTTTCTCTGTAGTCCGATAAACACTGCAAGCAGCATGACATTCACTACCAAAACAACAATACTTCCTTCTATTTTACATTCTCCGCCAGATAAAAGCTTACTTCCTGAGAAGATCATATTCAGCAAATGCGGATAATCATCCGCCAGCGATACCCCGCCTAATACTAACGCACCTATTCCATTCCACATAAAGTGCATGATAGTTGGCGCTATAAGAGAACCGCTATATTCCAGGATAACCGTCATGAGCAGACTCATTGTGAGAACATTCACCACTGGAACCAGACCCGCTTCAAATGCTCCTCCATGCAACAAAGTAAACAATGCAGTGGTTACTATGGTGGAAATGGCAATATTATATTTTTGTTTCAACACTTGATAAAGCCAGCCCCTTACAAGCAGCTCCTGCATGATAACATTCAGAAAGGCCGCCAATATCCATACAAAAAATAAAGGAATATCGTTCTTTCCATTAAATTCTATAACTTTCATCAACTTCATAACAATTATGGGAAGTCCTAACCACAAAATTCCCGTTATAGTTCCCAGCAAAACTCCTTTTACCGGATTATTAAAAAGATGTAATTTTATAATTTTCTTTTCAATTATCCAAAAAATGAATGTAAAAGCTATAATTGACAACAACGGTGTGATTTCTGCCCATAATCTCCACAAAGCAGGATTATCTGAATTGGATAATGGCAACACCGCTGACAATATTGCCCACCCCAAGAAAAAGCATATACATTCTACAAAAGTTATCACTATCCTTTTCAAAGCCTTTTTCTCCGTTTCGTCGTTCAATATAGTTTCACTGTAACATAATCCTTTATGGCTTCCTCAAATTCCTCCTCTGACATAGCAGGCTTATCCCGTTTTGTCATGATATTATCCCAATTCGGTTTTGTGAATTTAATGTCAACAGGCTTGAATCTCAGTGCAAAATTCCCATAATCACATTGTGCTAACGGATCATTAGAATTTTTCCTATTCCCAAACATCTGCTGTACCATATTTGCATATTGTGAATAATTGTCCCTTGTTATCTGCATAATATTATCCTCCCTGAATTTTATAAATTTGAACTCCGTTTCCGGTTGTCACCAATTTAATTTTAAATTCTTGCTCTAAACAATAGTCCCTGCCATAGCACTGTCAAAACCGCTGCCTTCTACTGGCTCTACCACGACATTCGCTTCATAAGAAGCGGCGGCACTCTGGCGTTTGTTCCAATATTCTGTCAACCTTTTGTGATCGAAATATTCTTTATCCCTCATTTCCTGCTGAAATTCCCGCTCCCTGCGCTGTTTTTCGTAATACTCTGTTAAATCATTGCTATTAAATTTGTTAGTTGCTTTTTGTTTATAGAAATTATTCTTATCTTTGGAATGTGATGAATACGCTGTATTCCCAACATTCGTATCGTTATAAGAATAACCTTTGTATCCGTTTTCATCAATCATAGTTATACTACAAACTATGGGATAGCGTCCTGCAGCGGCATCCTCCCTAATTAAACTCATCATTTTATCTTTAAATTCCGGCTCATTCATCATACGTTCAAATGCTTCATCTGTTATATTGATAGACCAACTTATACTGCTGCTTCGTGGAATAGAGTTAATCTCATTCCACATCTCTTTCTTAAACGCTTCCAATTTTTCCGCTTCCGATAATTCCTGCGTACTGCCTGTTTCAGCCACCTTTTCAGCAAAGGTTGTTCCTTTGGCAGATGTTTTTTGTGCTTTACTTGCATATTGATATGCTGCTAATGCTCCATTTCCATTATTAACATTGATAGCCATGATTTCGACCTCCTTAATCCTGTTCTTAAAATCTGTTTTTCCATTTCCATGCGTATACTACGCTGTCATTTTTGTTATCGGAAATATGTACATAAAATCCTATACTTATATCCCGAAGTACAGATTTTTTCCACGAAGTACAGATTTTTTTATGTTTTTTCTCTAAATTTGCTCTAAACTATACTAAAACGCCTTTATGTTTTGCGTTATTCCGTTCACCTGTTCAGGATTACATCACTGTAAAATTTCCCGTTCCCGTTTTTGTAGAGGACACTGCCCCCGTATTTCTCCACACACCGCTGCACATTCAAACAACCGATGCCAGTGCCTTTCCCACCTGTGTTTACTGGTTTACCGTTCTTTATCCTTACTTCATTTTCCACGCTGTTCTCAATGCGTATGGAAAGCATCTCATTATAGTTTTTGATATGCACCTTAATATAGCGCTCCCCACTGCACTTTAAGACAGCCTGCATTGCATTTTCCAGAAGATTCCCAAAGAGCGTTGTCACATCCACTGGCTCTATAAACCCAAGCCCTATGCTTTCCACCTTTACAACGAACCGGATGCCGATGCTCTCCGCCGCCTGCTTCCTGTCCGCAAGGAGAATGTTCAGCATAGGATTGTCAGAATATTCCTCTGGCACAAGAGGCTTTAAGATGCTCCCGATCTGCTTTGTATACTCCATTGCCTTGTCCGTCACACCTGACTGGTACAGCTCCTCAATGGAACGGATGTGTTTACTGACATCATGGAGGATTTCAATAGACTTTCCATATTTCTCCCGCTGTCTCTCATAATGCTCAAACTGCATACTCTCCTGTTGCTTCATCATGGCGATCTGGAACTCCATGCTGCTCTTTTCATCCTCCACTTTCAAAGAATAAAACAGGTAGAGGTTTGCAAAGACAACACAGCACAGATTGGTGCAGATTAGGAAATAGTCTGCACTTTTTGTGGCTGCTATTATAAGGATAATAAAATTAACCATACTGTATAAAAACATAACAAGATAAAGAAATACCTGTGTCCGGCTCTGCCTGAAATCCTTTTTAAAGAATCGTCTTAGCAGAGCATAGTAAAAGAAGATCAGCACCAGCTTGGAAAAAGCCACTTCTATACTGCTACCAATCACCACATCTTCCGGCATAAGACCAAGCTGCTCCATCAGAAAATCAATCCCATATACGCCAATTCCTTCAAAAAGTGCAACTACTATAAAGAAACAATCTGTTTCCAACACTCTCCAGTATTTCCTGATGCCCCTGTCTCCATAAAAGAAAAAAACGATAAAGCTATAAATCAAGAAATTAGTTGTCGCATTCCATAATGCATTTCTTTTCAGGTTTACCATTGTAATGATTACTACAGCGACAGCGGCAGCAATCCGGTAAACCCACGGATTTACAAAGGCTTTCTCATAACGGTCACCCATGAGCTGAAACATCAGCCCGGCAACGATCACACACGACAGAAAGCAACTGAATAAATATACTAAATTTTCCATACCTCTACTCCCCACTGCTATGGATATATTCATTGAGCCGTTCCTTGAATTGTGCCACCCGTTTCTGCGACAGCGGCACTGACACACCGTTTTTCAATACGACATCATATCCTTTTGTCTTTGCCATATTTTTAAGATTTACAAGGATGCCCCGGCAGCTCGTCTCAAAACCGTAAGACTTCATCCGCTCCTCCAGACCGCTGATGACATCCGGATACTCGTACACCATATTTTCCGTCACGATTCTTACCTTCTTCATTGCCTTGATGTATTCAAAGTACAGGATAGTATCGACGGGAAGCATCAGGGTAGATTTTTCCGATTGGACACCGTTTTCCTCATAAGATACGTTCTGGAACTCCAGCCGCACCTCTGCTTTCCGGTACTGCTGCAAAAAAGCCTGTAACTGTTCCTCCAGTGCTTCCGCCGATACCGGCTTTTCCAGAAAAGCAAAGGCGTGTACGGTGTTCACCGCATCCATGCAGTATTGCCCGAAATTGGTGGTATATATGATCTTTGCGGAGTGGTTCCGGCTGTAAAGCTCCTGCCCCGTTTCTATCCCGTTCCTGCCCTCCATCATGATATCCATGAAGATCAGGTGGAAGCTGCCGCCCGACTGTAGCAGCTCGCCACCGGAAGTAAAGTTTGTGATACGGTATCCTTCTGTGTATTTGTCTAAAAGCGGTATCAGGATGCCTGTGAGATTATCCCTGTCCGCCTTTTCGTCCTCGCAGACTGCTATCTGAAGCATTGGTTCCCGTCTCCTTTGCTGATTTATGTTTGAGGGGTGGGTACTGTGGTGTTGCTACAATACCCCTATTTATTATACATGGTTTGTTGGCATATAGGAAATCGCAATTCCTGACGTACAGATTTTTTCCCCGAAAGACAGATAAAAGGCCGGGGAAGGCATATATACATCTCATCCTCTCCCCAGCCTTATATTATTTCCTATCAGGCAGCATCTTCTACCCTACACTCGTTTTCTCAAAAAGAGAGCCTCTCGCTGTCAGAACGTGTACAAAATGAGATACCTGGTTTCGCCATCGGAAGAACGGGCGTTAATGCTCACTGTGCTGTCATTGCTCCAACCGATGCCCTCCTCATAGAGGTTCCCGTAACCTTCCCTGTCAAAGGCAATGAAAGTGCCCTTTTCC
>Ga0137297_11390_pt1 | contig 14146 bp, 16 predicted proteins | sample RamsorincwithD2O_FD_97191 | JGI IMG/M metagenome (GOLD analysis project Ga0137297, IMG submission 97191) | Mouse cecal microbial communities from Vienna, Austria - Mucin amended with D2O | ecosystem: Host-associated > Mammals > Digestive system > Large intestine > Cecum | place: Austria: Vienna... | reverse complement strand
TGGGGAATATAAGGGGTTTATTTGTAAAGGACATGCCGGTTATGCAATGAAAGGCGGCGATATTGTTTGTGCGTCCATATCCGTTCTAGTGATTAATACCATAAATTCTATGGAAAAGCTGGCAAAAGAAGATATGAACGTAGCCGCCGATGAAAAGGCAGGGCTGATTCGTTGTAAGTTCAACGGGGCATTGTCCGAAAAAGGAAAACTCCTTATGGATTCCATGGTACTTGGCCTGTCGGAGATTGCATCGCAATACGGCAGACAATATCTAGTAATTAAATTCAAGGAGGTGTAATACCATGTTAAATATGAACCTTCAATTTTTCGCTCATAAAAAGGGTGTTGGTTCTACAAAGAACGGCAGGGATTCTGAATCCAAGAGACTCGGTGCGAAAAGGGCTGACGGACAATTCGTAAAAGCAGGAAACATTCTGTACAGACAGCGCGGAACTAAGATTCATCCAGGTATTAATGTAGGCAGAGGCGGAGATGACACTTTGTTTGCTTTAGTAGACGGCGTACTTAGATTCGAAAGAAAAGGCAGAGATAAAAAGCAAGCTTCTGTATATCCTGTAGAACAATAATACGAACGAATCGGCTTCAAACATAACTGGTGTTTGAAGCCGTTTTCCTTATAGCTATTGAAAATTTCTAATTGCGCTTTAACAAAGCTGCGCAGAAAAACGGTGGGAAAACATGTTTGCAGACAGAGCAAAAATATATGTAAAAAGCGGAAAAGGCGGCGATGGGCACGTTTCTTTCCGCAGGGAAAAATATGTGCCTAACGGCGGGCCTGACGGCGGTGACGGCGGTGACGGCGGAAGCGTCATTTTTCAGGTGGACGAAGGCCTCAATACACTGGCCGATTTCAGGCATATACGTAAATATGCTGCCGAAAATGGGGAAAATGGCAACAAAAAGAACTGCCGCGGCAAAAACGGCCAGGATATCGTCATCAAGGTTCCTCATGGAACGGTCATAAAAGAAGGAGAAAGCGGAAAAGTTATCGTGGATATGTCAGGAGATACCCGGCGCGTTGTCCTTTTAAAAGGCGGAAGGGGAGGCTGCGGGAATCAGCATTATGCCACCAGCACCATGCAGGCACCCAAATATGCCCAGCCGGGGCAGGAAGCCAGGGAACTTGAACTGCAGCTGGAACTTAAGGTAATTGCCGATGTGGGTTTGGTAGGATTTCCCAATGTGGGAAAATCTACGCTTCTTTCCCGGGTCAGCAATGCACGCCCTAAGATTGCCAACTATCATTTTACTACGTTAAACCCTAATCTCGGCGTGGTGGATTTAGATGATGCCAAAGGTTTTGTCATGGCCGATATCCCCGGACTCATCGAAGGAGCCTCGGAAGGCATCGGGCTCGGCTATGAATTTTTACGTCATATCGAACGGACAAAAGTCATGATTCATATCGTGGATGCCGCCGCTACTGAAGGCCGTGACCCCATTGCGGATATCTATGCGATTAATAAAGAACTGGAAGCCTATAACCCTGAGATTGCCGCACGTCCTCAGGTAATAGCGGCCAATAAAATTGACATGATGGGCAATGGAATGGACATGGTAGGCAGAAGCGATCCAATAAGACGCATTAAAGAGGAATTTGAGCCAAAAGGTATCAAGGTATTCCCCATTTCTGCCGTCAGCGGACAGGGCATTAGAGAACTTTTGTACACGGTGAGCGGCCTTTTGGCTAATATGGACGATAAGCCGGTGATTTTTGAACAGGAATTCTTCCCCGAATCCATTCGCATTACCGAAGAGCCTCATACTGTATTTTATGATGAAGAAGAAGAAGTGTACGTTGTGGAAGGCCCCCGCATCGAAAAAATGCTGGGGTACACCAACTTGGAATCCGAAAGGGGCTTTACTTTCTTCCAAAATTTCCTAAAAGACACCGGTATTTTGAAAGAATTGGAAGACTTGGGGATACAGGAAGGGGATACCGTCCAAATTTACGGGCTTTCCTTTGATTATTACAAATAAGAAAAGAATGGAGTATTATTTATGACAAGCAAGCAGCGAAGCTATTTAAAAAGCCTGGCCAATAGCCTGGATTCTATTTTCCAGCTGGGCAAGTCCAGCCTTACCCCTGAATTTGTGCAGGCGGTTTCCGAAGCCTTCAATACACGGGAACTGTTGAAAGTCACAGTATTGAAAAATTGTATGGACGACCCGAAGGAAATCGCCGAAACATTGGCCGAGCGCACCCGTTCCCAAGTGGTTCAGGTCATTGGGCGGAAAATTATCCTATATAAAGAAAGCAAGGAAAACAAAAAAATTATCCTGCCATAAGCGCCGTATAATGAACATAAAACGGAAACAGGAAAATGGTCTGATTTGGCAAAATGCACAGTAGTTTCGGAAGGGGAGGACATTTTCGGTGGTAAGCGGAAAGAAAAAAACAGGGATTATGGGCGGTACTTTCAACCCCATCCATATCGGACATCTGCTTTTGGCGGAGAATGCCAAAGAAACTTTTGGGCTGGATGAGATTCTCTTTATTCCCAGCGGCTTTTCCTATATGAAAAGCGAAATGGAAGTGGCGCCTAAAAATATGCGGTTGGAAATGACCCGGTTAGCCATTGCGGACAACCCTTCTTTTTTGCTGTCGCCCATAGAGGTGGAGCGGGAAGGCAATTCCTATACTTGTGATACCCTGGAATTGCTCCGCAGGGAAGAACCCGCAGCGGATTTTTATTTTATTGCAGGGGCCGACAGTCTTTTTGCTATGGAAAACTGGAAACAGCCTGAAAAAATATTTCATCACTGCACCGTCCTTGCATCTGTCAGGGAAGGAAGCAGCAACAGCGAATTAATGGATAAAATTTCATACCTTGAAGATAAGTTTCATGCCGATATCAGATTTATTGATATGAAGGAAATAGCAGTTTCCTCCACAGATATCCGAGACAGGATACGAATGGGAAAATCAATCCGTTATATGGTGCCGGACAAGGTGATTGCTTATATAGAAGAGCATCATCTGTACCAATAGAAGATACGAAAAGTTTAGATATTCTGGTGCAAAAAGCTGCGCAGAAATGGGGGTAAACATGGAATCAAAATCGTCAAACCTGAAAAAAATACGGAAGGCTATGGAAAAATCTTTAGATTCCAAACGTTTTGACCATACCCTTGGAGTGGAATATACAGCTGCAGCCCTGGCCATGCGGTATAATGAGGATATTACAAAGGCTCAGACCGCCGGGCTTTTGCATGACTGTGCCAAGTGTATGAGCAACGAAAAACGGCTGTCCATTTGTAAAAAGCACAATATCAGTATAAATAAAATAGAGCGGAAAAACCCTTTTTTGCTCCACGCAAAAGTGGGAAGTTATGTTGCCATGCAAAAATACCATGTGCATGACAGCGACACAATAAATGCTATCCTAAACCATACCACCGGAAGGCCGGACATGTCTTTGCTGGAAAAAATTATCTATGTGGCCGACTATATCGAACCGGGCAGGAAGCAGGCCCCTAACCTGACGGAAATCAGGCAGCTTGCCTTTAGCGACTTAGACGAAGCCTTATTCCGGATTCTGGAAGATACTTTAGTTTATTTAAGGACTGTGGACGGTGATGTGGATCCGATGACACAAAAGACATACGAATTTTATAAGGCGAAAAAAAATACGAACGTCTTATGATGCATTTTACCATAGGGTAAAGAAAGGGAATTGGGATGAACAACAAAGAAATGACAACTCTTGCCATACAGGCATTGGAAGAGAAAAAGGCAGAGGATATTCAAATCATTGATATCAGCGAAATATCAGCAATTGCCGATTATTTTATTATTGCCAACGGAACAAACCGCAGCCAGATACAGGCACTTGCGGACAGTGTGGAAGAAAAATTGGGAAGGGCGGGAGTACAGTTCAAACAAATGGAAGGGTACGACACCGCCAATTGGATACTCATGGATTTTTTGGATATTGTGGTTCATATTTTCGACAAGGACAACCGGGCTTTTTATGACCTGGAGAGAATCTGGAGGGATGGAAAACAGATTCCGCTGTCCGAATTTGACATTTAACTAAGAAGGACTCATAAACTCATGAAAAAATATATTGGTGACAAGAAATTTTATCTAATGGTTCTTTCCGTGGCGGTTCCCATTATGATCCAGAACGGCATAACCAATTTTGTCAGCCTGTTAGACAACATTATGGTAGGGCAGATAGGTACGGAACAGATGTCAGGGGTAGCAATTGTAAACCAGCTTCTGTTTGTTTTTAACTTATGCATTTTTGGGGGGATATCAGGCGCCGGTATTTTTACCGCACAATATTATGGCTGCAAAGATCGGGAAGGGGTTCGGGATACTTTCCGCATGAAGCTGTTTATCAGCGCTTCTATTACCGTTGTCAGCCTGCTTATTTTTACATTTTGGGGAAGGCAGTTAATTACATTATATCTGCATGAAACGGGGGATTCCGGAAACCTGGAGTTTACCCTGATGTATGCCCGCAAATATTTAAAAGTTATGATGGTGCAAATGGTTCCTTTTGCCGTCATCCAGACTTATTCCGGTACATTGCGTGAAACAGGCGAAACAATACTGCCCATGAAAGCAGGGATTCTTGCCGTATTTGTAAACCTGATTTTAAATTACATACTGATTTTCGGAAAACTGGGCGCGCCGGCTTTGGGTGTGGAAGGCGCCGCCATCGCAACTACGGTATCCCGTTTTGTGGAATTGGGCATTGTAGCCGGATGGACACACAGGCATACGGAGAAGAACGGTTTTATTATAGATGCCTACCGGAGTTTGCACATACCAAAAAGTCTGGTATTGAAAGTACTTATTATGGGTATGCCCTTAATGATAAATGAAGCCCTTTGGTCCGGCGGACAGGCGGTTTTGATGCAATGTTATTCCATAAGGGGGCTTTCTGTAGTAGCTGCATTTAATATTTCCTCCACCATATCCAATGTATTTAATGTGGTATTTATTGCCTTGGGCAATTCCGTAGGCATTATCATCGGTCAGCTGTTAGGGGCGGGAAAAATGGAAGAGGCAAAGGATACTGTCAGGAAGCTGATGTTCTTTGCCGTAGTAGGATGTGCCCTCATTGGCGCAGTACTATCCCTTTTTGCCCCGCTTTTCCCTATGATATACAACACTTCGGAAAATATCAGGAATCTGGCCACTGATTTTATCATTGTCTCTTCCTTATGTATGCCTATTTACGCATTTATGAACGTTGCTTATTTTACGCTCCGTTCCGGAGGGAAGACCATTATTACGTTTTTCTTTGACAGCGTTTATTCCTGGGTGGTTAATATCCCTTTAGCCTATGTATTATCCCGTTTTACAGGTATGCCTATCATACCTCTTTATTTCATATGCCAGTTTGTAGATATCATAAAATGCATTATAGGCTACATTCTTTTGAAAAAGGGAGTATGGATGAATATGATCGTAAAAAATGACGCCGCATAAACGGCGTCATTTTTCATAAATTGAAAATTTTTAATTTTCAATTTTTTTCTGATTTATTCCTTGGCCGGACTGTCTGTATTCATATAAAATGAAATAAGATACAATCCACAGATACCAACTAACGCATATACGATCCTGGAAAACCAGGACATATTACCAAAAATAAAAGCTACCAGGTCAAAACTGAAAAAACCGATTAACCCCCAGTTTACAGCGCCTATAATCGCAATTGTCAAGGCAGTAAAATCCAATACTTTATGATTCATTTTCCACTCCATTTCTGCACGGCTGTTGTATTTTAGCTTCGTTAAAATTAATCAGCTTCACTGAGATTAGTCTTTAAATATGCCAGGTTTGCAAATGCCGCGCAGACACAAACCTGACATTGATAATTTTCAATTTTCAAGCTTCCTATCATGCCGCCTACGGCGTCATTTCATAATCAGTCCAAAATAAAATGCACCCCATCGCTTTTTATTTTGCCCCAAAAAAGTTATTTCATGCATAATAATAAGCTTTTTTTTAATAAAATGTTTAAAATATCATTGACAAAAAAAAGGAGAAAGAGTAATATAATTCAGAAATGGAGTTCCTAAGCCATTAAAAAAATTTAGGAGGGAAAAGAACGAAAATTTTTCATTTTCAATCCCGGGTTTGTGTCTGCACGGCATCCACAAACTTACCATGAACAATAAAGCCGTGCAGAAATGAGGAAAATTATGAAAAGATTTAACAAAGTTATGAGCCTTGTTATGGTTTCCGCAATGGCTGCATCTTTATTTGTTGGATGCGGAAACGCAGATGCACCGGCAGATAACGCTGCACCTGAAGCCAATAATGAAGCAGCTGCCCCCGAAGCAGCGGAAGCTGAAAACGGCGATGCCGCTTCAGGAACATTTAAAATCGGCGGTATCGGACCTACTACAGGAAGCGCTGCCGTATATGGCCTTGCCGTACAGAATGCGGCACAGCTGGCAGTGGATGAAATCAATGCAGCCGGCGGCATCAACGGGGTATCTATCGAATTCAAATTCGAAGATGATGAATGCGATGCAGAAAAATCCGTAAATGCATACAATACCTTAAAGGACTGGGGGATGCAGATGCTGATGGGAACCGTAACCAGCGGATGCAGCGTGGCAGTAGCGGAAAAGACCTCTGCCGACAATATGTTCCAGCTGACCCCGTCCGGTTCTTCCGTAGATTGTGTAAAATATGACAATGCATTCCGTGTATGTTTCTCCGACCCTAACCAGGGAGCGGCTTCCGCTCAGTATATCGGTGATAATTCGGTGGCTTCCACGGTAGCAGTCATCTATGACAGTTCCGATATTTATTCATCCGGAATTTACGAGAAATTTGTATCCGAAGCAGCGAACCAGCCTTTCGAAATTGTATCCGCGGAAGCTTTCACTGCCGATAATAAGACAGATTTCTCCGTACAGCTTCAGAAAGCAAAAGATGCCGGCGCTGAATTGGTATTTTTACCGATTTATTATACCGAAGCTTCTTTGATCCTTTCCCAGGCATCCACTATGGGCTATGAACCGATTTTCTTCGGGTGCGACGGCCTTGACGGCATTTTGAATGTGGAGAATTTCGATACATCTTTAGCAGAAGGCGTTATGCTTTTAACTCCTTTCGCAGCCGATGCGGAAGACGAACTGACACAGAAATTCGTAACGGCATATAAAGAAAAATTCGGCGATACACCCAATCAGTTCGCGGCAGATGCTTATGATGCTATTTATGCAATCAAAGCTGCCGGAGAAAAGGCTGGGATTACACCGGATATGGATATGTCCGCCATGTGTGAGGCAATGAAACCCGCTATGACGGAAATTACATTGGATGGCCTTACCGGCGTCGGAATGACATGGGATGCTTCCGGCGAACCGAACAAAGCTCCTAAGGCAGTTAAAATTACAGATGGAGTTTATACCGCAATGTAATGCCTCCTGTTACGGAATCCGCCCATTTCAAGTTTTGCTTATAGCAAAAAGGGCGGATTCTTTGTTATATTTATACTTATCCCCCTGTGTACTTTTTACCTTATTCTTTGACTATAAAGGAAATTAATGGTATAATGGCAAGCAGGCCGGCAATCTCCTGACGGAAATTGCTGACATGTGGTATGATGAATTGCGCTGATGCGCAAGCAGGTCGGCAATCTCCTAACGGAAATTGCTGACATGTGATATAATGATGAAGAGGTGTTTTCTTATGAGCTTTATTTCTTATTTGATTAACGGAATCAGCCTTGGCAGCGTATATGCTATCATCGCCTTAGGATATACAATGGTATACGGTATTGCCAAAATGCTGAATTTTGCCCATGGAGATGTTATCATGGTGGGCAGCTTCGCTGTATTTACCATAGTAAGCACTCTAGGCCTTCCTCCTATTTTAGGAATCCTGGTAGCAGTGGTGGTCTGCACCATATTGGGCATGGCAATTGAACGCGTGGCCTATAAACCACTCCGTAATGCTGCATCGCCTTTAGCCGTGCTGATTACCGCAATCGGTGTAAGTTATCTGCTCCAGAACGTAGCGCTGCTTATTTTTGGTGCCAATACGAAATCTTTTACATCGGTAGTTACCATCAGCCCGTTGAAATTGGCCGATGGACAGCTGATGATATCGGGGGAGACCATCGTCACCATTATAGCTGGGATTGTAATTATGATTTGCCTTACGCTATTTGTCAATAAATCAAAGGCGGGCCAGGCCATGTTGGCCGTGTCCGAGGATAAAGGGGCGGCGCAGCTGATGGGCATCAACGTAAACGGTACGATAGCCCTTACCTTTGCCATTGGCTCTGCACTGGCAGCAATAGCAGGCGTGCTGCTTTGTTCTGCATACCCTTCCCTGACGCCTTATACAGGAGCCATGCCGGGAATCAAAGCCTTCGTAGCGGCTGTATTCGGCGGAATAGGCTCCATACCCGGTGCCATGATAGGCGGTATTCTATTAGGTATTATAGAAATTCTTGGCAAAGCATATATTTCTTCCCAGATGGCAGATGCCATTGTTTTCGCTGTTTTGATTATTGTCCTGCTTGTAAAACCGACAGGGATTTTAGGGAAAAATATACAAGAAAAGGTTTAAGGTGCCGCTTATGAAAAAATTGAGAATGACAAAAACAGCAAAAAATAATTTTGTGACTTATTTTATCGTGCTGATAGCATATATCGTAGTACAAATGCTTTTAAAAACCGGGCATATGTCCAGCCTGATGGAAGGGCTGCTGGTTCCCCTTTGCATCTATGTTATGCTGGCCATATCCTTAAATTTGACAGTGGGTATCCTGGGGGAACTTAGTTTGGGCCATGCAGGGTTTATGTGCGTAGGGGCCTTTTCCGGTGCATTCTTCTCCAAGTGTATGGACGGGGCTATGCCAAACGGCATACGGTTTCTGGTTGCCCTTTTAATAGGGGCTGCCGTTGCCGGAATTTTTGGCATTTTAATTGGCATTCCGGTACTGCGGCTGAAAGGGGATTATCTGGCTATTGTTACCCTGGCTTTTGGGGAAATTATAAAGAACCTGGTAAACGTTCTTTATATCGGTAAAGATAATAACGGTTTTCATTTTTCCATGAAGGATTCCATCTCCCTGCATTTGGGAGAGGAAGGGCAAGTGATTGTAAACGGGGCACAAGGAATAACCGGAACTCCTCACGATGCCGGCTTTACAGTAGGAATCCTCCTGATTTTCCTTTCCTTGTTTATTATCCTGAACCTGATTAATTCCCGGGATGGCCGTGCCATCATGTCCATACGCGACAACCGCATTGCAGCGGAGTCCACCGGAATTAATATTACAAAATATAAGCTCATGGCCTTTTCCATATCTGCGGCGATTGCCGGGGTGGCAGGGGTGCTTTATGCCCATAATTTATCCACATTGACCGCATTGCCGAAAAACTTCGGCTACAACATGTCCATTATGATTCTGGTCTTTGTAGTCCTTGGCGGCATTGGAAATATAAGGGGTTCCATTATATCAGCTGTTATCCTGACATTGCTTCCGGAACTTTTAAGGGGGCTTAGCGATTACCGCATGCTCATTTATGCGATTGTCCTTATCGCCATGATGCTGTTTAACTGGAGCCCGAAAGCAATCGAGTGGAAGGATAAAATAAAAGAAAAATATTTTTCAAAGGTATCATTCCGAAAAGAAAAGGAGGTTAAATAGGATGTCTTTATTAGAGGTAAGAAATTTAACCATTTCCTTTGGCGGACTTAGGGCTGTTGATGATTTCAATATAGAAATAAAGAAAGGACAGCTATATGGGCTGATTGGCCCCAATGGCGCAGGTAAGACTACCGTATTCAATCTTTTAACCGGTGTTTATAAACCGAATGAGGGGATTATCAAGCTGGAAGATAAAGATATTACAGGATTAAAAACTATTGATATCAATAAAGCAGGGATTGCCCGTACCTTCCAGAATATCCGCCTGTTTAAGGAATTAACCGTGCTGGATAATGTAAAAGTGGGCCTTCACAACCATTATCATTATTCTACCATTGAGGGCATCTTACGCCTTCCGAAATATTATAAGGTGGAAAAAGAAATGGATGAACGGGCGATGGAACTTCTAAAGGTTTTTGAACTGGATGGGGAAGCGGAATATTTAGCTTCCAACCTCCCTTACGGCAAGCAGCGCAAACTGGAAATTGCCCGTGCCCAGGCTACGGACCCGAAACTGCTTCTGCTGGATGAACCAGCAGCCGGTATGAACCCCAACGAAACAGGGGAGTTGATGGATACGATTCGCTTTGTCCGCGATAAGTTCGATATGACCATATTATTGATTGAACATGATATGAAACTGGTCTCCGGAATTTGTGAAGAACTTACCGTATTGAATTTCGGGCGTATACTGGCACAGGGCCAGACCTGTACGGTTTTGAATGACCCGCAGGTAATCACTGCATATTTAGGAGAATAGGGGGAAATAAGAAATGGCTATGCTGGAAATCAGAGACCTGGAAGTATACTACGGTATGATTCAGGCTATTAAAGGTATTTCCTTCGATGTAAAGGAAGGAGAAGTCATTGCCCTTATCGGCTCAAACGGTGCTGGCAAGACCACCACGCTTCATACAATCACCGGCCTGCTTTCTGCCAAAGCAGGAGTCATCCGGTTCGAAGGAGAAGATATTACAAAAGTTCCGGGATATAAAATTGTTTCCAAGGGGATGGCACATGTTCCGGAAGGGAGAAGAGTATTTGCCCAGCTTTCCGTGCTTCAGAACCTCCGCATGGGGGCTTATACGAGAAAGGATAAAAATGAGATTGAGGAAACGTTGAAAACAGTATATAAGCGTTTTCCCCGTCTGGAGGAACGGCAGAATCAGATGGCCGGTACCTTAAGCGGAGGCGAACAGCAAATGCTGGCTATGGGCAGGGCATTGATGTCACACCCTAAGATTATTCTTATGGATGAGCCTTCCATGGGATTATCCCCTATCTTTGTAAACGAAATATTCGATATTATCAAAGAAGTCAGCGCCAGCGGCACAACAGTGCTTCTTGTAGAGCAGAATGCCAAAAAAGCCCATTCCATCGCTGATAGGTCCTACGTCCTTGAGACAGGGAGGATAGTGCTGGAAGGCAATGCCAATGACCTTTTGAATGACGATTCGATTAAAAAGGCATATCTTGGCGAGGCATAACAAGCATAAAATATTGCGAATTCCATAATTATGGTTCATAACTATTAATCATTACAAATTTTCGGCATTGGGGAGGATGGAAATGAATAATAAAGTGGTTATTACGATTGCAAGGCAATATGGAAGCGGCGGACGTACGGTTGGGGAAATGCTGTCGAAAGATATGGGTATCCATTACTATGACAAAGAGCTAATCAAACTGGCATCCGAGGAAAGCGGCATAAATGAACGCCTTTTTGTCAATGCGGACGAGAAAATAAAGATGACCAAATTATTTAAAATGGTTAAAAATATCTATACCGGACAGTTAATCCCTCCAGAAAGCGATGATTTTGTCTCCGATAAAAACCTATTTAACTATCAGGCTAAAGTAATAAAGAATCTGGCCGAAGAGGAATCCTGTGTTATTGTGGGGCGCTGTGCCGATTATGTCTTAAAGGACTATGACAATGTCCTAAGCGTATTTGTCCATGCCCCAAAGGACTACTGTATGGAACAGGCTGCAAAGAAAGTCAGCATGCCTTCCAAGGAACTGGAAAAATATATTGCCAAAATCGATAAACGCCGCGCGGATTATTACAAATTCTATACTGGACGGGAATGGACGGATGCTCGGAACTATGATTTATGCCTGGATAGTTCGAAGCTTGGTTTTGAAAGATGCGTGGAAGAAATCAAAGCCTATATCAAAGTACGGTTTCACGATTAACGCGGTATATTAAATGAAATGGTGCGCAGATAAACTGCCAGATAGGAATAAAATATTTGGCAAATTACATCTCCGGCAATATTATCTATGAAAAAGGGATTAAAAAACTTTTCATGAAAAAATATTGCCGGAGATTTTTATAACTTATTTCCTGAGATTATTATGATTAGTGGCACAGGCGGAAGATACCGAATACTTTTCCCAAAACCTGACAGTCATCTACAATAATAGGATCCATCGTGTCATTTTCCGGCTGTAGGCGAATATGGCCGTCTTCTTTATAAAAGGTCTTCACTGTAGCGGAATCCTCCACCAGCGCAACCACAATATCCCCATTGGAGGCAGTATTGCAGCAATTGACAAAAATTTGGTCACCGCTGTATATGCCTACGTTAATCATGGAATCCCCTTTCACTTTGACCGCAAAAGATTCGCCGGAAGGAACGAATTCCGCCGGAATCGGAAAATAGCTTTCAATATTTTCTTCCGCAAGGATAGGCTGACCTGCAGCAACGCGGCCAACCACCGGAAGGCTGACCATTTCTGTCCTGACCGCCCGGAAACTGTCATCGCAGATTTCAATCGCACGGGGTTTCGTAGGGTCTCTGCGGATATAGCCGTTTTTCTCCAGAGTCTCCAAATGAGAGTGAACGGATGAGGTGGACTTTAAATGAACTGCTTCACATATTTCCCGGACTGCCGGCGGATATCCTTTTGTAAGAATAGAGTCTTTAATAAATTCTAATATTTCACTTTGTTTCTTTGAGATTTTCCCATATCCCATATAATTACCTCCTAATGCTTTTATAGGCTCCTGGAATCTAATACTATGTCTGATACCACTTCTTATCTGTATTTGTATAGTATAACATATCCTTTTTCAAATAGCAAACATATATTCCAAATATTTGTTCGCTTTTTCTTTATAATTTACTTGACACCAGAATATTTGTTCGGTATAATTCGAATATGAAGAACGTACGTTTGCAACATTTGTTCGTATTTAAATCAATAGGAAGGATAATAGAAAGGGTATGGTTATTAAAATGAACAGTAGTGAACAAAGAATATGGAATAATCAAATCAGAAGGCAGCGGGAGAGGAAGAGAAACATTATTTTAGCATTTTGCACCTTTTTCCTTATCCTGATATTGTCATTAACGATAAACAGCTTTTTATCCAATGCTAAAACAAACAAAGAAATGACATGTAAATATTACAAAAGCATCATGATAGAAGAAGGCGATACCTTATGGTCCATCGCTTCGCAGAATCTAAATGATGTGAACATCAATATTACGATTTCTGCCTATATAAAAGAAATTATGAAAATGAACGGGCTGCAAAGTGATAGGATAACCGCTGGGATGTATCTCGTTATCCCATATTATTCCAGCGACAACCCTTAATCAAAGCCCCCGCTGCAAGCAACGGGATATCAAACTTGCAGCCCTGCAGGGCTGCAGGGCTGCGGGGTATTTGACCCTCGCGGCAGTCGCCAAATGTTAAGCATGCCACTTGGCTCTTTGCCCGCGGGAATAAATGATTTACGGCTCCCGCAGTTTGACGGCATTTGCTGCCCTGCGGCGCCTTTCGTCTTCCAATGCCGCATAATGTTTTTTTGTAGTATTGACATCTTTATGCCCAAGAACATCGGCAACCAAATAAATATCCCCCGTTTCCCGGTATAGGGAAGTGCCATATGTACTCCTCAGTTTATGAGGTGTTATCTTCTTTAAGGTAGTGACCGTTGATGCGTACTTTTTCACCATATTTTCCACAGCCCTTACCGTAATCCGGCGGTTCTGCATGGACAAAAATAATGCATGTTCATGCCCGGACAAGGGAATAATCCGTTTTCTCTGCTCCAGATAATCAAACAGGGCTTTTTCCACTTCCTCCCCAAAATAAACAATGGCTTCATACCCCCCTTTTCTGCGGACTTTTATACCATTATTTTTAAAATCCACATCCTCAATATCCAGGCCGACACATTCCGAGACACGGATGCCCGTTCCCAGAAGAAGGGTAAGCAATGCCGTATCCCTGACTTTCGTCTTATCATGAAACCTTTTTTGGCTTTTTGTCAGCTTGTCTCCATCCTCCACTTCATCCAATAGGAGAGCCACCTCGTCAGCGTCCAGACGGATAATTTCCTTCTGGTGAAGTTTGGGCATAGGAATCAAGGCCGCCGGGTTTTTTTCTATCAGTTCAGACTGAAAAAAATAATTATAAAAGCTTCTTAGCGAAGCGAGTTTACGGGATTTCCCCCGTTCCTCATTGGTAAT
>Ga0137297_11387_pt1 | contig 14169 bp, 15 predicted proteins | sample RamsorincwithD2O_FD_97191 | JGI IMG/M metagenome (GOLD analysis project Ga0137297, IMG submission 97191) | Mouse cecal microbial communities from Vienna, Austria - Mucin amended with D2O | ecosystem: Host-associated > Mammals > Digestive system > Large intestine > Cecum | place: Austria: Vienna... | reverse complement strand
CTCATTTTGCAGTTGAGCTAGTTGCTGGTTATCATAGGTCGTTTCGTTGGTTATTAGGTTCTTCGTATTCTTTGCTTGCAAAATAATGCCATCTTCTCCTATGACTGCATTAAGCGTTATTCCGGCAAGGATAATCAGTACAACTATTGTTACTAGTCGTACTTTATATACAGTTTTCTGTTCGATTTCTTTCCCAAAGACCACAGTACAAAATAGGCAAATGGTTGTCATTTATCCATTTGCCTGTTTATTTTTCTACTTACAAGCCTTGGTTTCAATACATATTTGAAATTCCAAGACGGACAAAAAAAGATCGAAGTCCATGCCCAGAACTCCAATCGAAAATAACCAATGTGAGGTGAGGAATAATTTCCTTGCCTCGTTTTTATGTCTTTATTTTACCATTCTTTGTCAAACGTTTTTCCAGTTTTTGTATTTATTTTTCCGCTTCTTCTCCCTCTAATTTTGCTTCTTTTCTTTTTACAACACTGTTGCAAAAGCCATACACTTCTTGGCAAAGTGGTCTTTCTCTTTTTCCGCCTGGTACCACAACATTTTCTAAGTCCTCATAGATATTCCATAGGCGAATTCCATATCTTTGCATAGTTTCTACGCTAATCTCCTTAAAGGCTGGACAAGGTAAAACTGTTCCATCAAATTTGATATCTAGTTTTTCCGTTCCTGCAGTGCACAAATGCTTTACATTTCCTAAAAGTGGTATTCCAATACGGATTTTTCCACTAAAATTCGGTCGTGCTCCCTCCAAGATTTCTGCAAATTCTCGTAGTTCTGCTTCCTTTAGCATTAGTTCTTCACGATTGGTTCTACCTCTCCCTTGTGGCACAAAGTTTAGCAAACTAATACTTTGTACTTTTGCAATTTCTAAACATTCTAATAAATCTGGAAATTGCCTATAGTTTGGTTTCATTGGAATAAAGTGCGCGTCAACATACAAGCCAGATAATCTTGCTGCAATCAAAGAGTCGATTAAATACGTGTGCAATCCCCTTCTCCCCATTAGTTCTTGGTCTGTTTCTTCTTCATAGGCTTGGTAATCAAAAACAATTTTGTCTAAGCTCATCGCTTTTAACTGTTCCAAGTCTTGCCTTGGAATTGGTCCAAATTGTGGTGGCATTAACATTCGGTCATAATATCGATTAACATTTCTTTTTAGTCTTTCATTCCAGTCCTCGTGTTCTTGTATTTCTTGCAGATTTTGTTTGCGTTGCTCTTCAATCCATTTTCGTTCCGCTTCTGCCAACGGTGCTCTTCTTTGAATTCCACTCGTAAAGATAACCGTTCGTATTCCCGCTTCTTTGCAATAGCGAACCATCTGATATAAATCTGGATGCAAAAATGGCTCTCCTCCTGAGAGCGAAACCTCTTCAATTCCGCCATTATTTAAGAAATGATCGATGGTTCTTTTGAATTGGTCAAATGGAACAATCGTTGTTGATTCTTGCGACGAGCTTGATGAGCAAAACTTGCAATGGTTTGGACAAGTTTGTATAATTTCAAAGCATAAATCTTTTAGCATTTCTCTCTCCTATTTTTCCTTGTATTTTAGCACTTTTCCATGTTTCGTTCTAGCAGTGCTACTTTTCTTCCTCTTCGTGTTCTACTATTTTTTCTAACTCGGCTTTTCTTCTCCAAAATTCATCCCAACTGAATTTTGTACTTCTTGAATTTAGTACCACTTCTAGTCCCAAATTCACTAGTTTTACACTTTTGCCCGCCTCGTTTAATTCTCTTTTGTATGCTTTTAGAAATTTTTGTGCTCTTTGTGAAAATCCTGTATGGAGATATAACTCGGCTAAGAGAAAGTTCCTGTCTGCTATTTCTGCCCCTTCCATTAACACTTTGATTTCCTCTGCTACTTGAATAACATTCTCATTTTCATAGATTGCCTGTCTTGCTTTTGCAAGTGCTATTCTTCTTTCTTCTCCGGTATCAGTTGCTATTTCAGATTGCGGTTCTTTTGTTCCTCTTTGCCTCTCCAATTCCTCTTTTTGTGCTTCATATCTTGCTATTCCTTCGGTATCTCCTGCCTCGGTTGCAACTTGTAGTCGCTTTTGTAATCTTTTTCTTAAATCCCTTGAAATGGTTTGGTTTTCTGGCTGTCGTGCTAGCATTTTATTTTCTAATGCTTCTTCTTTTTCTCGATAGATTTCTACCGTTCTAACATCTCCTGCTCTTTTTGCTTTTCGTTCTTGTTGCTTATACAATGCAAGTAGACTTCTCATCCCTCTAACATTTGGCAATCTTTCTACCTGTTCCTCTAACCATGCTAGTTCTCTTGCTGTCCACTCTTGTTCGCTTTTGCTATCTTGCCTTTCGATTGCTTTTCTTTTTTCCTCTCGAATGGCTCTTAATTCTATATCTTTCATTCCCTTCTCACTTTCTACCCATCTATTTTAGTACATTTTCCCTCTTTTTTCAACTGAAACAGCAAAAAAGCAGAAGAGCCTTGCTTGCCCTTCTGTTTTTGTTATCTTTCAAATTCGTCTAAACTTTTGATTTCATAACCTTGTTTTTTGATTTCTTTGATAATTTCGTCTAGTATATTACTGTTATCTTTTGAAGTTCCGTGTAAGAGCATAACCTCGCCATTATGGAGATTATCTAAGATTTTCTTTTTAGCATATTCTTCTCGCCCTTGTCTGTCTTGCTCCCAATCGTCATAAGCAAAAGACCACATAACGGTTTTGTATCCAAGCGAATTCGTATAGGCTACTGTTCTTCTACTGTATTCTCCTTTTGGTGGTCGGATATATTTCATTTCATATTGATATTTTGTATAGATCATCTGATGTAAGTCCATAACTTCTGTTTTGATTTGATCCAAGGATATGGTTGGCATAGACTTGTGATTTACCGTATGATTTCCAATAATGTGTCCTTCTTTTATCATACGTTCTACTAAATCTCCTGCCGTATTGACATAGTGGGCTGTAATGAAGAACGTTGCCTTGACATCATTTTCTTTTAGCACATCTAAAATATGTGGGGTATATCCGGCTTCAAACCCATAATCAAAGGTAAGGTAAATCTGTTTTTTCTCGCTGTTTCCAAGACAAATTCCTTCGTATTCATCCATAATAGCTTTATTTTCTTTTCCTAAATCTGGCGCACTATGATTATCATTTCTTTTGATGCCCCAGCCAATGGACTTGTTTTCAATTTGAGAAAAATTCTCAATTCCCACATTAGTTGCAATCGTTTCACCTATTCCAATATCTCTTTTTTCGTGTACATAGATTAGTACCAGAAGTACAACGAGTAAAATGATAGGAAGCAGTATATTTCTAAATTTTTTCATACTTTCCAAATCCTCTCTTTTTTGTATTCTATTCTCATTTTATTCGTTTTCTTTTGGAATATGTACCTTCGAAAAAAATACCTCTGTCCATTTTCTGAACTGAGGTATTTCTGTTAGGATTTCATTGCTTTTTGTAGTTTCTTGGTCGTTAGATTGGTTCCATAGAAGTCTTTTCTCGAACAACCTGCTCTACCACTTCCGGCGCAAGCACAGCCACCTCCGCCTCCTCCAGCACAAGCGCAGGCACAAGCACAACCTCCACCACGATAATGTCCACCACCATAAAAGCCTCTATGACGATAATAACCACCAAGGTATCCACCTCCACCAAAAAGGGCTGCAGCACCTCCTATCATAATGACGCATACAATAAAATACTGCATATTCCTTTGCCAAGTATTGGCTGACTTATCCTTTATGCGATGTTCTACTCCTTTTTTTATCTTTGTAAAAGCCTTTTTTTCATATCTTATTCTTGCTGTTAGTTTCTGACCTTTCTCCATGTTTTTTCGATTCCAAACAAGATAATCTCCTTCTTTTGACTGACTATTACTTTCCTTCACATGGTCTGCTTTCCATTTAACAGTAAGGTTATCTACTCGCTGATAATCAAACCATGCTGGTCTGAATTCAAATTCGCAAATGTCGCCTGTAACAGTACATACTCTTGGCTGATGGATGGAATACTTGAAAGTTACACTCTCTCCCGTGGTATATTTTTCTTTGAAACTAATTGCCACATATGCACCATCATATTTTTTAATTTTTGCAATATTATCTGTTAAGGTTGTTGGCTTCGTAAATTTTGCATTGGGTGTCCCGATTTTTACCCAAGTAAGCGGTCCTCCTGTAATCGAGTCTAATACTTTCCATGTGATTTCATAGGTAATATCTAGACTTGCATCTTCCATACAAGGGTCGACCGTTACAAGCATATTCTCAATTTTGTCTAGTTCTTTATCTTCTTGGATTGCCTCAACATTTGGATGGAACAAGACGAGGAAAAATCCCACGAATAGCCAAAATATGATACTTTTTCTCTTCATTTTCGTTTTCCTCCATGCTTTTAGATTTTTGTTATTGCTTGCCAAGCTAAAAAGCAAATGAAAGCACTTATTAAGATTACAACAAGCCCTATAATTCCTCTATTTCTTCTATTCAATCGAATATTGTTTAATTGCTTCTTGCCTTTTGATACAGACTTAAAATCGGATTTATGATACCTTAGATTGGCGTTTACTCTCTGCTTCGGTTGTACATTTTCTTGTTGCCAAATAAGATAATTTTCGTCCTGAGAATGACAATCACTTTCTTGCACATAATCTGCTTTCCATTTGATAATAAGGTTGTCTATTTTCGTTGTAAGTAATGGTGATTGAAATTCAAACCTGTAAATATTTCCAGATACAATCCCAATAGATTTTTGATGGAGTGAATATTTGAAAGTTACACTTTCTCCTTTATAATATCCCTTTTTGAACTCAATTTGTACACGACCTTTTTGTCTATCTGTTGAAATTTTTTGGATGTTACCAGAAAGGGCTGTTACTTGGTCAAAATGCAATCCTGGTGCCATAACGCTTACCCTTGTAAGAGGTTTGTCTCCCCAATCTTCCAACACTTTGACAGTTATCTCATATTGAACATCTAGCGTTCCATCTTTCATTCGTGGCTCTACTGTTATTACCATATTTTCAATTCTCTGAATTTCTCTTTTGGTCAACTCTTTGGCAGAAACACGAGTGGAAAACATCTCGACAAAAAAGATTAGTAACACCATGCAAACCCATATACTTTTTTTCTTCATTTTATCTTCTTTCTATTTTTCATTGCTTTTTGTAGTTTCTTTGTTGTTACATTGGTTCCATAAAAATCTTTTCTCGAGCAACCTGCTCTACCACTTCCAGCACAGGCACAAGCGCAACTACTTGCACAACTACTATGAGCACAAGCGCAACTGCTTGCACAGGCACAACTGCGAACACAACCACCATAAAATCTTGGTCCATAGCCACCTCTATAGAAACCGCTATGTCCATAGTATCCGCCTCCACCGCCTAAGAAAGAACATATAACAATCACAACAATAAGGAAAATAATAAATCCAATCAATACACCATTTCCCTTTTTGGAAGTTTCTACCCTTGTTTTAATAGCTGAAAACGAGGATTTATTGTATTCGATTTTAGCTGTTAATTTTTCACCCTTTTTCATATTCTTTTTATTCCAAACAAGATAATTGTCTTCTTTGGACTTATTATCACTTTTGGTAACACTTTCCGCATTCCAACGAATGGTTAGATTATCTACTTTAATATCTGTAAACCATGCTGGTGTGAATTCAAACTTACACTTACTTCCAGATACCCTGCACATATTCGGTTGATGAATGGTGTAGCGAAAAGTTACACTTTCTCCCGCTTGATAAGATTTCTTGAAATCGATTCTCACATAATTACCACTATTATATTTCTGAATTTTTTTAATATTATCTGAAATGGCAGTAGCGTGATCAAAACTAGAATTTGGCGTTCCAATCTGTACCCAAGTAAGAGGTCCTTCTATCGTAGAGTTTAATACTTTCCAAGTAATTTCATATTGGATATCTAAACTAGCGTCATTCATACGTGGGTCAATCGTTACCGTCATATTTTCAATTTGGTCTAAATCTACTGCATAAGTAGTGGACTGAAATACTCCTAAGAAGAGAATGACGAATATGATGCTAAATAGAAAATAGATTTTTTTCATACTAGCACCCACCTTCTCTTAAAGGGCATTTTCCTTCTACTTTAGCGGAGTACTGTCTTCCCTTCTTGCATTTTGGAGAATTCCAAATTTTCTCCCATTCGGTTGTTAGCATATTGCCAAGTCCTGCATCTTCCCCAAGCCAACTTTGGCATGGTACTACTTCACCATCTGGTGCAATTGCCATATTGCTTAAACATGCTCCACAACTTGGAATAACAAGTCCTAGTTTGGTTAGTTTTTCTTCGGCTACCCAACCTGGAGAAGTGAAACTAATTTCCATTAAATTCTCGTTGGCATAATCACAGGCATCTTTGAGAATTCCATACAATTCTTCTTCGGATAATTGCGTTTCTTTGGACACTTCTGTTTTGGCATTTCCTGTTACAATTAGCCCAGAACAAGAAACATATTTAATCCCCAATTCATGCAAATATTTTAGGGTTTCTAGGTAGTTTTTATTGATGGAACAAAGTGGTGTATTGATACTAATTGGCAAGCCTGCCTTGATTGCATTTTTGATGCCGGTTACCGTCTTTTCCCAATTTGGTGCTCCAACTAATTGATTATGCTCTTCTGGGTTTGCTGAATAAAAGGTTACTTGCACACTATCCAAACTTGCTTGATATAACTTCTGACATAGTTCTTCAGTTAGCAATACCCCATTGGTATTAAGTCTTGTTACAAACCATCGGGAATAATCGATTAACTCGGCTAAGTCCTCTCGTTTGGTTGGCTCTCCGCCCGTAAACGTAAGTTGTGGAATGCACGCCTCTCGACATTTGTCGATTATTTTCTTCCATTCTTCTGTGGTTAATTCTTTTTGGTCTGCATATTTTTGACCAGCCGCATAGCAATGGATACATTTTTGATTGCAATTCCAGTGTCCATCTTTTTGCATACTGCTTATCATTAGGTCAATTCTGTGTGGTGCCTTCATTTCATTTGCATATTGTCCAATGGATAATTGTCCAATTTCTTCTTTCGGTTCTCTTCCTTCTGCAATATCGATTAGAACTGATAAAATTCGGTTCAAGTCCTCTCGAAACACCTCTTCTCCCGGTTTTCGATAGATTTCTGTCATTTTTTTAACCGTTTTGTCTACCACTTCTTGAATTTGCTCTTCGGTTACTTCATTTCCTTGATAAGAATTTACTTGTTGAATAAATATAGCAAGCAAAATGGTCCATGCTAAGTTGATTGGTATAATATCTTTTCCATTTAGAATGACCACACTTGGTGTAATGCGGAATGGATGATATTTTGCTGGTACCAAATGAATTCTTACCACTCCTGGTTCATAAGGATTTAGTGTTGTATGTAATACTTCTTGTAAATTTTCTTTGTAAAATTTCTTTTCATTTTTTGTCATAATTTGTTATCCCCTCCTTGTTATCTTTATTGAACCACAATTCTTTTTAGATTGCAACCAGTAAAACGATTGCTAGTTCGCACCTTTTGTAGTATAATTGGTGCGGGAGGTATAAAAATGAACGAGAAAAAAGACGAAAAGAAAACACTTCCTTTCGCAAATGAAATAACGATTATGAAAGAAGAAGTGAAGAAAAAAATTGACGCGATGTCTCCTGAAGAATTCCTGAATATAGTTGGTTTCTTAATGATGGACTCTGACACTCTCGAAGATGATTTTTCGGAATACGAAGAGTTTGAGGACGAGGACCCTTTTGAAGATATCCCGGTAAAAAATAATATTCGTAACTTTCCGATTCGTAATGATGCGGATTTACCTTTTTAAGGCATTTGAAAATGCCTTATTTTTTTACGTTTCTGCTTTTGTCTTTCAAAAGTTTTCATTTTTTTAATTTATTGTACACTTTTTGTGTACAATGTGTTATTATTTTTTATATACAAATTTTAGAAATATTTTCGTCCTTAGGAATTACATTATTTGCCTTTTTTCAAAAAAAGTTATTCGGCAGGAGAATATTTTTGCACTTTTCGACATTTCGAGATTGAAGTATTGACAATCGATGAAAATTGTTCTATTATGAATTTTGTATTGGAAATATTTTGAAATATCTTAATTTTTACGAAAGAGGAAATAATATGTTAAGTTTTATTCTTTGTGATGATTGTGTTGGTGCCCTAAAACGTCTAAACAGAGCACTCGAATTATCTTTTATGAAACATAATTTTGATGCTGAAATTACCCTATCTACAACAAATCCCCAAGACGTTTTGGAATACATCAAAACAAACCCTGTCGATGTTGTTTTTCTGGATATTGATATGCGACCGCAAATGTCTGGATTAGAACTGGCAGAGAAAATTCGCAAGAAAAATAAAGATGTTTATCTTATTTTTACAACTGGGCATTTGGAATATGGCTTGATTGCTTACCGCTACAAGACTTTTGATTATCTATCCAAACCGATTACAGCAGAACGAGTAGACGATACTTTAGTACGTTTATTCGATGACATTTCCTATTCGCCTAAGTCTTTTATTAAGATAGACAATAAGAATACCATTATTAGTGCAGATAAAGTGAATTATATTGTAAAAGAGGGTATGAAATCGATTTTTTACACAGACGATAGTGTGTTGGAAGTCTATAACTCCTTTAGCAAGTTGGAGGACTCTCTTCCAGATAATTTTATGCGCTGTCATAAATCCTATATCGTTAATTTAGATAAAATAACAGGCATACAGATTTCTACAAACCAAGTTGACTTTGGACAAGATTGCCATTGCTACATCGGACCAAAATATAAAGAAAAATTTATGGAGGTGTTTAACCATCATGGACCAAATAATAAACGCATTAACAACTGAAAATCCAGATTTAACTACAAAGTTAGTTCTACCATTTGTTCTAGTTGAAGTCTATTTAACTATTCACTTAGCAACAACAATTTTAGATATTAAATTTACTCATAAGAAGATGGTAATCTATTTTATTGTTATGACACTCTTTTCTGCCATCACTGAATTCTTTATTTCTAGGTCGGTTTCTTCAATACTCCATTTGATACTAATTCCTATTTTTATTTATGTAATTTTCAAACCTGGAATAATAAAGAGTATCTTAGCAGAATTTGTCCCTCTAGCTCTCATCGTTATCTTGGATTCTCTACTTGGTAAAACCTACTCCGTTATTTTTCATATTAGTTATGACCAAATATATTGCATTCCAGTTTATAGAGTTTCCCTAATTTGCATTATTTATCTAATCCTTTTTATAATTTATCGAATTCTAAAGAGATTTCATATAAATATTTCTATTTTTGATACCATTTCAAAACCCAGAAAAATAGAACTTATTATTAACTTTGTTTTAGCAGCATTTGTTATGGCTACTGAATTTTATTTAGTTATGTTTTATAACAATACTTTACCAGTTACTATTGTAATTCTGAATATTGTCAGCTTTGTCGCATATTTCGCTATTAGTATTATTTCGTTTGTTCGTACTACTCAACTTGAACTTACCAGTCAAACATTAGAACAAGAAAAGGCATATAACAAAACTCTATCCGCTTTACATGATGAACTTCGTGGCATCAAACACGACTTTGATAATATCTTACAAGCAATTGGTGGCTATATTAGTGTTGATGATATGGACGGTTTGAAAACATATTTCCCTCAAGTTCAAAAGGACTCCCTCCGTATTAACCATTTGTCTTTACTAAATCCAAACACGATTAACGACCCTGCAATCTACAGTCTACTTACCTCAAAATATTTTACAGCAAAGGAGTTTAACATTGATATTGCATACTTTGAAGTGTTTGTGGATTTCAAAGAACTCGAGAAATTTATTCCTGTTTATCAACTTAGCAGGATTTTAGGTATTCTATTCGATAATGCGATTGAGGCTGCAAGAGAGTCCGACGAGAAGATTATGAACTTACATATTCGTAACGAAGCAAAACGTAACCGCTATGTTATTTGTTTATCCAATAGTTACAAAGATAAATCTGTTGACACAGAACAAATTTATGCCAAAGGCGTTTCGAGTAAAGGCGAAAATCGTGGATTAGGCTTATGGGAAGTTCGTCGTTTTATTAGTAAGTCAAAGAACCTAAATCTTTATACCACAAAGGATAGCACCTATTTCACACAACAGTTAGAAATCTATTATTAAATAGTTTCCCCTCCCCGTTTATTGGGTTGGGGATTTTCTTATTATTAAAAGCAGATAACTGGTGTTATCTGCTTAAATTTGTTTAAGGAAATATTTATATTTTGAAATCATTTTATTTTTTATTCTTTGTTTCTATATGTTCTCATTTTGAACACAAGACTAATCTTTTTTGATTAGAGAAGCTGGCATCTTTGGTTGATGAAATACACCAAAAAGTAAGCAAGCTGTGTTTGTGCTTTTTGCATTTTTTTCTGCAACTTTAGCTAGTAATTTTAACATTCATTTTCCTCCTTAGTTCATATATTTTAATAAGTATGCGCATACATTATTAACAAAATTATAGATTTTCAGGACACTCTTCTTTTCCATATACTTCATAACCATATTTATTTTTTGTAATTTTATATACAACTGGTGTCAAGAATAGGCTTTGAATAAATGTGGTTAAGATTAGTGCAATTCCAAGTTCTCGCCACGGTACAAAAGTGGCAATTAGTAATACAATCGTAAGTGTTATATAGGATAAGATTTTTCTTTGCTTTCGTTCTTTCTTTCGCAAAATTGGAAAATTTTCAGTGTCAGCTGGTGCATATTTTGTTACCAGTATTATTCCAACAATCCAAGTTACAGCAATCACTCCAAGTCGTATTGGTTCTGGTATCACAAGATATTTTGCTAACAACGCACATCCTATATAAAATACATTTGTCGAAACAATGCACCCAAAATGTGTTTTCGCATGAAATCCGCCTGAAAATGCTTTATACAATAGCAGAATAATAAATGTTGCTATTGTTAATGGACCTACTCCCAACAAAAAAGACAGAAAAAATAGTAAGAATATTTTAGGAACTTCTCCGAACATTAACTGAATTCCATAATTAATTGCTTCTGCTCTTTCATTGTCAATCTCTGGTTGTTCTTGTCGAATTTGTTCTGTTAAAAAATCACTTATTTTCTCAATCATTTCTTTACTCCACCTCTTAGGTTGAATAAAGCATATAATAAATTTCGACAAACTTTGTCAAAATTATATGAAAGTGTCATTTTCTTATACGAAAACTTAAAATTTTATTTTCATATATGATTTTCGACTTTTCATAAAATATATTTCATTTTCCTTGTTATTCTAATTTTTCTGTGATAATATTCGCAAAATAAAAAAGTAGAGTTTTTTACAACTCTACTCCATCTAATATTTTCCATGTACCATTTATTTCTGGTAATACCTGAAAGCTCATTTTTTCTCGGGTTATTGGGTGAAAAATCGTTAAACGATAAGCCCATAAAGCAATTTGCTTTCCATGTCCTCTTCCCCCATATTTTTGATCGCCATAAATACTATGATTTCGACTCGAAAATTGTACTCGAATTTGATGATGTCTTCCCGTATGTAATTTCACTCGTACAACAGATAAATCAATTTCATCCACATACGTTATTACTTCATATTCTAAACTCGCTAATTTTGCATTTTTCGTGCCTTCTGGAACTACTTTACTTTGGTTTGCTCTCTCATTTTTCCAGAGCCAATCTTGGAATTCTCCTTGTTCCTGTTCCATTTTGCCATTGACTACTACTAAATACTCCTTTTGAAATTCTTTGTTTCGTACTTGCTCACTTAGTCTTGCTGCTGCCTTCGATGTTTTTGCAAACACCATCACACCACCGACTGGTCTATCTAGTCTATGAATGAGCCCTAGATATACATTTCCTGGCTTGTTATACTTTTCTTTCAGATAATCTTTGATTATCGTTAGCATATCTAAATCGCCTGTTTTATCGCCTTGGGACGGAATATTTACCATTTTTTCTACTACAATGATATGGTTATCTTCATAGATTACATTTAATTTCTGCATTTATTTCTCCCATCTTCCAAAAATTCCACAAGGAAGAACTAACGAAGAACCTGTCATAGGAAGTCCAATTTCTCCTGCTGTTACGGTTCCTTTTTTGGAAATTGCCATTTGCAAAATATCTGCTAAAACTGTACTAGATATTCCTGTCGTATACGAGTTAATTAAAAAGAATAGTGGATCATCGGAAAGTACTTTCGTACAAAGATTTACTAAATCGTCTATATTTTCCTCAAACTTCCATACCTCTCCATTGGTTCCTCTTCCATAAGAAGGTGGATCCATAATAATGGCATCGTATTGGTTGCCTCGGCGGATTTCTCGATTGACAAATTTATTGACATCATCAATGATATATCTGACTGGTTTATCTGCTAGCCCTGAGGCTGCTACATTTTCCTTTGCCCAAGTTACCATTCCTTTGGAACTATCTACATGACAAACAGATGCTCCTGCTGCTAGACAAGCAACCGTTGCTCCCCCTGTGTAGGCAAATAGATTTAGAACACGAATTGGACGGTTCGCCTTTGCAATCTTGTCCATCATCCAGTCCCAATTTACGGCTTGTTCTGGGAATAGTCCCGTATGTTTGAAGCCCATCGGTTTAATTTGAAAGGTCAAATTCTTATATTGAATTTTCCAACTTTCTGGCATCTTTTTTTCGTACTGCCAAGAACCACCGCCAGTTGAACTACGATGGTATCTTGCATTGGTTTTCTTCCACTTTTCCGGGAAAGTCTTTTCTTTCCAGATAATTTGTGGGTCTGGTCTTGCTAAAATAACGTCTTTCCAACGTTCTAGTTTTTCGCCATTTGCCATATCTAATATTTCATAATCTTTCCAATCTTTTGCTACAATCATGCTTCTTCCTTTTCTTTATAACACACGTAACAGGCTCATAAAGTTCATAATGAGGATTACATCAATTGCAATAAATGCAAGCGCTGCCCCAATTACCAGTGTCATAAGATGATTTTTTATCCTTTTGGTATCAACCTTACTTTGAAATCTTCGGATTTTCCTTTTCCATTCTCTTTTCATTTTCCAAAAAGAGAACTTGTCCTCTTTTGCTCCTGCTTCAAAAACAGCATTTTCTAAATTTTCCATACAAAAATCCCCCTTATGATTTGATTTACTATCATTGTATTCGGGTTCTTCTCGGTTTATGCCTATTTTCGTATGGCTTTTTCCTTGCTATTATATCATTTTTTGGCAAAAATTTCTACTTTAATCCTTCTTTTATTCTTTCTGCCAAATTTTTGGTAATTCCCTTGACTTTCATTAGTTCCCCGATAGAAGCCTCTTGGATTTTGCCAACACTGCCAAAATGCTTTAATAACGCCGCTTTCTTGGCAGTTCCTATTCCAGAAATTTCATCTAAACTCGATTTTGTCATAGCCTCATCTCTTAACTTACGATGGTACGAAATAGCGGTATCATGAACAGCATCTTGAAATCTTGTAATCGCATTTTTCAGTTCTTCGGAGATTTCTAATTCTTCTCGATTTTCATTGATTAACGCTCTTGTGCGGTGTTTCTCATTTTTTACCATGCCGAAAATAGGGATGGTTTCGCCGCAGGCTTGAATTGCCTCTCTTGCTGCCCTCATTTGTGTAATTCCACCGTCTACAAAAATTAAGTCTGGCAAATTTCCAAACCCGCCATTTGGATTTTCTTGGGATTGACGAATTCTCCTTTGAATCACCTCATTCATACAGAGTGGGTCATCTTGTCCGAAAACTGTCTTAATTTTGAAACGTCTTGCCATATTTTTCTTAATCACACCGTCTAACATTACACACATTCCTGCTACCATATATTCACCAGAAATGTTGGAAATATCAAAACATTCAATTTTTCTTGGCATTTTCTCGAGAGCTAAAACTTCTTTTAATTCTTGAATTATACTATATTTTTCTTTATCCTTGTTTTCTAACGTAATTTTTGCATTTTTCTCAGCCATTTCTACTAAGCGAAGTTTTTCTCCTTTTTGCGGTGCTTTGATTTCTACTTTTCGGTCCACTTGATTGGTTAGCCAAATTTCGAGCACTTCTTGTTCCTCAAGTTCTTCACGTATCATAATTTTACTTGGTATGAGTGGATTATCTAGGTAATATTGCTTGATAAAACTC
>Ga0137297_11386_pt1 | contig 14178 bp, 15 predicted proteins | sample RamsorincwithD2O_FD_97191 | JGI IMG/M metagenome (GOLD analysis project Ga0137297, IMG submission 97191) | Mouse cecal microbial communities from Vienna, Austria - Mucin amended with D2O | ecosystem: Host-associated > Mammals > Digestive system > Large intestine > Cecum | place: Austria: Vienna... | reverse complement strand
TATCTGGACGTACCCATTCATGAGCATGAAATACCGCCGTATAATACCCTTTTCCTTTAATTTTAGGACATCCTGTTGATCTACATGGAACACATATAATTCCTTCCCGACACATCATTTTTGCAGACATTCCATCTGAAACATATCGGAATCCGTTTGCAGATAATGCCTTTAAGGTATTTACATCATAAGAATGTGCGGGCGCAAAAAATATATCTGTCTCGATTCCATGGGCGCTCAATATTTGTTTTCCTTCCTTAATCCTTCTATATTGCTCTTCATAGGAATGACCGGAAAATTCCGATTTAAATCCCATATTCACAATTCCACGATTTTGATTATCATATTTATGTAAATACCCATGCATCGCCAATGAAAATCCTTTGCATTGTAACTGCCTCATAAAATCCCAAAAATCCTCATGAGGAGCTTCGATCTGCAGTTCTGGATCCTGACAATTTGGTATGATACCAAGTAGCGGTTTTATATCAAATTTTTCTATCACAGTTAGCGCTTTTTGAAATTCCGTATAATTCATTGTCGGACATATATCATCAAAACGTACTAATATTTTCATAGAATTAATTATTTGCTTTTTCATTACTTTTATTTGTCTCCACTGTCTTATAATACAGATTTTCTAAATTTTTTATCACCTTTTCCATATCCCAATCATCAACTCCAACATATTCAATCTTTTCCTCCTCCCATCTAAGCACTTCATCAGCCCAATTTGAAGCAGGCTCCTCTAAGCTTTTATATCGGATTAAATTAGATATTTCTATTTCTTTTGATATAGCTTCCTTAGAAACTAAGCATTTCACCCCCGATATCTGTGCCTCTACCAGACTTACCGGCATTCCTTCGGAAAATGATGGAAACACTAATATATCCATAGCCTTCATTAAATCTGGTATATCAGTACGGTCTGATATAATCATAGCTTTATTATCCAATTTGAAGCTTTTGAGTTTTCTCCGAACTGCCTTCATTGTTTCACCTTTTCCTATCATTAGCAAAAAAGTATTTTCGTTCTTTTTCACAATTTCAGCAAAAACATCCACCAAGAATTCATGATTTTTAATTTCTGAAAATCTTCCAACATGTCCTACAACAAAGGTTTCCTTTGGAATACCTAACTTCTCACGCATCTCAGTACCAGTCAGCACTAAACAAAATTTATCCAAATTAACTCCATTCTTCAAAATAACAGTACTGTCAATATGAAAATATTCATCTAATTCCTTCTTCATCAAATTATTCAAAGCAATAAAACAAACTTTATAATGCTTCATCAGCCACTTTAAAGCTTTAACCTCTTTACTATAATGTTCTATCCAACGTTTAATCTGAAAATGTTGTGTATAAAAAATTATTGTCTTCTTTCCTGGTCTTGCAAATTTGAGATAAGAATTTAGAATTAAATGCTCATGAATTATATCCGGATCGATCTTATGAATATACTTTTTTATCTTAAGAAATAACATAAATTTGTTTATTACCCTGGCCCAAATCTCTCTTCTTTCAAATAAAGGCATTTCATCACAAATGTATATTACATTTATACCTGCATCTTTTAGTATTTTCTCATATGGAGAGTTATAGCGTTCAAAACATAAAACTGTTAAATCAATTTTACTTTTATCGAATCCTAATGCATAGTCTTTTACTAATGTTTCTGCTCCTCCCATATTTAGGCCGTGGATAAACTGTATTACCTTTAACATATACCTCCTCTAAAATAAATTTCACTTTTGTGTTATTTGCTTCTTTGTATCAAATTTTGAGTTCAAATATTCAATACCTCCAAATAAAATAACAAAATAATTGAGCATATACAAATCTGGCCGCTGATAAAGACTGACAAAAAAGCACATTATGAATAAAAGATTTGGTAAATTTTTTTTAGATAAATGACATGCCGTCAAAAATGGTATACCATATATAAACGATAAGCCTACTACTCCATAATGAAGTAAATATTTCTTGTAACTTAATCCACTACGTACTAATGTTGAAGAATATCCCGTTCCATATCCAAAAAGTAGCTGGTAACCCCGGTCTGTAAACATTTTTTTAATTTCTCTATCTAAAAATGGTGTGGAACGATTATCTCCTGCTAACCGTCCATTCTCATTTATTCTAAATCGCGTTAAAATAGTATTTATTGTTTCGTTATTAACCTCTATATTTTGTAATACCAAAAAGCAAATACACCCTAACAAAATTAAACATAACAATCTAAATGGATTTTGTGTTGAATAAACAGTAATATATATTATGATAATTAAAAAAAAAGCCAATGATAATGTAAAACAACCAGCAACTAATAGAATAATATTTTCTTTTTTCTTGAAATTTAACTGCTCCAGACATAGACAAAATCCTATTATTGTTCCAAAATAACCAGGTTCATTAAATAGACCACATAATCGCGCTACCCCCGTTACATTAGAAACATAAAGATAGCCAATCTTGTAATTAAAATATGAAGCATTATCACCTAATACATAATATTGAACCTTATCATAAGGAAATGGAAGTTTAAAATAGTATGATACATAGATAATTATCCCTGCAATTGCCATTATTACTATAAACTTGTAATAAACTTTATAAATACTACACTTATTATTTTTATCTGTTAGTAAAAATAAAATTATCATTACGGTTATAAGAAAATTAATTGGAGGTCGTATATATGCATGAAAAAAACAAATAGACCAATAAACAATAGGTATTATTGCCAATAAAATCGATTCTTTAAAGATTTTTCTCTTTATTATAATAAGTGTTAAGAATCCTCCCATACACAAATAATTAAATAGTCTAAAAAATTTTCTGATAAAATCGTTAGATAAGGTAGAATCTCTTTGTATTATTGCTAAACCAAAAGTAATAGTTGGCAATACACACAATAATACGATTAATTTATCAATTGTAATTCTTTTTTGATTTGACATTGTCCTATTCTCCAAAAAATAGTTTAATAACCGATGTATCATCCCAAAAATCCGATACGATTATACACTGATTTAAGCTATTAAGTGATACAGTTCGAAAATCTTCTTCTGTTTTCCACGGAGTCCTTGTACATAAATCATCCTTTTTCTTTTGCAACTTTAACAATAAATTCCTCCCATAGTCCATAAATCCGTTCGGGGTTAAAGCGCAAATTAACCTCTACTGCTTTTCTTCCTAATCTTTTTCTCTTAAAATCATTTTCTATCAATTCTTTAATAGCTTTCTTTAATTCTTCTTTGTCATCTCTCTTAACAATTATCCCATTTATATTATCTTCAATCAGTAATCGTGCTCCACCTCCACTAAAATCGGTCGAAATAACGGGCACTCCCATTATCATAGCTTCTAATAAAGCATTTGGAATCCCCTCATAATTTGAAGTCATTACAAAAAGGTCAGAATTAGCTAGTTCAACATTTATTTTCTCTGAGATTCCAGGAAGAAAAATCTTATCTGTCATATTATGAGTTGAAATAAGATTTTCAAGCGTTCTCCTTTCTTCTCCCTCGCCATAAATATATAAGGTACAATCTTTATGAATTTCTGGTAATTCTATAAAGGCATTAATTAACAACTGAAAGTTTTTCTGCTTTGTTAATCGTCCCACACTGATAATTCTTTTTCCTTTTACAGTTCTATCTATTGCATCTTTATCCCAATCTTCTCGAATCGCGTTAGGAATCGTAACTTTTAATACACGATCCGGAAAATGGAAGTACTCTTTCTGCTTCTCTAATTGAAAGATAGCCCCATCAGCTCTTTTTAAAATAGAATGTGTGATTAATTTTTTTAAGTATTCTCCATATTCTTCTGACGGCTCATTGCGAACAGTAAATACTACCGGACACTTTATCCAGTGTTTCATCAATAGCAATAGATAGGTCGGAATCGAAAGAAAACTCACATAGATATCTGGTAAATGACTATTTATATATAGAAACAACTGCCAAATTTTATCTAAATCATTTATCACTTTACTTTTTCTTTTTTTCTCTAAAGGTTGAAATCGTACCTCTTTATCAATTTCATAGGTTGGTTCTTTTGATGATAAAGTAAGTATTGTAACTTGATGCCTCTTAACTAAAAAATTGGCCAGTTCAATACAAACTCTTTCTGCTCCTCCAGTACCAAGTCCTCCTATAAACAGTATAACATTCATATGTCTTTTTCCCTTATATGTTCATAAATTGTTAAATATTCTTCTGCCATTCTTTTATCTGTATAGGTCTTCCGAAAATACTTTTCCATATTGTTATTTACTCTTTCTCTTCTTCTAATGGTTTTCATTTTTTCTGTTAATTTTTTTACATCTCCTACTGGAAAATAATCTTCATATATGTCCTCGTATTTTTCAAAAATTTCCCTGTGCTGGGGAATATCAGAACAAATGATACCCAATCCTTCGCATCCTGCTTCTAATACTGCACTGGGAAAGCCTTCTGAATGAGATGCTGTTACAAAAGTATCTGCTACTTCAATATAATCTCTTATATCCTCAACATAAGGAATCACCTTTATGTTTTTATTCGAATAGGAATAACACCTCTTCCACAATTCTCCCTTTCCAATCATAACTAACTGGGTATTTTCCAGATTTGCCTGCAAAAATGCTTCCAAAATGCAAATAGGATCCTTCCTGGTAATTAACGCACCATATGAAATAAATATATAAGCATCCTTATTAAGTCCTAACACTTCCCTTCGCCTTATTATGGAATCTTTATATTCTCTTGGAATAAATTTATTAATATGGATTCCATTTTGTATCACGTAAAAATTTTTTTTGGTCTTTGATTCATAATATCGTTTTAATTCCTTCGCACAACAAATTGGAGCCTTTACCTTTGTAAATGTTCTTATTTGTATATAAGCCATTATCCTCCCTAAAATATTACCATATAGCGACGGGTAATCCTCTGATGCTTTATTATGGATAGTAACACATTGCATTCTTCTGTAAACAGAATTTCCAACTATAACATCTGCACGTATTCCACTGGTGTGAATTACATCTGGTTGATATTTATTTATATATGTTTTAATTTTATATAATCCTTTAATAAATGTGTTGCTTCTTCTCAAATCTAAACAATCAACTATAATACCATTTGTAACGAAGTCTTGTATGGCACTATTCCTTTTTTCCTGAGAAAGAGTTAATATTCTACACTCTGTTTTCTCTTTAATATTATAAACTGTATTATACAGTTGATCTGTAGGACCGCTTCGCTCTAAAGTAGAAACCACATATAGTACCTTAATTTTTTTCATATCTATTACCCTCTTATTCTACCTGGAACTCCTACCACAACTGCATATTCCGGAACATCACTTACAATCACTGCATTGGCCCCAATCGTAGCATGATTCCCAATATGTATATCTCCAAGTAAAACCGATCCTGCCCCTATCATAACTCCGTCTCCTACCGTTGGAACTTTATCGCCAGATTCCTTTTCTGACAGCTTTGCTCCCAGTGTTACATTCTGAAATATTTTACAGTTCACTCCAATCACTACATTTTCATGTACAACACATCCTAATCCATGATGGTAAAATTGAGTGCCTTTACCAATGACAGCTTGTGCTGAAATTGCGTTAGATGCAATAACAAAACTGACTATTTCAAAAACTCTCGCACATTTCTTCCATGTCCCCCCAAGAGAATATAAGTGATGTGCAATACGCCATAAGAAATTCACTCATTACTCCCCTCCGACAGCACCCACATCATCAAATGATCCATCATCAAATGAATATCCTCCACAATCTGCATATTATCAATAACAGCGTGAAGAGAATAGGTTGCTATCTTTTTCAATTTCCCTCCGTCATATCCAGTCAAGCCAATAACGATTGCGCCCTGTTTTTTTGCATATTCAGCTGCCAATATCACATTTTCGCTGTTCCCGCTTCCTGATATGCCTATAAAAATATCCCCAGGAGATATCTTATTCTCCAAGGGAATCTTAAATATCTGTTCATATCCAATATCATTGGCAATGGCCATCATATAAGGGGTATTGTCATTTAAGCAAATAAATTTATATTTTTCTTCCTGTTCTAAACTGACTCCTTTATTAAAATCGCATACAAAATGCGACGCTGTAGAGGCACTGCCCCCGTTTCCGCAAATATAAATGGTTTTTCCTTGACACCTTGCTGCCTCTAACTGGTTTATCACCAAATTGAGATTTTCAACATCTATGGAATCCATCAAAGCCGTTTCCATCTTTATATATCGCTGAATTTTTTCTCTGTAGTCTTTCATCTGCTCTCCTCAATCCATCATCTGCACTGCTGTCAATAAGTCGGGGACAATCTTATCCGGTTTATCGGGATACTTTCCGTCTTTTCCAGCCTCACCAGTCTGAACCAATATGGTTTTTAACCCGGCATTTTTTCCTGTGCGGATATCTGTTGTAGTGTCTCCTGCCATATAGGACTTTGTTAAGTCAATATTAAATTCATCCGCTGCCTGCTCAATAAGCGCAATCCCTGGTTTCCGGCATCTGCAGTTTATCTTATATTCTCTCCGCTCTTCTGGATACCCTTTATCCGGATGGTGAGGGCAATACTTTATAGCATCCAGAAAGGTTCCTTTTTCTCCTAACACGGTTTCTAATTTATTATGAATGCGTTCCAGCTCCTCCAGCGTACACAAATTCCTGGCAATTACTGGTTGATTCGTAATTACGATGACCAAATATCCTTTTTTGTGAGCCAGCTGTATTGCATCAGCAGCCTTTTCTTCTAATTCTAATGCTTCTGCTGCTGTCAATAAACCCACATACTTATTCAAAGTCCCATCTCTGTCTACAAAAAGGCATTTTTGCTTTTGTCTTAAATTATTTGCTTTTACCACTCCCGAAAGCCATTCCGCTTCTGCTTCTGTCAATCGCTCCGGAGTTCCTATATCTTTTACATATTCCGGAGAAATATATGCAAATACGTCATGGCAGTTATGTAATCTGGGAAAGAGAATATCCTTTTCTAAATCTTGATAATCCGATTTCTCGGTTTTATCAAGAGCCTGTCTCTCGAAGCAGTAAATACCAGCATTCACTATATTCTTGTAATAATCGGATCGCACCTGGTTTTTCTTCTTGATGTCCGTCACACAAAGCTTTGAATCCAGCAACAGCAAATCGCTATCCTGGGGATGGCTGTTAGGATGGGCCAGCAAGGTAATTGCTCCGTGCTTTCTCTCATGGAAAGCAAGCATCCGTTTTAAGTCAATATCAAAAAAGAGATCTCCAAAAATAAGCAAAAATCTTTCTTCCAGATGTTCTCTTAAAAAAAACAGAGCCCCTCCTGTTCCCAGAGCCTGTCTCTCTACAAAATACCGGATTTTCACCCCCCATTTCGCTCCATCGCCAAAATAACTTTCTATTACCTCATGCAATGGCCCGGTGATGATCCAGATATCTTTCACATCATTTTCTCTCAGTACATCCAGCTGGTATTCAAGGATCGGCTTCCCTGCAATCGTTACCATAGGTTTGGGGATTAAATTTTTCGTAACAGAAGTAAGCCTTGTTCCTTTTCCCCCTGCCATAATGACAGCCTGCATATATTTTACTCCTTCAATACGTAATCTAATGTCTTTTCCACCGCTTCATTGGATGTATAAGATGCCTTCCATCCCCGTCTGTGAATCTTACTCAAATCATATTGAAATTGGGGTACGTCGCCTTTCCATCCCCGCTTTCCTCCGGTGTATATGTACTGTACTTCTGGCAATCCCATCTTTTTACAAACCATATCCGCGATTTCTTTTACGGTCGTCGCGCTCTCAACTCCGATATTATAAATGTGAACCCCCTTTTCCTCTGACAGGCTTACCTTTAAAATAGCATCAATTAAATCCATCACATAAAGATAAGGCTTCTTTTGAGTACCGTCTCCTAAAATCTGCAGTTTTAACGGATCCATTTTTAATTTTCTTATAAAATCAAAAATGACCCCATGTGTTAACCCGGGACCAATTACATTGGGAAAGCGGAATATTGTCACATCAAAATTATTCATATATGCGTAAGAGGAGATGAATGCTTCTGAAGCAAGCTTCGCCCCGCCATAGTAAGAGATGGGAGACAGCCCTCCCACATCCTCAGAAAGCTTTGTATCTGTCTTTTCGCCGTACACAGCGGAGGTAGATGCAAAAAATAATTTTTTTACTTGTTTTCTTCTCATAGCCTCTAGCACACCATAGGATGTGGAAAATGTATTTATGAAATCTATTTCCGGTGAAACCCCACTTTTTTGAATATCAGAATTTGCTGCCAGATGAAAAATCATCTCTATTTGATTCTCAACAATTACGTGCTCCAATACGGAAATCGATGATGCATCCCCCTCTGTCAATGTAAACAGCGGGTTATCTAAAACATCCTTAAGGTTTTCCCGTGATCCCAATTCAAAATTATCAAGACACACAACATGATTCCCCTTTTTTACCAATTCAGAACACAAATGCGAACCGATAAAGCCGGCTCCTCCGGTAATCAGCATGTTCATAATCGTTCTCCTTGTCTCTTAGTCTACTGCTTTATCGTATGAGGTTTCGTTCCCACATAAATGACAGCGCTTCCCTGTCTGTCAAAGGTCCATGGAATTTCCGGAAGTTTTAATGCCTTTCTTACATTTTCTTGTTTTGCTTCCGGTGTATAAAAAAGAAGGAAGCCTCCCCCTCCGGCGCCTAATAATTTTCCGCCAATCGCCCCTGCCTTTATAGCAATCTCATAGTATTCGTCAATCAGCGGATTCGATATTCCTGACGCCAATGTACGCTTTAATCTCCAGCTTTCATCTAAAATAACCCCCATCTGATCAATCTTCCCCTCTTGCAGATACCGATAGAGATCTTTTGTTAGCATACACATGTTTATTAAATTATTTTCTTTCTCATGAGACTTATGAATATTGTCACTCTGTTCTGTTAAAATCTTAGAAGCTGACCGGATATCCCCTGTATAAAAAAGCATCAGATTCTTCTCCAGCCTTTCCCGGGTATTTGGTTCCATAATAACCGGCTCTACAAAAACGCTCCCATCTTTATTGAAAGTTATATAATTCAGGCCTCCGTAAGCTGCAGCATATTGATCCTGTTTTCCTACAGGCTGCCTTAGATCCTCCAGCTCTACCTTACATGCCTCCCCAGCCAGCTGTTCTTTTGAGACAAACTTTCCTTTATAACTATATAAGGAATGGAGAAGTCCAACTGTGAAGGAGGAAGAGGATCCTAAACCAGTTCCCGCCGGAATATCTGCAGTGCTTGTTATCTCCACTCCATGGATATCCATTCTTTTTAGAACTGTTTTAAAGTAAAGATGAGCGATATGTGAGATATCATTTACAATCTCAGTTTTAGAATACTTTAATATGGTATCCTCTCTGCGGAAGGATGGATGTACGGATAAATACATATATTTATCAATGCTGGTACTTAATACGCATCCGCCGTTTTTCTCATAAAATGCAGGAAGATCACTGCCGCCTCCGCAAAAACTGATCCGGAAAGGAGTTCGTGTAATAATCATGTCAAGACCTCACATATTTATAAACTATTTTATTTATCTGAAAGGGGGCATAAAATCGAATGACCTGCATTCCTAATGCAACGGACATTTCCAGAAAATTTATATACTTCTCCCTTTTCATATCCAAAACAAGCTTAACTGACTGATGAAAAAAACGTTTGTTTTTTCTTCTTTTCAACATATCGGTCCCTGCCCGGTAATGCAATACAGGGCTTTGAATGTTATAGCCATGATAACCATTTTTCAGTACCCGATACCACAATTCATAATCTTCACATTCTTTTAGCGCCGAATAATTTCCTACCTGCAAAATCACCTGCCTTCGGAACATAACCGTCGGATGGTTAAAAGGATTTCTATATTTGGAATATTCCATCAGCTTTTTTCCTTGTTCAGGCGGAATACGGTATCCATCTATTTCTTCAGGCGTTGTTGTAAACTTTTGCAGTCCGCCGCCAACAATAGCAATAGAGGGATCTGAGATTAAAATATCCAACTCCCTCTGGCATCGATCTTTAAAAGCAATATCATCCGTATCCATCCGGGCAATAAACTCACATTTGCACTTTAATACCCCATATGCAAGAATCTCTCCCAAGCCTTTTCCATCCAAATCAAACTTCTCTGCTTTATGGATCTGTGTATAAGGATATTCTGTTTGTAATTCTATAAGGAGAGATTCTGTCTCTGGCAATAGTTTGTGATCCACCACCAGTACGATTTCTGTTGGAGCCACCGTCTGCTGAAGCATGCTTTCCAGGCTCTGCCTGATATATTCATTCTTTTCTTTGTACCATAGCGGCATTAAAACTGAATACTCTGCCTGCATTCACATTTCCCCACTCTTCTCCACAAAAGCCTCCATCGCAGCCGTCGTCTGCCCCGCCGCAATCCCCTGTGTGCTTTCCTTCATAAACAATATCTTCACGGTCTGAATCATCAGCTTCACATCCAGCATCAAAGAATAATTCTGTATGTAATGCAGATCCAGTTTCAGCTTATCATAAGGCGTCGTATTGTATTTACCAAATATCTGGGCATATCCGGTAAGGCCTGCCTTCACCCGCAGCCGGTATGCAAATTCCGGAATCTCGGCTTCATACTGCCTGGCAATCTCCGGCCGCTCCGGCCTGGGCCCTACAATGCTCATATCCCCTTTCAGAATGTTGAACAGCTGCGGCAGCTCGTCCAGCCTGACCTTTCGGATAAACTGTCCCACCGGCGTGATCCGGCTGTCTTTATCGCTGGCCAGACGGGCCACCCCGTCCTTTTCCGCATCCACCCGCATGCTCCGGAATTTATACACATAAAACTCACGGCCCTCATACGTCAATCGCTTCTGTCTGTAAAGCGCCGGCCCTCCGTCCTGCATTTTGATTGCCAGCGCGGTGACTGCCATCAAAGGCAGTGTAATGATACAAAAAACACCGGCAATCCCAATATCCATCCATCTTTTAAAAAAAGCCTGTTCAATACTCATCCTGCCGTTTCGGGCCATAATAAGAGGCGTATCAAATAAATGAATATCCTCCGCACTTCTTACCAGAATGTCTGAAATCTTCGGAGTCATATAGACCCGTTTTCTCTGTCCGTAACAATATTTCAGGATTGGGTTCCGAATGAATGACGGCACATCACAGATTACCACCGCATCATATTCCGGTATCATCTGCTGGATGGCTTCCAGACCATTTTCAATATGTACCATTCCTTTAATCTGATAACGGTCTTTCCGGCAGTTCATTTTGTCCATCAATGTCAGAGAAGGCCGGTTTCCGTATATCAGAAGCATCTGTCTGGGAGGGAACAATTTCTCAAACAACCGGTTCGCCAAATATGTCCAGATTCCGATAGCCATCACCTGAACGGCAAACATCAACAGGAATGGTACCAGATTTAAAAATCTCTTTGCAAGCAAAGCAATCTGCAGATAGGTAAACATATTCACTAAAACTACAGAAAGTACCTGAGAATAAAGTACATTGCCCCGTTCCAGATATCCTATTTTCAGTCCCCCATACATTCTGGAAAAGAAAAGAAGCATCAGGCTGTACACAGCCGCCATCAGCCAGTCCCCTTTCCTGAAAAACGGCGTACCGGCAGCTTCAGAAAAATAAGTTTTCCAGGTAATCCAATAGATTCCCACTTCGACCAGCAAAATCACAATCGAAGTAAAAAAACGGATTAGCCGTTTATACTGTTCGTAACTCTTCATCTGAAATCGTTTCTCCTCATCTGTTTCACATCAAAAAAATAAACGTACTGAAAGTATAGTCCGTTTACCTCTCCCTTTTAATATCCTGCCTGTTTTCCATTTATAATTTACTGCGTTTGAACACTATTTTTCCTGTACAGTTCCTGATAACAGTCATAACAAAGCTGCCCCGCACCTTCTATATAAAAAGAGCGGAATTCTATCTCCTGATTTCTTGGTATCTTTAATCTTTTATGACAGCAGACACATGTTTCATACAAACTATCCGGATTATCTCTGTTATCAGCGGCTGATTCAAGACACATATTTTCTATGTCCACTGCTGCACCTCTTTTTCTGCTCCCATGTTCTCTCTACATATATTCCTGGTTCCATATATTTATATCCACTTGTATCTCCCTTTATCCGCACACTTTATTCTGTTGCTGCTATCTCAACCCCCATCTTCAGTTCCATAGGCCTCCCCATAAACGCTACTCTCACAACCACTTCCCGCTTATGCAGGTTCACCTTCACCACGTCCCCTGTAAAGCCTTTCAGCGGCCCTTCCAGCACCCGGATTTTCTTCCCTTCCTCCACCTGAATCCTGGATATGGAGGTTTTATGTTTTTCATCCCCTATTCCCCTGACCATTTTTTCTTCCTCCTGGCTCAAGGCAAAAAAATATTCATCCTCTCTTCCCAAAAGCCTTGTCAGCCTGGGGATCTGCTTCAGTTCCCGATACAGTCCCTCCGGCTTCTCGGAAACTACAAATACATATCCTCTAAACAGGATTTCCTCTTCCTTATTCCAGACTCCGTGAAATTTTTTATACCTCTCCCTTTTGGGAATAAAACATTCCTTTGCATAGCAGGAGGAAATGTTTCTTCGAATCATACCGGCAGTCTCCTCTTCCTTCCCTCCAAGGGTCTGTATCACATACCACATCTCTGCCCCCCTCAAGTTCTTTTTATTAAAACACAACATTCGCGTCCGGCCAATGTTATCTCCCGCATTTCAGGGCAGGCTTCGCCATACCACAGCCCTGGCATAAACCTTCTCCTGTGATTTCTATCTGCAGATTTTTCCATCTGCCAATATGACCATAAGCCCCAAATCCCTGTGCCAATGCTTCAGCGATCTGTTTCTTAATCCTGTAACAGCCTTCTTTCTGCTAAAATCCTTCCTGCTTCTATACTACACTTACCCATTACGTCTCTTTCTGATATATCTCCAGTCCCACAGTAATCTCTACCGTCTTTCCGCCAAATGGAACTCCAAGTTTTGCCGTCCTTTTATGTCTGTCAATCTTTCTGATCAGATTCTCACGGCTTTTCAGCGGCCCCTCCGTCACAACAGTTGTCCCGTTTCGGATAATCCCTCTGGACATATGGATCAAATTGTCATGAGAACACAGTACTTTCACATAAGGGCTCTCACATGGATACAGGAAAAATTTTTCTCTTCTGCCCGTATTCTTTAGTGCCCCTTCTTCCTTTCCATACAGAAAAATAAATCCTGGCAGAAGCATCCTCCTCTCCATATGCCAGCCGCCTCCATAGCGCATCAGCCGCTGATACCGAAAACAGACGATTTCTGTCAGCCCATTCTCTCTGTCCAGCTTCCGGCACTTCTCCATATAATCCTCTTCGTTACCCTCGGGACATTTCAGTAAGTACCAGATTTTCCTCATCTCCTTTTGTCTTCTTACGTATCCTGCGGAAAATGACGCTTAACTGTATGTTAAGCGAACCCTTTTATTTTTTGGTTATTGCATAAATTTGAAAAATATAACAAATGTTGGGATAATATTAAGATTTTTTTTCGTATTTTAGAAATAAAATGACAATTTGATGCAGTTGACACCTGTGTGAAATGATGTTATAATCAAAAACGTTACAGAATACAGGACTTTTTCAGACTTGTCTATATAAAAAGTGTCGCTTAACATACAGTTAAGCGACACTTTTATTCACAAATTCCCTCTGTTAAGCTTCCTTGCAGCACAATATCAGCCGCACGTTACCTCCTTCTTCTTATCCACCACAATCTTCAAAAACTTTATCATCAAAGGAATATAGGTAAGTACGAAAACCACAGAGGCAGCGATTCTTACCTTTTTCTTATCCTTCCCCACTATCTGCATCCCCGTCAAAACACCCATGGAAAACAGGCAGAACTTAAGCAGCGCCATGTCTTTCCAGTCACATTTGCGCAGGTATTCATCTGCACAGCTAAATAAACATTTCATGCTACCCCTCCTTATTTTTTATAATTGAAATCATTGCTGATTGTTAATCACCGGTGATTTTTAATACAGCTTACGATTGATTTCATTTTTTAATGTCTCTATCTCCTCTTTTGCCGCCTCCTCTCCGCTTACATTATAATCAAATAATCACATAGTGTAAAGCTTTA
>Ga0137297_11385_pt1 | contig 14178 bp, 12 predicted proteins | sample RamsorincwithD2O_FD_97191 | JGI IMG/M metagenome (GOLD analysis project Ga0137297, IMG submission 97191) | Mouse cecal microbial communities from Vienna, Austria - Mucin amended with D2O | ecosystem: Host-associated > Mammals > Digestive system > Large intestine > Cecum | place: Austria: Vienna... | reverse complement strand
CAATCACATGAAGCTCAAGAATTAGGCCTAAAAATTGTCAAACACATGAGAGAAAAAACAGATGAATATACAGAAAAAACAAGTTTAAATTTCGTATTATATGCATCACAGGGAAGAAGCTCTAATGAATATTTTATAAGTATTGATAAATCTATATACGGAAAAATAAAAGGAGTGACAGACAAAGAAAAATACACAAGAGGATTTGCAATGCCAGAAGATTATAATGTATCAGTTAAAGATCTGCTAGAAATAGAATCACAATATCATAGTTTAACTAATGGAGGACATTATACAAGAGTTGAATTAGCAAATAAACTAAAAGGAAATTCAGAACAATTTGAAAAAACAATAAAACTAATGAAAGAATCAGGAATAGGATTTGGAAAAATAGAATTAAATTAAAGTAAAAGAAATAAATTTATAATAGGAGGAATTAAAATGGAAGAAAAAAATAAGAAAGAAAACGAAAAAGCAATTGAAACTAAAGAACTAAAAAAGGAAGAAAAAAATAAGAAAGAAAATGAAAAAGCAGTTGAAAGTAAAGAATTACAAAAGGAAGAAAAACAAACAGTAAAAGAAAAAATAAAAGCAGGAATTAACAAAATAAGAACAGCAGATTCAAAAATTAAAAAATACATTATAGGAATAATAGTTGCAATATTGATTCTAGTAATAATAAGTAGAATATTTATAAATAGAAGTGCTAAATCAAGGGTAAAAGATGTAGCTGATGTAGCAGAAAATCTTGATGTAATTGGAGCTATCAATTTAGTAGATTTAGAAGGAATAGCAGCATTCTACAGTTGCTATGATTATGAAAAAGGTGAAATAGATTTAGATGACTTTGATGAAAAGTATGAAAACATAAAAAAGATAAACAAGAAAACAAAAAAAGAACTTAAAAAATGTAAGTATTCAGTAAAAGTAACAAACTCAAAGAAAATGTCAGAGAGCAAAAAGATAACTAGAGTAACCTGTGATTTAGAAGTAGAATATAAAGAAAACACAATAAAATTAAAAGGAATAAAAATATACACAATGAAAAAAGGAATAGAAAACTATATAGTAGGAATAGATCCAGAATCAATAGAAAAAATTGGAGAACAACTATATAAACAATCAGACGAACTAGAAGAAATTGGTGAAGAATTAGAAGAAATATTTGAAGAAGTACAAGATTTAATAGATTAAGCTATACGGTTGGCAAAAAAAGAACGTTTTCATTAACAATTAATGTCGATGAAAACGTTCTTTTTTATAAATTAACAAATTCAAAGTAAAACTCTTTTGATATCATCAGGACAAGCTGAATTAATTACAAGTTTCTCTTTACTTATAGGATGAATAAATTCAACTTTAGTAGCATGAAGAGCTTGTCTAGAAATTAAATCTGAACTTTTTCCATAAAGAGAATCACCAATAATAGGATGACCGATATATTTTGAGTGTACTCTAAGTTGATGAGTACGCCCAGTTTCTAAAGTAAATAGAACAACAGTAATATTTTTTAATCTTTGTAATACCTCGAAGTGTGAAATTGCAACTTCACCATCATCACGTACTTCACGTTCTATAATACTATTATCTTTTCTCGCAATAGGAGCATTAATGGTTCCAGAAGCTTTTTCTAAAATACCATCCAAAACAGCAATATAAGTTTTCTTAAAAGTACCGAGTTTCATTTGTTTTATCAAACATTCTTGAATATATTCATTTTTAGCAAAAATAACAATACCAGAAGTATCTTTATCTAAACGATTTACGGGCCTAATTTTTTTCTTTAAACCAATTTTTTCAAAATAGTATTTAACACCGTTTGATAAAGAATCTTCGTAATGTAAAATAGAAGGATGAACAGGGATACCAGCGGGCTTATCAACAATTATAGATTTTTGATTTTTAAGTTTTAAAATAAATCTATCAGACATATTAAATTCATTTTTTAAAATCTGCTTAATTGATTCATCAGACTTTTTAACAATATAATTTAAATTCATTTAATCTCCACATATATATTAAAATCAATATAAATATTATATCACATAAAGTAAGCAGTACCAATATTTTGCTCAAATTATTAAAAAAATTTTGGTTGACTTATGAAATTCGATTTTATATAATGACAACGTGTGATATAAAAATATCTTAAGGAGGTTTATATGAACTTTATAGATATAGTAAAAGAAAAAGCAAAATCTGAAATAAAAACTATTTGCTTGCCTGAAGCAGAAGACATAAGAGTATTAGAAGCAGCAAGCAAAGTTGGAATTGAAGGTTTTGCTAAAATTATTTTAATCGGAAATAAAGAAAAAACAGAAAACTTAGCCAAAGAAAACAATTTAGACATTTCAAAAGCTACAATTATTGACCCAGAAAAGTCAGAAAAATATGAAGAGTATAGCCAAGCTTTCTATGAATTAAGAAAAGCAAAAGGAATGACAGAAGAACAAGCTAGAGAAACTTTAAAAGAGCCAATTTATTTTGGAACAATGATGGTAAAACAAGGTGATGCAGATGGATTAGTATCAGGTGCTGCACATTCTACATCAAACACATTAAGACCAGCGTTACAAATTTTAAAAACTGCACCAGGAACTAAACTAGTATCAGCATTTTTTATAATGGATGTTCCAAATTGTGAATATGGAGAAGATGGAATATTTGTATTTGGAGATAGTGGATTAAATGAAAATCCAGACAGTGATCAATTAGCAGAAATAGCAGCATCATCTGCCAAAAGCTTCGAACAACTAGTAGGAAAAGAAGCAAGAGTAGGTATGCTATCATATTCTACATATGGAAGTGCAAAATCAGAATTAACAGAAAAAGTAATAGAAGCAACTAAATTTTTAAAAGAAAGATATCCAGAAATTAAATCAGATGGTGAATTACAATTAGATGCTGCAATAGTTCCAAGTGTTGCTCAAAGTAAAGCGCCAAATAGCGAAGTTGCAGGAAAATGTAATACATTAATATTCCCAGATTTAAACGCTGGAAATATTGGATATAAATTAGTACAAAGACTTGCAAAAGCTGAAGCTTACGGACCATTATGTCAAGGAATAGCAAAACCAGTAAATGATTTATCAAGAGGATGTTCAGCAGATGACATAGTAGGTGTTGTTGCAATAACAGCGGTACAAGGTCAAAATAAATAAAAAGGAGAGCAAAAATGAAAATATTAGTAATAAACTGTGGAAGTTCATCATTAAAATATCAATTAATTGATATGGATGGAGAAAAACTTTTAGCAAAAGGAAACTTTGAAAGAATAGGAGAACAAGAAGCTTTTGTAACACATAAAGTAAATGGAGAAAAATATGTTACAAAAAGTCCAGTAATGGATCATGAACAAGCATTAAAAATTGTTTTAGAACAATTAGTACATAAAGATTATGGAGTTATAAAAGACTTATCTGAAATAAATGCAGTAGGACATAGATTAGTACATGGTGGTGAAATCTTTGATAAATCAGTAGTAATAGATGAAGAAGTTATAGAAAAATATGCAAGCTGTTCAAGTTTAGCACCATTGCACAACCCAGCTACAATATTAGGAATTAGAGCATGCCAAAAAGAAATGCCAGGAGTTCCAATGTGCGGAGTTTTTGATACAGCTTTTCACCAAACAATGCCAAAAGAAAATTATTTATACCCAATACCATATGAACTTTACGAAAAATATGGAATAAGAAAATATGGGTTCCACGGAACATCACATCAATTTGTATCAAAAAGAGCAAAAGAAATAACAAGTAAAAAAGATGGAGATTACAAAGTAGTGACTTGCCACCTAGGACAAGGAGCATCAATCTGTGCAATTAAAAATGGAAAATCAGTAGATACATCAATGGGATTATCACCTTTAGGTGGAATTGCAATGGTAACAAGATCAGGAGATTTAGACCCATCAGTAGTTACAGAAATAATGGAAAGAGAGAACTTATCAGCTAAAGAAGTAAATACATTATTAAATAAAAAATCAGGATTATATGGAATAACAGGACTAGATCCAGACTTTAGAGAAATCGAAAAAGCATCATATGAAGATGATAAACCAAAAGCCCAAGTTGCAATAGAATTATTTACAAAAACAATAGCACAATTTATTGCCAAATATGCAGTATCATTAAAAGGATTAGATACAATAGTATTCACAGGAGGAATTGGAGAAAACCAAATTAACATCAGAAAGAAAATATGTGAAAACTTAGAATGGATGGGAGTAAAATTAGACCTAGAAAAAAATAATGTAAGAAGTGAAGAAACAAAAATATCAACAGAAGATTCAAAAATAGAAGTATTTGTAATTCCAACAGATGAAGAAATGGTAATAGCAAGAGATACAAAAGCTCTAGTAGAAGGAAAATAAAAATATAAGGAGGGTGCTATATGAAAGTTTTAGTACTAAACTGCGGAAGTTCATCATTAAAATGTCAATTAATAGACATGGAAAAAAACGAAAGAATAATGAAAGGACACTACGACAGAATAGGAGGTTCAAGATCATCTCTAAGATTTAATGTTAGAGGAGAAAAGACTGTAATAGAACACCCCGCTAGAGATTTTGAAGAAGCAATATCAGAAATATTGAGCTTGTTAGTAAGTGACAAATACAAAGTTATAAATAGCTTTGAAGAAATAGGAGCAGTAGGACACAGAATTGTACATGGTGGAGAAAAATTTAAAGAATCAGTAATAATAGATGAGAAAGTAATTGAAGCAATTAAAGAATGTATAACTTTGGCGCCATTACACAATCCAGCAGGACTTGCAGGAATAGAAGCATGTAAAAAATTATTGCCTAATGTACCAATGGTAGCAGTATTTGATACATCTTTCCATCAAACAATGCCAGAAAAAGCATTTATTTATCAATTACCATATAAATATTATGAAGATTACAAAATAAGAAAATATGGTTTTCATGGAATATCACACAGATATGTAGCAAACAGAATATCTGAAATGACAGGTAAAAAAGACTTAAAAGTAATCAATTGTCACTTAGGACAAGGAGCATCATTATGTGCTATTGAAAATGGAAAATCAGTAGATACAACAATGGGATTAACACCACTAGCAGGAGTTCCAATGGGGACAAGATGTGGAGATGTTGATCCATCAATAATTCCAACTGTAATGAAATTATATAATATTCAGCCAGATGAAATGCTAAGAATAATGAATAAAGAATCAGGAGCTTGGGGAGTATCAGGAGTTTCAACAGACTTTAGAGATATTGAAAGAGCAGCAGCTTCTGGAGATAAAAGATCAATTCTAGCACTAGAAGGAAGAGCATATACAATAGCACAATACATTGCAAAATTTATCGTAACTCTAAACGGTGTAGATGTTATAACATTTGCAGGAGGAGTTGGAGAAAATGGATTTGAAGAAAGAGAAAGAATTTGTAAATATTTAGAATGCTTTGGAGTTAAATTAGATAAAGAAAAAAATCTAATAAGAGGAGAAGAAGCTAAAATATCTACAGAAGATTCAAAAGTTGGAATTTATATCGTTCCAACAAATGAAGAATTAGTAATTGCACAAGATGCATACAAGTTAACAAAATAGGAGAAAATAAAAATATGAAAATATTAGTTTTAAATTGTGGAAGCTCATCATTGAAATTTCAATTAATAGACATGGACACACATGAAAGAATAGCTAAAGGAAACTTCGAAAGAATCGGAGGAATGAAAACAACACTTAAATTAAATGTAAGAGGAAATAAAGAAGAAATCTTACACATAGCCAGAGACTATGACGAAGCAATAGCATTCGTATTAGAAGTATTACTAAAACCAGAATATGATTTAATAAAATCACTAGATGAAATTTCAGCAGTAGGACATAGAATTGTACATGGTGGGGAGATGTTTAGCCATTCAGTATTAATAGATGATATAGTAATATCAGAAATTGAAAAATGCATAGACTTAGCGCCACTACACAATCCAGCAGGAGTAGCAGGAATAAGAGCAGCAAAAGCAGCTCTTCCAAATACACCAATGGTAGCAGTATTTGATACAGCATTTCACCAAACAATGCCAGCAAAAGCATACGTATATCAAATACCATACAGATACTATGCTAGCTATAAAATAAGAAAATATGGATTCCATGGAACATCACACAAATATGTTTCAGAGAGAATAAAAGAAATAATGAATGGCAGAGAAGATTTAAAAGTAATCAACTGTCACCTAGGACAAGGAGCATCAATTTGTGCAATAAAAAATGGAGAATCTATAGACACATCAATGGGATTAACACCACTAGCAGGAATACCTATGGCAACAAGATGTGGAGATATTGATCCAGCTATAATTCCATACATTATGAAAAAAGATAACTTAGGACCAGAAGATATAGAAGACATTTTAAATAAGCAATCAGGAGCTTGGGGAGTATCAGGGGTTTCATCAGATTATAGAGATATAGAAGATGGGTATAATATGAATGACCAAAGATCAGTATTAACACTAGACAGCCAAGCATATAGAATAGCACAATATATAGGACAATATATAATTTCGTTAGGTGGAGTAGACGTTATAACATTTGCAGGAGGAGTCGGAGAAAATGGAATTGAAACAAGAGAAAGAGTATGCGAATATTTAGAACCATTTGGAATTAAATTAGACAAAGAACTTAATAATGTAAAAGGAAAAGAAAGAAAAATCTCAACAGAAGACTCAAAAGTTGCAATTTATATAATTCCAACAAACGAAGAATTAATGATAGCAAAAGAAACAGAGAAAATTATAAAATAAGATAAAACCTAGGATTTCTCCTAGGTTTATTTTGATTTAAGGAACAATAATTGTTTTATAATTTGTATAACTAACCATACCAGTTTTACCAGAAGGATGCTTTTTAACAAATTTTATATATGTGTAATCAACAGAGACATTTCTTTCTAAAGATGCTTTGCAATTTTGTTTTGCAAGTTGAGCACATTTAAAAATAGTATCTTCATCAGGGTTTTTACCACAGGTTTTTAAAATAACATGAGCACCATGAAAACCTTGAGCATGAAACCATAAGTCAGATTTATCAGCAAAATGAAGTGAAAGATAATCGTTTTGTTTATTATTCTTTCCAATATAAACGTCAAAATTATTAATAACAATTTTATTTAAGTTATTGGTCAAAGTCTTATCAGAACTTACCTTTTGGAAAGATTTATAATTATATCTTTTCATCAAAACATTTTCAGAAAATTCATTATGGATTTCTTCAATATCTTCTAAAGTCTTAGCATTAGAAACAGAATAAATGATACTTTCAATATATTCAATTTCTAGCTCAGCCTCTTTTTTCTGAACAGTAACAATAGCTAAAGTATTTTTTAATTTATTATATTTTTTAAAAAAGCGTTCAGCATTTTTACTATAAGAAACAGAAGTATCAAGTTTAATTTCAATTAAATTATTATTATCATAATAGTTTTCAACTTCAACTTTTTCTTCTGCAAAATTTCCAGTAAACTTATAAAGATTAGCTGTTAAAAGCTCACCATATAACTTATATTTATCCATATCATTACAAGATTTTAGTTTTTGATTAATGTTATCCAATTTTTTTGATGCTTTTTTTAAACTTGCAAGAATCAATTTCGAAAGTTCTGATTTAGCAGCTTTAAAAATATTTTCTTTTTCTTTATTAGCGTAAAAGGTATCTAAAAAAGAGCTTAAAGACTCATTTTGATTAGAAGAATAGATAGTATAATCTTTATCAATAGGTTTTATACAAACATTTTCAGTTCCAAAATTATCAATTAAATTTTTAATGTAGTCATAGATTTCTTTTAAATCATTTACATCTTTAGTATCTACAGAAATGTTAAGTTCATTTAAAACATTAGAAATAAAAATTTGAGTAAATCCTGTAAATATATTAGATAAATGATTAGATAAATTATCATAAGAAATTTCAGAAACTATAGAATAAAACTCATCAAAACTATTTAAATCTAAAAAAGATTTTTTAGTTGCTGAAGGTAAAACATATTCACGAGCAGGTAAAATTTCTCTATCAGCAGTAACAATATGTTTAAGAGAATCAATAATAAAACCATTATTATTAAGCAGAACAATATTACTACGTCTTCCCATAAGTTCAACAACTAATCTTAAATTAACAGTATCTTTTATTTCATTAGTTCCCTCAAAATCAATATAAATTATTCTATCTAAATCTACACTAGAAATATTAGTAATTTTAGTGCTAGTCAAATATTTTCTGAGCAACATACAAAAGTTAAGTGCATTAGTAGGATTAGGTTTAGAAATATTGGTAAAGCACATTCTATAATAATCAGGATGAATACATATATCAAATAATACATTTTCACCATTATATAAATTCAAAATAATTTCTGTTTTATCAGGTTGAAAAACTTTGTTAACACGAGCACCTATAAGTGATTTTTGAAAATCAGTAACAAGTGCTTTAGTAACTATTCCATCAAATGCCATAAGAAGCTCCTTTCTACAATAATACTATAGTGATTTTACTTTAAAATGTCAACGAAATAGTAAGAGAAAATATTTTAATAATAACAAATAAAATACCTTGTGTTACAAAATTGCTTGTGATATAATGACCGCATAGAAACTAGCAATAAACTAGTATTTCCATAATTATGGATTAGATTCATAAAATTTATTTACTTAAAATAAGTAAAAGGTTGTTTATTAGGGGTGAAAAGAAATAATGTTAATTGAAAAATTTATATTCAATATATTAGCATTTTCTTTATTTATCATAGTTTTTTCAAAATTGATTAGAAAAAATGATACAAATTACATATCTATATTAGTTTTAGGAGCGATTGGAATACTACTAAACTTTTTAGAACTATTAGCAGGAGGAATTTTTGCATCAAGCATATCAAAATTCTTAATGTACTTGATGGCAATAATTATTCCTGGAATAGTAATAATTATTGAATATGCAGGAACAAACTTCTCTGAATTTTTATCAATAATATGTGTAAAATTTCTTTTAGCATTAGGAGATAGAAGGGCTGCAAAATCAGTTTTATTAAATTTAATTGATAAATATCCAGAAAGTTATAAAGGACATATGTTGCTCGCAAAAATATATGAAAAAGAAGGCGGAACTAGAAAAGCAATAGATGAATATGTAAAATCAGTTGATTGTAATAAAAGAGATTATGATTCATATTATAAAATAGCAGAGCTTTTACAGAACTTAGGAAAAAAAGATGAAGCTATAACAATGCTACAAAATTTATTACATAACAAACCAGAATATTATGATGCTTCACTACTACTAGGAGATTTGCTTTGCGAACAAGAAAGGTTTAAAGAAGCCGTATCTGTATATCAAGATGCATTAAGATATAGACCTGTAGATTTCGAATTATATTATAGTTTAGGTATTGCATATACCAGATTAAACGATTTTGCAAATGCAAAAGATTGTTATGAAAAAGCTGCAAGTATAAATCATAAACTATATGGAGCAAAATACAATTTAGCACAATTAGCCTTGATTGAAGAAGATTTAGAAGCAGCAGAAAAATATTTTGCAGAATGTTTAATGAGTGAAGAATTAGAAGCTAAAGCTTATTATCAACTTGCAAAAATATATATGGTAAAAGAAGAAAAAGATAAAGCTATACTATTTGCAAATAAAGCAATAGAAATTGATCCATCTTACTTAAAAATAATAGTAAAAGAAAAAATATTTGATCCAATAAAAGAATATTTGACTGTTTCTGTAAAAATGGATGAAAAAGAAAGAAAAAAACAAAGCGAAAGAGATGAAATGATTCAAAGCTATTTAGAAGAAACAGTTGGAATAGTAAAAGACTTAAATGAAAATGAACAACAAAACAAGGTAAATGAAAAATTAGATAAAATATTTAGCAAAGAAGAAACAAAAAAAGAAATAACAAAAGAAGATGACGATATACAAAAAGAAAAATTTTAAAAAGTAAAGGAGAAAAATATGTATAAAACAGTATCCATTATAGGTGGAGATTTAAGAATTGTTAATTTGATTGAATTATTAGCAAAAGATGACTTTCTAGTATATACATATGGATTAGAGAATTCCGAAGATTTAATTGAATGTGAAAATGTAAAAAAATGTGCAAGTATAACAGAACTTGTAGGAAGTTCAGAAATAATTATAGGACCACAACCTATGATGAATGATCAAGAAAATATAAGTGCTCCCTTTGCTGAAGAAAAAATTCCAATAGATGAATTAATTTCAGAAATGTCAAACAAAAATAAAATATTTTTAGCAGGAAAAATATCAGAAACTGTTGAAGAAAAACTAAAAGAAGGAAATATTAAATCAATAGATTTATTAAAAAGAGAAGAATTAGTAGTATTAAATACAATAGCAACAGCTGAAGGAACAATACAATTAGCAATGGAAAATACTCAAAAAACTATACATGGAAGTAATATACTTATTATGGGGTTCGGTAGAGTTGGAAAAGTATTAGCGAAAATGCTAGACGGAATTGGAGCTAAAGTTTCATGCGAAGCTAGAAAAAATTCAGATATAGCGTGGATAAAAGCATATGGATATAATCCAATACACCTAAGTGAATTAGACACAGTATTAGGAGATTACGATATAATAATAAATACAATACCATTCCAAATATTAGATGAAAATAGATTAAAATATGTAAAAAAAGAATGTACAATTTTAGATTTATCATCAACTCCAGGTGGAGTAGATAGAAATGCAGCAAGAAGAATGGGACTAAAATTAATATGGGCTCTTTCATTACCAGGAAAAGTTGCACCTATGACATCAGCAGAATTTATAAAAGAAACATTACATCATATATTAAAGGAATTATAAAAGGAGAAAAACATGACAGAAATAATACAAGCAATAATATTAGGAGTAGTCCAAGGATTAACAGAATTATTGCCAGTTTCAAGTTCAGGACATTTATACTTGATATCTAATTTCTTTTTTGAATGGACTATATCAGATTCATTTGATATAGCTCTTCATTTTGGAACATTAATGGCAATATGTATATTCTTTTTTAAAGATTGGATAGAATTGATAAAAGGCGGATATAAAAAGGCCATTAAAAAAGAAGATTCTACAGAAGGAAGAATCTTTTGGTATATAGTAGCAGCGACAATTCCAGCAGGAATAATAGGATTAATATTTGATCATTACTTGGAAGAATACTTAACTAAACCGTTAATCGTAGCAACAGCTTTAATAGTAATGGGAATATTATTATATATTGTAGACAAGAAATCTAAATCAGAAACAACATATGAAAATATGTCATTTAAACAAGCTTTCTTAATAGGAATATCACAAGTATTAGCTTTTATTCCAGGAGTATCAAGGTCAGGAGCGACAATAACAATAGGTAGAGCTTTAAAAGTAGACAGAGTAGCAGTAGCAAAATACACATTTTTACTATCTACACCAATTGTGTTTGCAGCAACAATATTAAAAATTATGGAATTTGAATTTTCATTAGCATTTTTTATAGGAGTATTTACAAGCTTTTTAGTGGGCTTAGTAGTAATAAAATTTTTAATGGAATTCATAAAGAAAAGAAGTTTTAAAATATTTGCGATATATAGAGTATTATTAGGACTATTAGTATATATAGTATATTTTGTAAGATAAGGAATAAAAAATATGGAATTATTAAAAGGAAAAGAAGTTGCACAAAAGACTAGAGAAAAACTAAAAGAAGAAGTTACAACACTTAAAGAAAAAGGAATTAATCCAAAACTAGCAGTAATAATGGTAGGAGACGATAGTGCTTCACAAATATATGTTAGAAATAAAAGCAAAGTATGCAACGAAATAGGAATAGAATTTGATGAATATCTTTTGCCAGAAAAGACACAACAAAAAGAACTTTTAGAATTAATAGAAAAATTAAATAATGATAAAACCATAAACGGAATTTTACTTCAAAGTCCAATTCCTAAACATTTAGACATAAACGAAGCTTTTAGAACTATATCACCAGAAAAAGATGTTGATGGATTTCATCCAACAAATGTAGGAAAATTAGTTTTAGGTCAAGATACTTTTATATCATGCACACCTTTTGGAATAATGAAAATATTTGAAGATTATAATATAGACTTAGAAGGCAAGAATGCAGTAGTAATTGGAAGAAGCAACATAGTAGGAAAACCAATGAGTCAATGTTTGCTTAACAAAAATGCAACAGTTACAATATGCCATTCAAGAACAAAAAATCTAGCAGAAGTAACCAAGCAAGCTGATGTAGTAGTAGCAGCAATTGGGAAACCATGTTTTGTAACAGCAGATATGGTAAAAAAAGATGCAATAGTAATTGATGTAGGAATAAACAGAGGAGAAGATGGAAAAATAAAAGGAGATGTAGACTTTGAAAATGTAAAAGAAAAGGCAAGCTACATAACACCAGTTCCAGGAGGAGTTGGACCTATGACAATTGCAATGCTTATGACAAATGTGGTGAAAGCAGCGAAAGAGCAGAATAAATAATATTAAGATTAATTGGGGGCAAAATCAAAAAAAGTTATGAAAAACAAACTTTATTGGATTTGGCTCTCAATTTTAAATTTAAGCTATAAGGATAAAAAAACATTATTAAAAATATTTAAAGAACCAAAAGAAATATATAAAACAACAAAAAAAGAATTAGAAAAAATAATTTCTAACCAAGAACTAGTAGAGTTAATTTTATCACAAGATATAAAAAAAGAAGCAAAATACATATTAAAAGAATCAGAAAAAGAAAATATAAAAATAATAACATTAAATGATATAGAGTATCCAAAAAAATTAAAAGAAATAGAAGATAAACCTTTGGTACTATATACAAAAGGAAATTATAAATTGCTTAATAAAGAAAATAAAATAGCAGTTATTGGCTCACGAGAATGTTCTGAATATGGAAAGAAAATTACGCTAAAATTTAGTTATCTATTAGCAAGAAAAAATTATATAATAGTAAGTGGTATGGCAAAAGGAATAGATTCATATGCTCATAAAGGAGCTTTAATTGCAAAAGGAAAAACAATAGTAGTATTAGGATCAGGAATAAATTATATATATCCAAAAGAAAATGAAAAACTTTATAATGAAATAATAGAAAAAGAGGGATTAATAATATCAGAACATCCTCTAAGTAGAAAGCCGATACCAGAATATTTTCCATATAGAAATAGAATAATAAGTGGACTAGCTGATAAAATACTAGTAACAGAGGCTGGAAAAAGAAGCGGTAGTATGATAACTGTAAATTATGCATTAGAACAAGGAAAAAATATTTATTCTATTCCAGGAAATATAACAAGTTATAAATCAGAAGGAACAAATTTATTAATAAAAGAAGGGGCATTTTTAGTGACCTCACTTGAAGATATACTATATTTATAGTATTATAAACAAAAAGAACAATTGAAAAGGAGATAAAAATGAGAATTTTAGCAGTAGGAGATTTAGTAGGGCAAGCAGGATTAAAAAAATTTGAACAAGAATATCAAAAAATAAAAGAAAATGAAAACATAGATTTTTGTGTTGTAAATGCAGAAAATGTAGCAGATGGAATGGGAATAACAGAAAAAGCATATAGAAGCTTGACAAACCAAAAAATAGATTGTATCACAATGGGAAATCATACATGGGCTAAAAAAGATGTGTTTGGCTTTATTGATAATTCAAACATAGTAAGACCAGCTAATTATAGTAAAAACAATCCTGGAAAAGGTTATAGAGTATTTGAATGTAAAGGTAAAAAAATAGCAGTAATCAATCTTATAGGAAGAGTAACAATGGCAGTATTAAGCGAAAATCCATTTATAGTGGCAGATGAAATTGTAGAAAAGATTAAAGATACTGTAGATATAATAATAATAGATTTTCATGCTGAAGCTACAGCAGAAAAAATAGCATTAGCATACCATTTAGATGGAAAAATAACAGCACTATATGGAACACATACACATGTTCAAACAGCAGATGAAACAATATTAGAAAATGGAACAGCTTATATAACAGACATAGGAATGACAGGACCAAAAAAATCAGTAATAGGTATGAGTACAGAAGCATCTATAAAAAGATTTTTAACATCTTTACCAGAAAGATATAAAATAGCAGAAGGCGAAGCAAAATTAAATGCATGTATATTTG
>Ga0137297_10412_pt1 | contig 14179 bp, 9 predicted proteins | sample RamsorincwithD2O_FD_97191 | JGI IMG/M metagenome (GOLD analysis project Ga0137297, IMG submission 97191) | Mouse cecal microbial communities from Vienna, Austria - Mucin amended with D2O | ecosystem: Host-associated > Mammals > Digestive system > Large intestine > Cecum | place: Austria: Vienna... | reverse complement strand
CTGCCAGGAATACAAACTGATTCATTTTCCATTCGTTCTGCACAAAAGCGCTGGCAATGCGCACATCCTGTTTCATATCACGGTGATAACCGGTCATAACATCGTGCAGGGAGTTGTTCTGATACTCCAGCCCGGCGGTAAAAGTAGCAGGAGAGAATAAAACTTTCTCAAAATTACCCACATACATGCCGCCTGCCACCCAAGTCAGATCTTTCGTCTTTCCGTATGCATTCGCATCCTGTTGCGCACCATAATAACTGTTACGGTCGGTATGCTGGATGGAAGAATAGAAAGAAAGCTTATGCTTGTATTCTTTCCAAAACAGATCATAACTCAATCCGCCACTATTGATGACGTGCTTGGTCTGTTCGGTGATATCCGTTTCGTGCGGCTGCAAATCAAATTTATTCCCTCCGCGGCGGAACTCATTCGTGGTATGATATTCCAGACTGATACGGCTGAACTGCGTAGGACGGTAATAGGTGCGCAGCCCGAATGTATTCATATTCAGCTTTCCCAACTCCGAGAAACCGTCCCCGTCCGCATCATACGGATTACGGTTCCGATAAGACTGATACAAAGCGATGCCATACGTATTGTCTTTTGACACCAAAGAGGCGTTGGCTCCCATATACTGTTCCCACACCTTGCCGTTCATATTGGACATTGTTGAAGAAACCTGAAATGAATTGTTGATGGGATCTTTCGTGATGATATTGATGGTTCCGCCCACTGCATTAGCACCAAACAAGGCTGACCCTCCTCCGCGGACAACCTCTACACGCTCTATCATATTCACCGGAATCTGCTCCAAGCCATACACACCGGACAGAGCACTGACTACCGGACGGCTATTGATAAGAATCTGAGAATAAGGTCCTTCCAGCCCATTGATACGCACTTGAGGGAAGCCGCAGTTCTGGCAGTTGTTCTCCACACGCAACCCCGACTGGTAATTCAAGGATTTAGCCAAATCGGTAGAATTCACCGATTCGAACAGCTTGGCATTCATCACATTAACTACCACCGGAGCCACCTTGCGACTTGTTTCATTGCGATTGGCCGATACGACTACCTCGTCCGTCATAATACTTTCGTCACTCATCAAAAAATGAACATCTACCGTGAAGTCGTTACTGACGGTCACTTTCTTTTCCTGTGTCTCATAGCCCAGTAGCTGAACTCTCAATGTGTACTTTCCTGCCGGAACCTTCTTGAAACGGAACTCCCCGTCCTCGTTACTCACCGTACCTTGCCCGGTTTCCACAATCAATATGGTAGCATACGGAAGGCTGTTCTCCGTGCCTTTTTCCACTACATGACCTGAAATCACATTTCCTTCCTTCACAGGATTTACATCTTCTGCATACGCATGGATACCCGCACCCATCACCATGAGCACGAGTAACAGAATATATTGTTTCATCTATTTTTTCTATTACTAAAATGTTTCGGTTTATTCAATTAAAGAATGTGTGCAGCTCTACGGCAAAAGCACATCCGCATCTGTTGAACGGATTATCCGAATGTATCCCGTCAACAGATATACCTTATGTTTCAGCAATAAAAAGGAGGAGCGCGCAAATGGATACATTGCGCACAAAGCGCTTTCGCGCGGAAAGTATTTGTCTTGTATTCCAAAACATACAACACAGGACGGAATACAGTCATCTCTGTCTGCCCCCCGGGCTCCAGAGTCTGGATAGTGCTCAGATGAGCAATTAAGATTACCTGTCCTGTGGTATGCGTATGGTGTTTTTCGGACGAAGGATGAGAGTGCACAATCATCACCCCGTTCACAATATGAACGTGGGTAAACAAAGTGATGCTTACCTGATACGTTAAAAACAGCGCCAGCAGTAATAACGGGGCTACTATGTACCTTCTCTTGCTCAACTATTTATTTCTTTTCCTCGCCAAACAACAATTGATAGTCTTTTTTCGCGGCAGGCACAGTCCATTCCTCCGGAATAAACTTCCACTGGTGCATAGCATGAGGATGCAGCACTTTTTCCTGCTCAATATATTGCATCAGATAATAACGCAAATCCTTATCGGTTGCAAAAATAATACGTTTTGCCAAATCTTCCTTGGAAATTCCAGCTCCAAGAGTCAGTAAATCTCCGCCACCGTTCCCACGGTAAGAATTCAAAGCCACTTTATAAACCTTATCCATACTGAAAGGAGTCCCGTCTGACATGCTCTGAATCGTGATTTTCTCTCCTGCCGGCTTGGTCACGTCCACCGTATAATTAATGCCTGCGGCAGAGTCAAAGTTAAAGCTGAAATTCTTGAAATTAGCACGCTTCCCCTTCTCTACCGGCTCCTTGAAAAGCATCAGGTGGTCCTCGGAACTCTTCATCTGATTAGTCCAGATGGCGTATGCCATTTCCAGGAAACCTTTAATTTCCTTGCCCGAAAGTTCCATCACATACAGCATGTTCTCGTACTTGTACAAATTGAACATATCACTCACATAGATGTCTCCTTCTTTAATCTCTGCCCGGAAGGACAACGGAGCACAGAAAGACACTTCAGCACCCGAAATTTCCAATTGCAACTGATGAATCAGGTCTATGAAAGGAGAAGAACCGAAATAAGCATCCTTCGCTGTGATGGTACGTGAAATTGTACCGATTTTACGGGATACAAAGTCATTTACAGCCTTGTATTGAGGGGCAAACTTATCCATAAACTCCCGGCTGACAGGATACTTGTTCATATCCGCCAATCTACCTTCCACCGACTTCTCCACTACTTTCCCGTCTTTCTTTGTTACGGTCAGGGTCACATCCGAAACTACATTGGCATTGTTTGCCGGGTCAATAACCAACACGCTGTCTCCTGCCACATTCTGCACCTTTACACATTCCCTAGTATGGTCGTGCCCCATCAGCACCACATCAAAGCCCGGAACCCGTTTGGCTACATCCATAGAGGCATCTTCCACCACCTGTCCCAACACGTTGCCCGACTTTCCGGCATGAAACAATCCCACAATGACATCAGGATTCTCTTTTTCCTTTATAATCTTCACCCATTTGCGTGCACAGGGCTCCATTTCCTCAAAATGCAGACCACTCCATAATTTCTCCGGCAACCATGAAGGAATGGCCGGAGTAATCATACCCAGAACCGCTATCCTCACTCCGTCGCGCTCCAACACCTCGTAGGGTTTCAGATAAGGTTTTCCAGTGGCATTGTCTATTATGTTAGCCCCCAGTACCGGAAAATCGCACTGTTTTATCCAACGGTCGTACACCGCATGCCCAGTCTCTACATCATGGTTACCCATATTACCTACCACATATCCCATATAATTCATCATATCCGCCGCAACATGAGTAGACACGGTATCCATGAAATTATAATAGTAAGCTGTAGGCTGACCTTGCAGGATATCCCCATTATCCATCAACAGGCAATTATCCCCATATTTCTCACGCTGTTCTTTCACAAAGGAATGAACACGGGCAAGACTTCCACTCCATTCTTTCCGTTCGATAAAGTTATACGGAAAGAAATTCCCGTGCACATCACTGGTTTCTATAATCTTGATAACCACTTCTTCCTGATTATTGGATGCAGACAACTGCATACCCGCCCACAACAGCAGGGCGCTGATACATATTCTATATTTCATTTCTCTATTCTTTATTCTTTTTTAGTCAAAGGATGCGTGAATACAAACCGGGCGCCTTCGGTATAATCCTTGTCCACCCATATCTTACCTCCCAGATTCTCGATTATCAGCCTGCTAATGGCCAATCCCAGCCCCGTACCTTGGGAATATTCATTCAATTTCTCGAAACGTTCAAATACCTTTTCACTCTTATCGGGCGGAATACCGCAACCGGTATCCGACACTGACAATTCCAACTGCTGATGCTGTTTGTCTATGGCAACCGTCAGTTTGATAGAACCGGACGGAGTAAATTTTGCGGCATTGGACAGCAAATTAATCAACACCTGCTTCAGACGCTGGGCATCCGTCTTGACAACCAGCGAAGGCACAGGAGTTTCAAACAGAAACAAAGCACTGGTCTTGCGTCCATACTCCACTGTAGACAAAGCCGTCTGACACAACTCTACCACATCACATTCTTCCCATACGAATTTTATCCTTCCGGATTCCATGCGCGAGATGTCCAGAATATCATTTATGAGGTGCAACAACAAATCGGAATTCTTCTGAATGATATCACAATACTGCTCTTTCTCGGCAGGAGAGGAATCATCACTGACCAACACGCTGGAAAATCCCACAATGGCATTCAAGGGAGTGCGTATTTCGTGACTCATATTGGCCAGAAAAGCCGTCTTCAGCCTGTTGGATTCCTCCGCTTTCTCCTTGGCTACCAGCAGTTCCTCGCCGGATACTTCCAGATTATGTTTCAAGTGGTTGATACGGATAATATAATATATGGCTATCAAGAAACAGGCTATCAGGAACATGAACGCCGAAACAACCCCTATGACCCAATATTTATACTGCTCATAAAACGAAGGAGTCTTGTTCACCAACACCGCTCCCTGAGGAAGATTCAATGAATCCAATTTGAATTCATGCAAACGCTTTATATCAAAAGTATAGTTTCCGGGAATAGTCACCAAGTCCACCCCTTCTCTATCCCCTTTATCCAAAAAATCATAAGTAACCGCGCCTATATTCTTTCCTACCGCATGGTACTCGGGAGTATATCCTCCCAATGCCCAATGTCCCAGCCCCACAGATGCAATAGTAAACACAGGCAGGGTGGGATTCGCATCGCGCAGCATATAAGTCGTATTACCAATAACATAACTCTCCGTACAGTCTACACGCCATGTTCCCAATAACACACACGTATTTTGAGGCAACCTGCGCATCCTTTCACTCACTTCCATAAAGGTTTCCGTACGGCCGTCCAGCCAAATTGTTTCTAAATCGGGGTACTTCTTCATCTCCTTTTTAACCAAGGCTTGCATAGACAACCCGCCATAGGTATTATCCGATATAAATGCCACACGGCGCATATCAGGATAAAAACGACGCATCAGCTTTATGTTTTTATCGACATCATATTCATATACATAACCGGCAACAATATTATAATCACTGAAATCCGTATAAATATTCTTACTTTCAGGTTCCCATACCCGCGTGTCGATACTATCATCGGGCAATACCAGTCCGTTGACACTGACCATGCCACAGATAGACGGAGTCTTTTTAGCTATCTCCGTGTCTTGTGAGATATAAGCCGACCATGCCTCCTGCCCCAACAATATAACCAGTGACGGACGGTTTTTCCCCTTATACTTACCAAGGATGGAGGCCATACGCGATTTCCACAGATAGGCCTCGGACAAATTCTTGCAGTTCATACTCTCTATGATCGGAGTATACTTGCCGCCACGCTGTCTGTATTCATCCATAAAAGCAGACAGGTTGTCAGAAATACTACGCGTTTCGGGATTATACGAAGTGACAATAAGGATAGGCCCTTCCGAGGTCGTTTCCGCCTTCACAGGACACAGAGCAACCACAGGAAGCAGCAGGACTAATAGCATAAAAAACCTGAATATGATTGCCAATCCCCTCATTTCCTTTAGAATAATTTCTAAAAATTCGCTGCAAAGATAATAAAATAAAAACAGAACACAACCAATTGGCATATATTTTGTTTCTCTTAAAGCAGATGAAATTTAACAAATATATAATATGGCTTACATAGACTATTACAAAGTATTGGGAGTGGACAAAAGCGCCACCCAAGATGATATCAAGAAGGCTTTCCGTAAGCTGGCCCGCAAATACCATCCTGACTTGAATCCGAATGATCCTGGAGCCAAAGATAAGTTTCAGGAGATAAATGAAGCCAACGAAGTACTGAGTGACCCGGAAAAACGTAAGAAATACGACGAATACGGGGAACACTGGAAACATGCCGACGAATTTGAAAAACAAAAGCAACAATATGGAGGTGCCGGTGGATTCGGAGGGTTTGGCGGAGCCGGAAGCGGATTCGGTACGGACGGTAACGGCAGTTACTGGTATTCCGGCAATGGAGGAGAAGAATTCAGCGGTGCACATTTCGGTGGCAGCGCAGGTGGTTTCTCTGATTTCTTTGAAGAACTGTTCGGGCATCGTGGCGGTGCAAACGGCGGACGAAGCGCCGGATTCCGTGGACAGGACTATAATGCTGAATTACAACTTTCATTGCGTGAAGCCGCCGAAACACACAAACAAGTGCTTAATGTAAACGGAAAGAACATACGTATCACTGTTCCGGCAGGTATAGCCAACGGACAGACTATCAAATTGCGTGGTCATGGTGCACCGGGGGTAAACGGTGGTCCTGCAGGCGATCTGTACATCACCTTTGTCATTCCAGACGATCCTGTATTCAAACGTCTGGGAAATGATTTATATATCCATGCTCCGCTTAGCCTCTACACCGCCGTACTGGGTGGTGAAGAAACCGTGGACACACTGAACGGCAAGGTAAAACTGAAAGTAAAACCTGAAACCCAGAACGGAACCAAAGTCCGTTTGAAAGGCAAAGGCTTTCCTGTTTACAAGGAAGAAGGCAAATTTGGCGATCTGATAGTAACTTATAATGTCACCATTCCTAGCAACCTGACCGAACATCAGAAAGAGCTGTTCCGCCAATTAAAAGATAGTAGCAATTAAAAAAAGAGAAGGATTATGCAGACCGATTTAATTATTATCAACGATTTTTGCGACCGTTGCCATGTGGACCCGTCGTTCATTATGGAACTGGAAGAAGACGGACTGATCGAAGTCCGGGTGATTGACGAGGAACGCTACCTCCCCACATCCCAACTAGCGGAACTGGAGCGTTACACGCATTTATATTATGACTTGTCCATCAATATTGCAGGAATCGACGCCATTCACCACATGCTGGAACGTATAGAACTTCTGCAACAGGAAGTGCGTTCATTAAGAAACGAACTGGAATTCTACCGCTAAAATCCGTGTCCGGAGAGGGAAAGCGAAAACTGCACCCACTTCTCTTTCCGGCACTGTTCATTTACTTTTATATTTCTGTTTTTACCGTTGTTTCTATACGATAAGCAGGAGTGCCGAACCGAGCATCACCGATTCTCTTCTCATTATTATATATACCAAGAAAAAGTAATGGGCTGTTCCGCTCTTTCTTCGTTTTTCCATTTATTTTCTTACTTTTTTCCGCTTTATTATCCTACGTTTAACCTAAAATCACTATCTTTGTAGACTTAAAAGCAGCCGGCCGGTCTGCCGCTGACGCCGCAAGGCGAAAGAGGAAAGTCCGGGCAACGCAGAGCATCCTACTTCCTAACAGAAAGCCATCTGCGAAGGTGGAGTAACGTAGAAGAAAACAACCGCCACAATTCCTACGGGAAACGGGGTAAGGGTGAGAAGGTGGGGTAAGAGCCTACCAGCCGCATGGTGACATGACGGGCTGTACGTCTTAGGAGTTGTAAGGTCATGTAAACCGACATTATGAGGGTTGCTCGCCCCACGTCGGAGGGTAGACCGCTAGAGCCTGTTGGTGACAACAGGCGTAGATAAATGGCAGGCACTTCGCCGCAAGGCGAAGAACAGAACCCGGCTTACAGGCCGGCTGCTTTTTTTTCATATATCCTAATGAAGAGCTTATGAGTACCATGAACAAGGAAAAACTGAAAGGTCTGCAATCGTTTCTCAAAGATGATATATGGCGGGTGACAGAAGACGAGGTTAGCAAATCCCGAGGAATACTCTATAATGCAATAAAAATCGCTACTCTTTCTGTTCGTGAATTCACTCAGGGACGTATTTTGAATAAAGCATCCGCACTGACATACAGCACCCTGCTTTCTATTATTCCCATTCTGGCCATTTTATTCGCCATCGCACGCGGTTTCGGCTTCTCCAACCTGCTGGAAACCCAATTCCGTAGCGGTCTTGAAGGACAGAGTGCGGCTGCCGAAACCATTCTTGGCCTGATTGACTCCTATCTGGTGCACGCCAAAAGCGGAATTTTTATCGGAGTGGGTCTGGTGATGTTGTTCTGGACCATTCTGAGCCTGACCTATAACATAGAACGTACCTTCAATTATATATGGCAAGTGAAGAAGCCCCGTACACTGTATCGCAAAATGACGGATTATTTCTCCATCCTGCTCTTACTGCCCCTACTTATCGTACTTTCCAGCGGTCTTACCATCTTTATGTCCACCATGGTGAAAAACATGGAGGACTTCGTATTACTGGCACCCCTGATGAAATTTCTGGTACGCCTGATTCCTTTCATCCTGACTTGGGCCATGTTTACGGGACTGTTCGTCTTTATGCCCAATACTAAAGTGAAACTGAAGTATGCCATCATTCCGGGTATCATCGCAGGCACAGCCTTTCAGGCTTTTCAATACTTGTATATCGGCAGTCAAATATGGGTATCAAGGTACAATGCAATCTATGGTAGCTTCGCCGCCATTCCTATGTTCTTGTTATGGGCGCAAATTTCATGGGGAATCTGCCTGTATGGCGCAGAACTTTGCTATGTGGCACAGAATCTTCGCAACTACAGTTTCAGCAAAGAAACGGCAAATATCAGCCGCCGTTATCACGACTTTCTGTGTATCCTCATCATGTCTCTGATATGCAAGCGCTTTGAGACGGAAGAGGCTCCTTATACCGCCGAGACACTCAGCGACGAACATAAAATCCCGATAAGGCTCACCAAGAAAATCCTGTATGAACTACAGGACATGCACATGATTTATGAAACTGCTATGGACGGTGACGATGAAAGCATAGGCTATTTGCCGTCAGTAGATATCAACCGGATGAACGTGGCTATGCTGCTGAACAGACTGGACATAGCCGGAACGGAAGCCTTCAAAATAGACAAAAAGCGATACAGCAGTTCTTGGGAGGCGCTGGCAAATGCCCGTGAAGAATATTATAAAAGCACCAGCAAGATATTACTGAAAGATTTATAATTCTGATATTCGATTTTACCACAGATTGCACAGATTCTTTTTTGCTCAAAAGCCGATGCGGATAATTCCGGATTTCCACAAAGAAGTTTCTTTCATCTTCAACAATCATCTGTGCAACCTGCGGTAAAAGAATCAGGAGAACTGCATCATGCGGCTTAAATATTTGCCGATGATATCAAACTCTATATTCACAATGCTTCCCACTTTAAAAGTATGGAAATTGGTATGTTCGTAAGTATAAGGAATGATGGCAACCTGAAAAGTATCCTCCGTAGGGTTACAAACGGTCAGACTCACACCATTCACCGTAACCGAGCCTTTGTCCACCGTGATGTAGCCGCGCTTTGCCATTTCCTTGTCAAACGCATATCTGAAAGTAAAATACCAGCTTCCTTCAGCATCCTTTATATCCATACATTCGGCAGTCTGATCCACATGTCCTTGCACAATATGACCGTCCAGCCGCCCGTTCATCATCATGCTGCGTTCCACATTCACTTTATCTCCCACTTTCAGCAAGCCGATGTTGGAACGCTCTATCGTTTCTTTCATGGCGGTAACCGTGTACGTTCCATCCTGTAAACTGACTACAGTCAGGCACACACCGTTATGAGAGATACTCTGGTCTATTTTCAGTTCGTCCACAAACGAACATTTCAAGGTGAGGTGCAGATTTTCCTGCTCCTTTACAATACGCACCACCTCCGCATATTCTTCTACAATCCCTGAGAACATAAGTTTTAGTCTTTAATTAAGTTTCGAGAACAAAGATAGAATAAAAAACACAAATATTCGAAACTTACCGACGGTTAATGACAAATGACCGGCAATTCGTCGCTAACCTGCCTTTTTTACATATTCAGAACAAAAACAGAGTGCCCAATTCTTTTTTATTATATATTTGCACTTTATACTTTGCAAACTTATTAAAAACAAACCATGGACAGCACAAAGATTGTTGGTGAAAAAATAAAATCACTACGTGAAACAAAAGAAATCAGTGTGGCCGAACTGGCCGTACGCTCTGGCCTTGCCGAAGAACAAATAGAACGAATAGAGAATAATGTAGATCTTCCTTCATTGGCTCCCCTCATCAAGATAGCCCGCGCGTTAGGGGTACGTCTGGGCACTTTTCTGGACGACCAGGAAGAACAAGGAGCAGTAATCTGCCGGAAACAAGAGAGTGAGGATACCATCAGTTTCTCGAACAATGCAATGGACCTGCGTACACATATGCGCTACCACTCACTGTCAAAATCAAAAGCGGACAGGCATATGGAACCATTCATCGTAGACGTGGAACCGACGGAGGAAAGCCACTTCTCACTCTCCTCGCATGAAGGTGAAGAGTTTATCTATGTCATGGAAGGCGCCGTCGAAGTATGCCACGGTAAAAAATGCCATCTGATTAAAGCCGGAGACAGTATTTATTATGATTCTATCGTTCCGCACCACGTACACGGATATCAAGGACAAGCCGCCAAAATATTGGCTGTTATCTATACTCCTATTTGATTTATGATGGAATTAAGCACGAGAACCTTGGGTGACTGGCTTGAACATTGGGCCCTCACCACTCCCGATAAAGAATATATCGTATATTCCGACCGCAATCTGCGCTTCACCTGGAAACAATTTAACGAGCGTGTAGACCACATGGCCAAAGGACTGCTCGCCATCGGCGTGAAACGGGGAACCCATGTAGGAATCTGGGCGGGTAATGTGCCCGACTGGCTGACCTTTCTGTACGCTTGCGCCAAAATCGGTGCCGTGGCCGTAACAGTAAATACCAACTACAAACAGGCAGAACTGGAATACCTCTGCCAGAACTCGGACATGCACACGCTGTGTATCGTAAACGGAGACCGTGGCAATGACGACTATGTAAATATGGTCTACGCCATGCTGCCCGAACTAAAGACCAGCCAGCGCGGATATCTGAAGAGCAAACGCTTCCCCTGCATGAAGAACGTGATTTACATCGGTCCCGAGAAATACCGGGGTATGTACAACACCGCCGAAATTCTGCTTCTGGGATGCAACATAGACGATGACGAGCTGCTGGAAGCGAAAGCGAAGGTGAACTGCCACGACACGGTGAACATGCAGTACACTTCGGGCACGACCGGTTTCCCCAAAGGAGTCATGCTCACCCATTACAACATCAGCAACAACGGTTTCCTGACGGGCGAGCACATGAAATTCACTTCCGATGACAAACTATGTGTCTGTGTACCCCTGTTCCATTGCTTCGGAGTGGTATTAGCCACCATGAACTGCCTTACACACGGATGCACGCAGGTGATGGTGGAACGTTTTGACCCGCTGCTGGTACTTGCCTCCGTCCACAAGGAACGCTGCACGGCCTTGTACGGGGTTCCTACCATGTTCATTGCCGAGCTGAACCATCCCATGTTTGATATGTTCGATATGTCCAGTCTGCGCACCGGCATTATGGCAGGCTCACTCTGTCCGGTGGAACTGATGAAACGTGTGGAAGAGAAAATGTTTATGAAGGTCACCAGTGTATACGGGCTTACAGAAGCTTCTCCCGGCATGACAGCCTCCCGCATCGACGATTCGTTTGATGTACGCTGCAACACGGTGGGCCGTGATTTCGAGTTTACGGAAGTAAAAGTGATCGATCCGGAAACTGGCGAGGAATGTCCCATAGGCGTACAAGGCGAGATGTGCAACAAAGGGTATAACACCATGAAGGGGTATTACAAAAACCCCGAAGCAACCGCCGAAGTGATAGACCGGAACGGCTTTCTCCACTCAGGAGATCTGGGAGTGAAAGACGAAGAAGGTAATTATCGTATCACAGGACGGATAAAAGACATGATTATCCGTGGCGGAGAGAATATCTATCCACGGGAAATAGAAGAGTTCCTGTATCAGATGGAAGGAATAAAAGATGTACAGGTAGCCGGTATCCCCTCCAAGAAATACGGAGAAGCGGTAGGCGCATTCATTATCTTGCACGAAGGGGTGGAAATGAACGAATTTGATATACGTGACTTTTGCGACGGCAAGATAGCCCGTTACAAAATTCCTAAATATATCTTCTTTGTTGATGAGTTCCCCATGACGGGCAGCGGAAAGATACAGAAATTCAAGTTAAAGGATGTGGGATTGGAGTTATGCCGGAAGCAAGGCATCGAGATTATTTAATTCAGCCTGCCTCTTGCATTAAAAATGCAGAATTAAGTTACACAGTCACGGAGAGGAATACATTGCACGGATTCTTCTCTGTGGTTCTGTATCGGATATCGGAACCGGACAGCAGATGTACTCCTCACGTTACTCCATAAAAAAAGGAGCAACGCCTTGCTCCAACCTTTTGTTAACCTTAAATCTAATACTATGAAAAACACACATGCGAATATACACACTTTCCTGCTATCTGCAAATTTAAGGAAGCGTTAAGAAGAAATTATAGTATTGTTTAATAAAAGCAACAATTCCTTTAACATTTCAAGTTAAAGTGAATGGTTTCTTTTAACAAAACAAAAAGGCTGTCCCGTAAGGAACAACCTTTCTATATTTTTTATAGTAGACGCTTCTACTTCAGATGCAACTACTTCTCTCAAGCCGATTGCAATCTTCAACCTTTAATCTAATACTATGAAAAACACATTTATATAACACGGCGGCAACAAGAATTGTTCAACCGCAAGTCATTAATAAATGTTTAAATCCCTAACTATACCTTTTCTTCCTTTGGCAAGACCGAATGCCAAGGAATTCCGTCTACAGTAGAAAGGTCCTTGCCAGACTCTATCAAACCACTGATTACATAATCTCTGGCAGTAGGATTCTGGAACGGATACAATCCAAACTCGGGAAGAACAGAAACAAAATGTTCCATGATTTCCGCTTGGATAGATTCATAACTAGGCCAGTTCTTATTGGACGAGAAACAATAAATTTGTACGGGCAGACCATTCTCCGTAGGAGCCAACGTGCGCACCATCAGCAACAGGTCCTTACTGATAAAAGGATGGCGCTTCAGATAGAGAGTCATATAAGCACGAAGCAGCCCTACATTCGTATCGATGGTTCCATTTACCAATCCGGCCGGATTGTCAGTATTCGCTACTTTTCCTTCAGCCGCCTGTTTCTGCTTTTCTGTGATAAAGTCGGCCAAATCAGCATCAAACTTCTTCATTTTCTCCAAAAATTCAGGAGTACAGGGTTGTATGTAATCCAGTTTCAACGCATACTCGCGCATAATACGCCGCCCGCCCGATTCAGTCATCCCACGCCAATTGATAAATGAACCGGAAACTAATGAATAAGGAGGTATAGTGACAATCGTATTATCGAAATTCTGAACCTTCACAATGTTCAGAGTGATATCCATCACCACCCCATTCACATTATTCTGCGGCATCTCAATCCAATCGCCGATATGCACCATATCATTCTCGGAAAGCAGTACCCCCGCCACAAAGCCAAGGATGGTATCTTTGAAAATCAACATCAGTACGGCAGCAAAAGCACCCAGTCCGGTAATCAGGTTGAGAGGCGACTTATTAATCAATATGGAAATGATGACAATGATGGCAACACACGAAAAAATCACTTGAAAGATCTGTATGAAACCTTTCATCGGACGATTCTGTAACTGCTCCTTGTTCATCAGCACATTACCTACCGAGTTTAACACGGCATTGACCGAAAACAACAAAGCGATAAAGAAATAAATCCAAGTGATTTTTTCACTGACAGTAAACCAAGTAGAACGATAATCGAACGCAAACGGCAACAAAGCGGATATAATAAGCGGCGGAATGACCGCAGACATTTTCCGCAAGGCATTGTATTCTATCAGCGAACTTAAAAAACTGATATTTTTATATTTCAACACCTTCCGTGTGAAACGCACAGATAAATAATGAAAAACAGCTCCTACAGCAAAAGCAATAACCACAATCAGGATCAAGAAAATAATCTCATCCAGTTCATTCAACCTATCGCGCGGGATGCCTATCCATGATAGAAAACTCTTAATCCAAGTCAATAAAATTCGGGCAAATTCGTTTGTACTCATAATTATCGTCTTTTTACTTATAGAACCATCTATAAAAACATTTGTTTAGCTGAGGGATGAAAAATCCTCCCCCAGCCTGTCCGGAAACGGTTTCCTGCTTTCCTTTTACTCTGTCATTCCAGCGTAACGACTCTTTCAAGGAATCGG
>Ga0137297_11378_pt1 | contig 14215 bp, 10 predicted proteins | sample RamsorincwithD2O_FD_97191 | JGI IMG/M metagenome (GOLD analysis project Ga0137297, IMG submission 97191) | Mouse cecal microbial communities from Vienna, Austria - Mucin amended with D2O | ecosystem: Host-associated > Mammals > Digestive system > Large intestine > Cecum | place: Austria: Vienna... | reverse complement strand
CTAAGGAAGCGGCATTGCTGCGGCACCAATCCAGATCATCGGAAAATACAAAGAAAACGGCATCCGGATGCTCTGTTGATATTTTTTTTGCAGCATCCAGATAATAGGTATGGGAAAGAGCCCACCCGATAGTAACATAATCCCCCCTTCGGATATGTACGCCAATGGACTTGGAAGACAGTATCTGCCTGGCATATTCCTGATTTCTTTCATCTGTAAGAGGGGGGAAGGATAATTCCTTCTTAAAAATATCCTGATAGGTGCGGAACCATTTAGGATGAATCCAGTAGCCATGATAGTAAACAGCTTCCCCTGGAAATTTTATAATTTCTGGATGAAATTCATTGGATGGAATGGAATAAACCTTTCCGTTAAAGGGGTTGTGGGTGGTATAATTGGAGGTCTCCGCAATCATTTCAATGGAAAAGCCAAGGTCCATAAAGGATTGGGCGATACTGATGCCATTTTCCTTGTTGCGGATAAACTCCTGCCATATGTCATCATCAAAATGACGGCTCAGGAGATTAGGCCGGATGCCAAATACTTTTTCCAGCTCATATCCGTTGTGTACCTGATTGACGAAGAAAAAGGAATCATCCAGAAACCAGGGGCCGTTATCCGGGGCATAGATCTGGGCAAAACGCATAAAAATATATTGAAAAACCTGGTTGGCGAGTCCGCCGTTTAAATATTGAATTCTCATTTTTTACTCCATTTCTGTGCGGCCTTTGTGACCCGGCATTTCCGGGGCCTTATGCATGGCAAGTTTGTGGATGCTGCGCAGACACAAACTTGGGATTGAAAATTTCCAATTTTCAATCTTTGCCTCACTTCTACATGATTTTGTGTTATGATAATTGAATAGACTTTGCACTCCGGTTGAAATGCACTTATATTATAGCAATTAGCGGCACAAGTCACAATATGAAAGTAGGTGATTGTAAGTCTATAGAATAATATTTTACACCTTTTTGTTTAATATTTATATATTGCCAGCTTTTTTTGGAATAGAATCCAATAACTATTGATATTTCAGCATTTTTTGGATATTATATATAAATATATTAGAAGTGTCCGGGTCTTTAACAGTTCCACAATAAGAAAAGTACTTACAGGCCTCATACAGCCTGTATTTTTTTGTCGAATTTTCTGTTACACCTGTAAGAATATACCCTTTCATTTTGCTTGCAATAAAGAAGGGCATGTGTTAACATAAACATAAGCAAAGACATAAATCTAAGAATCTGACAGTTTCTTGACGGACATTCGATAAAGTCCGTATCGTGGCAGAAAACTTGCCGAACTCCTTGCTTACCACTAACTAAATACCGCAGGGAGGGAAAAGCACAGCACCTCTCTGTCCGACGAAAGAGAGGTAATGATATGCAGAAAACAACGACGGGGCTAACTGATCAGGATAGTGCCTTGGCAGAAATTTTCCCGGAGAACTACCAGTTTAACTTAAGCGACTTCGCACTGTTTTTATCCGTGATGAAAGTAAAAGAAGCCTATAGGGATGTGCTCAGCATCATCCTGGATGAGAATGATTTGGAATTAAAAGAAGTGAAAGTGGAACAGGTGGTACTAAACCGTTCTGGGAAACGCGCCATACGCCTGGATGCCTGGGCTATGGACTGGAAGAACCGCCAGTTTGATATGGAGATGCAGAATGATACCAGCAGCGATAATATACGGAAGCGTATGAGGTTTTACCAGGGGATGCTGGACACGCCAATTTTAAAATCGGGAAAGCGAACCCGCTACCTCCAGCTGCCATCTACCATTATTATATTTATCACCCAGGAGGACATCTTCGGGAAGGACCTTGCGAGGTATACGTTCAGCGAACAGTGCGAGGAGGTAGAGGGTCTCGCATTGGAGGATGGAACGAAGAAGATATTCCTGAACATGACCAGCAGGAACGGCAGGCCGGAGCTGGTGAGCCTGCTGCAGTATATGAAAAACACGGATTTGGATAACCCGGATATCTCAGTGAAGGATGAGCGCATCGTGGAACTGGATAAAATCGTGGGTGAGGTCCGTCAGTCCGAGGAATGGGAGGCTGTGAAGATGAATATTTTGGAGATTGGAATAGAAAAAGGGAGAAAAAAGGGGATAGAGGAAGGGATAGAAAAAGGGATAGAAAAAGGGATAGACCTTGGACGGGCGGAAACGTTAGTTAAGGCAGTGGAATTAATGATGAAAAACTTAGGCATGGGGCTGGCAGAAGCGTGCAAGGGGATGGAGATTACCCAGGAAGAGTATCATAAGGCGAAAAAGGCAGTACAGGATATGAAACAGGAAACGCTGGTATAAAAGGGCTGTATGGACAGCATAGGGCATGCTTTAAATAAATCCAATTCTAATGCGGCGGTTTCCAATATACCTCCATCCTCGCATTCAAAAGTGCGGCCAGTCAACACTTATGGAGATTTTTCAGGATTATCTGAAAGGGCAGGGGGGCAAGGAAGAACAGATAATAGCGGTTAATCTTGAGGACTATGATTTTTATGAACTGCATGAACCGGCAAGGCTTTATGCGTATATCAAGGAAAGGATTTCCCAAGGATATAGAACGTATGTTTTTTAGATGAAATACAGCATTGCGAAGACTTTCCGGGGGTAGTGGACAGCCTTTCTATCAAAAGAAATGTAGATGTGTATCTTACCGGTTCCAATGCTTATATGCTTTCCAGTGAGATAGCAACATTAATCTCTGGGCGTTATGTTGAGATAAAAATGCTGCCATTATCTTTTAGTGAGTATGTTTCTACTGTGGGCATTGGAGAAGGGCTGCAGAGGAGATATACGGAGTATCTTACAATGGGTTCATTCCCCTATACTCTTGAATTTAAAGGGAAGACAAGGGAAAACAGTATTTGAAGACCCTGGAAAAGTATTATGTGGCAGACTTAGGGTTGAGGTATATGCTTCTTGGTGCAAGAGGAACGGATGTGGGGCATATGCTGGAAAATGTGATTTTCCTGGAACTGAAACGCAGGGGATACGAGGTTTATGTGGGGAAAATGGATGAACTAGAAGCGGATTACGAAGGAATACGCCGTATCAATGCATTGGACTGGCTAATGGGAAGTGCGAAGTAGGTAGCAGTTCAGCTCAAAATAGATTATGATGGGATAGGCAGCAGAAATGAGGTAAAGATTGGAAATTGGAAACTTTCAATCCCAAGTTTGTGTCTGCACGGCATCCACAAACTTGCCATGTGCAAAGCCCCGGAAATGCCGGGTCACAAAAGCCGCACAGAAATGGAGGAAAAAATGAACGTAAAAAAATTAGTAGAAATATTAGGTGCAGACTTTTACACTGGGGTTCCGGATTCCCAGTTAAGAGCCTTGTGCGATTATATGATGGACGTATACGGAATTGACCCAAAGCATCACGTAATCGGGGCAAATGAAGGGAACTGCGCTGCATTGGCAGCGGGATATCATCTGGCTACCGGCAAAGTGCCGGTGGTGTATATGCAGAACAGCGGGGAAGGGAATATCATTAACCCGGCGGCTTCTCTTTTGCATGAGAAGGTTTATGGGATTCCCTGCATTTTTCTGATTGGATGGCGGGGTGAGCCTGGTGTGCATGATGAACCGCAGCATATTTATCAGGGGGAGATAACGTTGAAGCTGTTGGAAGATATGGGGATTGCTTCCTTTGTGATAAGCAAAGACACGTCCGAGGAGGAAATCCGGGCTAAAATGGAGGAATATGACGGGCAGCTGGCAATGGGAAAAAATGTAGCTTTTGTCGTCCGCAAGGGGGCATTGCAATATGAGAAAAAGGCAGCCTACCGGAATGACTATGCGATGGGCCGGGAAGAGATTATCCGCCATATCGTCCGGTACTCCGGGGGTGATCCGGTAGTTTCCACCACAGGTAAGGCCAGCCGGGAATTGTTTGAAATCCGCGGGGCGAAGGAACAGGGGCATCAATATGATTTCCTGACTGTGGGCTCCATGGGGCATGCTTCTTCTATCGCATTGGGCATTGCACTGCACCGGCCGGATAGAAAAATATGGTGTATTGACGGGGATGGCGCTGCTTTAATGCATATGGGGGCCATGGCGGTAATTGGCCAGGCAGCGCCTGATAACCTGGTGCATATAGTCATCAACAATGGCGCTCACGAATCGGTAGGCGGGATGCCAACTGCAGCAGGGAATGATGGGCTGAAACTGGTGAAGGTAGCGGAAGGGTGCGGATACCGGAGAGTTTATTGCGCGGAAAGTTATGAGGAATTGGATGAAGCCTTAAGGCTGGCGAAGGAAGAGGAAGGGCTGGCGTTTATAGAGGTGAAGGCGGCTATCGGGGCAAGGGAAGATTTGGGCAGGCCATCCACTACGCCGGTGGAAAATAAGGAAGCGTTTATGGGGTATTTGATGGGGTGATTTTTGTGGGAGGCTAAGTCCTTCCGGAAAAGCAGCGGCAAGTTTATCAATTTCGCGATTATCTAAAAGTTTCCGGACTGTGAAAGGAGAATCATTATAAGAATGCAGAGGTATTTCAATACAGAGGGGCAATGTGAACCTAACAAGCACTATATGGTACGCCTGGATGACAGGCTGGAAAAAATAAAGAGGCTGTTTGTGGACAGGGGGAAATATTTTATTATTAACAGGGGCAGGCAGTATGGGAAGACTACTACTTTGCGGCTTCTGGCAGAATTTTTGAAGGACGATTATGTGATTTTATCCATGGATTTTCAGATGATGAGTTCGGCAAACTTTGCGGATGAGCAAACATTTGTGATTTCATTTATGGCATATGTATCAAGAGTGCTGTCTGCTAAAAAGGATACCATAGAAAATTTAGATACAGAAGCTTTTCAGAACCTGTTGTCTTTAAAGAAGGAAGAGAGAATTTCAATGGACAAGATGTTCTGTGCATTGAGCGGGATATGCCAAATAGCGAAAAAGCCCGTGGTACTAATGATTGACGAGGTGGACAGCGCATCCAATTACCGGGTATTCCTGGATTTCCTGGCCATGCTCCGTGGATATTATCTGGACCGGGAGAACAGCCCTATTTTCCATTCCGTGATTCTGGCAGGGGTATATGACATTAAAAACCTGAAATTGAAGATACGTCCGGAAGAAGAGCACCAGTATAACAGCCCATGGAATATTGCCGCGAGATTTCATATTGACATGAGTTTTACTGCGGTGCAAATTGCATCCATGCTGGAGGAATATGAGCAGGATAACCACACCGGGATGAATGTGGAGGAAATGGCAAGGTGTATATATGATTATACATCGGGCTATCCCTACCTGGTTTCCGCAATTTGTAAGTTTTTGGATGAAGAAATCCCGGAACTGGCAGGATTTGAGGATATGGGCACTGTCTGGACTAAGGAGGGGATTCGGGAAGCAGTGAAAATCCTGCTGAATGAGAATACTCCTTTGTTTGACAGCATGGTGAAGCAGCTGGATACGTTTAAGGATTTAAAAGAGTTGATAGAACAGCTTTTGTATCGGGGGAGAAGGATTTTATTCAGCCCAGCTGAGAAATCGCTTAATTTAGGACTGATGTTCGGTTACTTTAAGGATGACAATGGGCGTATTACAATAGCAAACCGTATTTTTGAGATGTATTTGCTGAACTTATTTATTGCGGAAGACTCAATCAAAAGTGAAATATATTTATCTGGCCAGGATGACAAGAACCAATTCATCCGCCAGGGCAGGCTGGATATGGATTTGGTGCTGGAAAAGTTTGTGGTGCATTTTACGGATATCTATGGGGATAACGATGAAAAATTTTTGGAGAAATACGGGAGGAAATTTTTCCTGCTGTATTTGAAGCCGATTATAAACGGCACCGGGAACTATTATCTGGAAGCGGAGACAAGGGATGCCAGGCGCACCGATGTGGTGGTGGACTACCGGGGTGAGCAGTTTGTCATAGAACTGAAAATCTGGCGCGGGAATGAGTATAATGAGCGGGGGGAAGAGCAGCTGGCGGAATACCTGGACTATTACCGCCTGGAGAAAGGGTATCTGGTAAGTTTTAATTTTAACAGGAAGAAGGAAGTTGGGGTAAAAACGATAAGGATGGGAGGTAAAATGATTGTGGAGGCTGTGGTTTAGCTATAAATGCTTAACTGTCTGTAAATTAATAAAACTGTAAAAAAAAGACATTTTCTGTTGAAATTATGTATATTTGAAACTATAATATTAGCGGAGGATGGAAAATGAATAAGACATTTAAGGATGTTGGGATAAGTATGCTATCCAATGCTATATGGGAATTGCTTCTTATAGTGGGTGCGGCTGTAGGTACTCCAATAATGGCTACGATAGTATTGATTAAGAAAGGCAATGGTGAAGACATAGATATTGTATGGTGGATTATTCTTGTTGTCTTTGCACTATTAAGTATTGGGAATATTATTGTTGGGATTTTACAATTTGTAAGAAGGACAAACAAGCCAACATTTCCAGCAATTAAATCTGATGTATTATATGAAATGATGAGAACGGAATTATATTTTGCAGATAGAGAAAATATAAAATGCTATCGAGAGGTTCGTTTTAAGGTTTTATGTGATAAGATGAGGTCTATCCGTAAGCAATTTACCTGGACGGGAGATGGTTATAAAGGAACTGTTTTGGACGAAAAGAGTAAGGGTAAGAATTTCAAAATAGATGATTCCGTTAGGCGTTTGCCACCACAGATATACGATGTGGAATTTGATGCGGAAAAGAAAAAAGGAGACAGGGTTTCTTATCGGGTGATTACAGAAGTAACGGATAAAACCCATGTAATGCAACCAAGCCTGTCACAGCAAATTAATAGTAAAACAAAGAAATTGGAATTGGTATTGACAGTGCCGAGAGGGCTTGTCAAAAATGTGACAAGTTCTGTTTATGCAGATTCGGCTCATAAAGTGGAAATTGGCGTTAGCAAAAAAATTGACACTAAAACGTATGGTGAGATGGAAACATATGAGGTATGTATAAAAAATCCAGAATTGTTACATAGATATTTTATAGGATGGGAATGGTTATAAAATTGACAAAGTGAGGAAAATATGATATTGTAGAATAGTAGCAGAAGATAGTATATGGAGGAAGATTTATGGATGGTGACTGAGTGTTATTAGTCCATTAAGAACGATTAAGATAAAGGACTAAAGATAAAGGGAAAACTAGAGGGAAAAAGCACCCATTTAGGTGCTTTTTTGGTGTATATTATTATTTTCACCTTATAGGATTAGTGTGTCATTAGACGCATAAATGTATGAATTTGTCCAATGAACTTACAGAGAGTGTGGGGCATTCTTTGGAATTGACCGCTGGACAATTTTTGTAACGGATAACATGTGAGGGGATGGCATGTAGTCAAAGAATAAATCTAAAGAAATAAAAATAAATGCCGATAAATATATTATAGGCATAGGATGACAAGGAAGGTCAGGTAGCTATCATGGATGATAAACATAAGAGTAAAAATTGATTTTTATATATTTTTTATAAGGTCGATTTTTATTCTTATTTTTTGGTGCTTATGGCAAAAACTGTCATCACTTTGAATTATCAATGCAAAGGAATAAAGAAAACATCAGCAAGGCGTAAAGAGGACATCGGACTGTGAGGAAAATGCAGAAAAAGCAGGCAGAGGAATTCCTAAATCTGCTTGGACAGGCTCATAACGAAATAAAGGCGGCCATCAGGACAAAAGAAAATGATACAGCGCTGGAATTGCTGGAGCAATGCCAGGATGGGGCAATCAAACTGGGGGATATGATAGAGAAAGCGGAGGGGGAAGGCTTTCCAACGATTCATCTGCTGGAAAATTACTGTGAACTGGTTTATGGGATTTATGAAGAAATTGCTGGAATGGGCCAGTATGTTGGGGATGGAAGGATTAGCGAAAATGGACAGAGCGGCAAAGGTATTCCGATAGAGGAAGAAAATCTGGAAGCTGTATGGAAACATCTGGATGAAGTGCTTTTGCAGATAGAAAACAGCATACATAATGATATCAAAATAAGAAAAGAAGCGGTATTCCTTCCCTATAAAGCGGCCATGTGGGATTCCTTGGAGAGTGTCTGGAAAGCAGCGGAAGAAGACCCGGATTGTGATGCCTATGTAATACCGATTCCATATTTTGACAAAAAGCCGGATGGAAGCCTGGGGGAAATGCATTATGAGGGCGAACTGTATCCGGAATATGTACCTGTTACAAAGTATGATGAATTTGATTTTCAGGCTCATCATCCGGATATGATATTTATACATAATCCATATGATATGGGAAATGCGGTGACAAGTATCCATCCCTATTTTTATTCTGGAAATATAAAAAAATTTACGGATTGCTTGGTATATATACCTTATTATATAACGGCCGGGGGAATGAGCGAAGGGCAGTCATTATGTTCTGCATATATCCATGCGGACTATATTGTGATTCAATCAGAGAAATTCAGGAAGTTTTTTGACACCAGAATTCCCGATGAGAAGTTTCAGGCTTTAGGTTCGCCAAAGGCCGACAGCATATGGGAAAAGTGCCAGAACCTGCCGGAAGTGCCTGTGGACTGGAAGCGGAAAATGAGCGGAAAAAAGGTGTACTTTTATAACACAAGCCTGGGCGGTATGCTGGAAAATACGGAAAAATTCTTAAAGAAAATGGAATATGTGTTCCGTTGCTTCCAGGGAAGGGAGGATGCCTGCCTATTATGGCGGCCCCATCCTTTAATGGAATCCACCTTAGATTCCATGAGAGCGGAGTACCGCCCTGTTTATGATACTTTGAAGCAGAAATTTATTCAGGAGGACTTGGGGATTTTTGACGACACACCGGATATCGAAAGTACAATCGCTTTGAGCGATGTTTATATCGGTGATGCAGGTACATCCGTTACCGCTCTGTTCGGTGTTGCGGGGAAGCCTATGTTTATTTTAAATAACAGTATTTCATGCGAACCCCAGGAAGAGGACTGGCGGGGAGAAATAGTAACTGGGTTCCGCCAGGATGGATATGATGAATGGAAAATTACCCAAGGGAATAAGCTTTATTATTCGCCGAATAAGGATTATAGGTATGAATACTATTGTGATTTGTCGGAGTATGCTGCGGGTGGGTATTATTCCAGTGCTATTGAGATAGATGGCAAGGTGTATATATGTCCAGCGAGTGCACAGGATATTTTGGTGATACAGGATAGGAGAATTATTAAGAGGATTGAGTTGGAATGCTGTCTGGAAGTTCCTGGGGCGTTTTATACATCCTGGAGAATTGGTCCATATTTATTTCTGATACCTAATAAATATCCGTCAATTGTACGTCTGGATACCAGAAATGATGGGGTGTCCTATATTATGGGCGCGAATGAAGCTTTTATCCGGGAAAAGGATGGTGAGCGCAGGCTGGGTGGAAGCTGTGTTTGGAAAGAATATCTTATGCTGGGTTCGCCTATAGATAATCAGATGCTGGCCATTCACAGTGAGAGTATGGAAATGCATGTAGTAGCAATTCAGGCAGAAAATTTGTGTGGCTGCTGGACGATGGCAGCAACGGACAATGAGATATGGCTGCTTCCTTATGAAGGGAAGACAATTACATGCTGGAATCCAGATATGGGGGAAGCGAAGGAGTATTCCGGGCTTCCGGAAACGTTGCAAATACGGGATAGCTTTTCTGGATATAGTGGAGAAAAAAAGGATAGTTGCCTGCTTTCCACGACAGTACCATATAAAAATAGTATGATATTTTCCCCTAGTTTAGGGAATATGTTTCTGATATTGGATAAGGACACCGGACAAGTTCAGGAGTGGAAACCGCCTTTTGAAGTATCTTACGAAGAAAAAAACGGATATTTCCCTTTTTGGTCAGAAGGATTTTTTATGCGAAGGACGGATACATTGGGGGAATGGACCTATCGTTATTTTGATGCGTGGTCCAGAAAGCTGTATGATGTGAATCTGGAAAATAGAATGTATCAAGAAATCTCAATAGTATTTGATAAGGAAGAACTGGGCAAGCATGTGTCGGGTTTTGACAGAACTTCTGAGTGGATGGCATATAGCTGCGGTGAGGATACATTTAACTCGCTGCCCGATTTGCTGGATGGGAATATAACAGGGAAACCTTTTGATAGGATGAGGCAAATGGAGGCATATGGGGCGATTGTTAAAAATAATGATGGTACATGCGGAGAGAAGGTCTATCAGTTTGCAGCAGAGAACTGAGAAGCGGCAGTTCCCAGGAAGATATCGGGAATGGATTTTCGGGTATGTCAGGGAAGAAGACAAAAAAGCCTTATAAATATAGATGTTTAGGCAAAGAAGGCGGAATAAGAACGGAGGGTAATGGTATGGTAAAAGTAATTACATATGGTACATTTGACTTATTCCATGAAGGCCATTACCGGCTGCTACAGAGGGCGAAGGCTCTTGGCGATTATCTGATTGTAGGGGTCACCAGTGAGAAGTATGATATGGAAAGGGGAAAACTGAATGTGGTGGACTCTTTACTGACCCGTATGGAAAATGTGAAAAAAACAGGGTTTGCCGATGAAATTATTGTGGAAGAGACGGTGGGGCAAAAAATTAATGATATTAAGAAGTATGATGTGGATATTTTTACCGTGGGCTCTGATTGGACAGGAACATTTGATTTTATTAACGATTTCTGTAAAGTAGTTTACTTGGAGCGGACAAAAAATATATCCAGCACTATGCTCAGGGAACGGAACAAAAGGATTTTGAAGGCAGGGATTATCGGTACTGGAAGGATTGCCAACCGTTTTATACCAGAGGCCAAGTTGGTTAGCGGTATCAGTGCCCAGGGAGTGTACAATCCCCATAGAGAAAGTGCAGAAAAATTTGCGGCAAGATGGGAAGTCAATGCCTACGATGACTTGGAGGCGTTTTTTAAAGATGTGGATGTGGTTTATGTGGCATCGCCCCATCAGACCCATTATGAATATACAAAGGCGGCTTTGGGGCATGGAAAACATGTCTTATGTGAGAAACCTATGACATTAAAAAAGGAACAGACTAAAGAACTGTTCGAGTGTGCGAAAGAGCATAACTGTATTTTACTGGAAGGAATTAAAACAGCCTTTTGTCCAGGGTTTGAAAAGTTAATGGGAATTGCATGCAGCGGAATCATTGGGAGTATTCGCTATGTGGATGCCTGTTTTACAAAGCTGGAGGGTAAGGATACAAGGGAACTGACGGATAGGAAATGGGGAGGGAGTTTTACGGAACTTGGGAGTTATTGTCTGCTTCCTGCCATTAAGTTGTTAGGGGATGCATATGAAGATGTGCGCTTTGACATGATAAAGGATGAAAACGGGCTGGATATTTTTACAAAGGCTTCCCTGACATATCCGAAGGGGATTGCAACAGTAGTCTGCGGCCTGGGTGTAAAGGCGGAAGGACGTCTGCTGATTGCGGGTACAAGGGGATATATTGTAGCAGAACCGCCCTGGTGGAAAACTACATATTTTGAAGTGCATTATGAAAATCCTGCCCTGGTGGATAAATATTCGGAGTTGTTTTTGGGGGATGGGCTTCGTTATGAAATTAGGGATTTTGTGAATATGATTAATGGGGATGGTAAAAACGGGTTTAAGCTGACAGAAGGGGATTCTATGGCGATGGCGAGGGTTATGGAAAGGTTTTTAGAACAGGAAGAGCGGTCACAGTAGAAGTATATTCATATTGGTTTTGTTGAGAAAGGGTTAGAATGCATGGGATTTTAGTGGGGAAAAGTGCTGATGTATAAAATTTGAGGAAGAAAAGAGAATGGGGAAAAAGACATATATGAAAATAAAAATGAGGAGGCCGGAAGGCATATGAAAATATGGGCACACAGGGGATGCAGTCAGAGATATCCGGAGAATACACTGCTGGCCTTTGAAAAAGCGATGGACATTCCAGGTCTGGCAGGAATTGAACTGGACATTCAGATGACCAGGGATGGGGAATTGGTAGTTATTCATGATGAGCGGGTGGATAGGACAACCGAGGGAATTGGATTTGTAAAAGATTATACTTTGGCGGAGTTAAAAAAGCTGCATGTCTATGCGGATGAAAATCCAGGCCAGCAGATTCCGGCGATGGATGAGGTCTTTGAGGTTATAGGGCAGAAATTAAAAGAAGGCCTGCTTTTAAATATTGAACTGAAGACGAGCGTCTGGCCTTATCCGGGGATAGAAGAAAAAATTATTGAAATGGTTTATAGAAGAGGTTTTCGAAAAAATGTGATATATTCTTCTTTCAGTGCATTGACATTGGAGAGAGTTAGGGAACTGGATAAGGAAACGGAAATTGGCATATTAGATTATAAAGTTTCAGATTGCCTGTTTAAACTGAAAGGCGGTTGCGGTGCCAACGCATTGCACCCGTTTTGGCGGGGAATAGATTTGCAGGCAGCGAGAATCAGCCGCTATAGTGTAAGGGCATATTTCAGCGGACATTTATATCCGGAAAAGCCCACGGGAACAAGGCTGGATTTGAGGAGACTGGAGGAAAAGGGAATCACAGATGTGTTTTTGAATGAGCCGGAGGTGTACTGCGATATGTCGGTTAGCAAATCATAGATTTAGATATTTTTTTAATATTGCACCTTGACAATTTCATACTTTATATCAGAATAGAAAAGAGAATTCAGTTCCTTTACATCTTTTATTTGCGATGATAAAATGAATATATATGATAAGTTCATAAGGTCTATGGAAGGGGCAAAGGTTGTGTCTGTACAGTATACACAAACATGACATGCGTAAAAAAACGGCGCAGAAATGGAGAGAAATATGAAACACCATTTTAATACGGAAGGACAGTGTGAGCCGGAAATACATTATATGGTAAAACTGGACGAACGGGTGGATAGGATAAAACGTTTTTTTCGTAGACAGAGGAAAGTATTTTATTATCAATAGGGCAAGACAATACGGAAAAACCACCACCTTATATGCCTTGGAAGAATATTTGAAAAAGGATTATGTTATTGTTTCTATGGATTTTCAAGGGATTAGCACAACAGAATACCAGGATGAGAGTGCTTTTGTGAAAGCATTTAAAAGAATGTTTACAGATGCATTGGGAGAGAATGAATCAAAGCCAAAAGAATTGAAGGTGGCGATGGAATCTCTGAAAAATTCCGAACAAGGTACATTGAGCGAACTGTTTTATCTTTTGAGTGAGATATGTAAAGTATCCCCACAGCCAGTGGTCATGATGATAGATGAAGTGGATACAGTAAGCGACAATCAAGTTTTTATAGACTTTCTGGCAATGCTACGGAGGGATTATATAAAGAGAAGAAAGAGACCAGTTTTTCATTCGGTAGTGCTTGCAAGTGTATATGATATTAAAAACCTACGGCTTAAGTTTAGGCCGGATGAAGAACATCGGTACAACAGGCCATGGAATATCGCTGCTGACTTCGACATTGAAATGGCTTTTTCGGCAAATCAGATAGAAAATATGCTGCTGGAATACGAAGAGGAAAATCAAACAGGAATGGATGTGACAGAGGTTGCAGAAGAAATATATCAATATACGTCTGGTTATCCCTATTTAGTATCTGCCATCTGTAAAATAATGGATGAAAAACTGCCCTGTACGGATACTTCTGTAAATAGCAATGGCTTATGGAAAAAAGAAGGAGTCATGGAAGCTGTAAGAAAAATATTGCGGTCTAATATCCCTTTATTTGACAATATGGTGAAGCAGCTGGATACTTATAGTGATTTGCGGAAAATGATAGAGGATATTTTATATCTGGGAAAGCAGATATCGTTCAGCCCGGCAGAAAAATCAATAAGCCTAGGAATTATGTTTGGCTTTTTTAAAGAAGAGGGAGGGCATGTAGCAGTAGCAAACCGTATCTTTGAGATGTATCTGTTGAATTTATTTATAGCAGAAGAATCTTTGAAAAACGACATGTTTCTATATGGACAAAGCAGTAAAAACCAGTTCACCACGGAACATCGGCTGAATATGGATTTGGTGCTTGAAAAATTTGTGCAGCATTTTGCAGAAATTTATGGCGATAACGATGAAAAATTTCTTGAAACTTATGGCCGGAAATTTTTCCTGTTGTATTTAAAGCCAATTATAAATGGCGTAGGAAATTACTATATTGAGGCTCAGACGTTGGATGCAAAGCGGACAGATGTGATTGTGGATTACCTGGGAGAACAATTTATTGTAGAATTGAAATTATGGCACGGCAATGA
>Ga0137297_11376_pt1 | contig 14240 bp, 10 predicted proteins | sample RamsorincwithD2O_FD_97191 | JGI IMG/M metagenome (GOLD analysis project Ga0137297, IMG submission 97191) | Mouse cecal microbial communities from Vienna, Austria - Mucin amended with D2O | ecosystem: Host-associated > Mammals > Digestive system > Large intestine > Cecum | place: Austria: Vienna... | reverse complement strand
CGATATGGGGAAATATGTGGCGGAAAGTACGGTGAAAAACCTGATCAGGGCGGATATTCCCGTGAAAAAGGCGAAGGTGGCAATTTTAGGCTTTACCTTTAAGGAGAACTGTCCGGATACCAGAAATACAAAGGTAATTGATATTTATAAGGAATTAGGGGAATACGGCATTCATCCGGTGGTGGTTGACCCTGCGGCGGATGCGGGGGAAGCCAAAAATCTGTACGGAATATCCTTTGAGGGTATGGATGCGGTGAAGAATATGGACGCGGTGATCGTGGCGGTGGCCCATAAGCAGTTCCTGGACTTTGACCGGACAAAAGTGGACGGATTTTACAATCCGGCACATGAAAAAAAGGTGTTTATGGATATTAAGGGATTGTTTGACAGAAATGATTTTGAAGGAGAAGATTATATTTACTGGAGGCTGTGATCGATGGGATACAGAGATTTAAAGTTTAAGAATGACGCTGTTTTTCTTGTGACGGGAGGAGCGGGATTTATCGGCTCCAATCTGTGCGAGGCAATTCTGGAAATGGGATATACGGTCAGGTGCCTGGACAACCTTTCCACGGGAAAATATGAGAATATTGAACCCTTTACGGCAAATCCCCGGTTCACCTTTATCAGGGAGGATATTCGGGAGCTGGATGCCTGCAAAAGGGCCACGGAAGGGGCGGACTATGTATTAAACCAGGCGGCCTGGGGAAGCGTTCCCAGGAGCATTGAAATGCCGCTTCTGTATGAGGAGATCAATATCCGCGGGACATTGAATATGATGGAGGCTTCCAGGCAAAACGGGGTAAAGAAGTTTGTCTATGCCTCCAGCTCTTCGGTGTACGGAGATCATCCCGTCCTTCCCAAGAAGGAAGGGCAGGAGGGCAGGGTGCTCTCCCCCTACGCCCTCACCAAGAAGGTGGACGAGGAATACGGAAGACTGTACAAGATTCTGTACGGGCTGGATACCTACGGACTGCGTTACTTTAATGTGTTTGGCAGGCGGCAGGATCCGGACGGCGCTTACGCTGCGGTGATACCTAAATTTATCCGGCAGCTCATGAGGGGCGAGAGGCCTACCATCAACGGGGACGGCAGGCAGTCCAGGGATTTTACCTATATTGACAATGTAATTGAGGCCAACTTAAAGGCCTGTCTTGCTCCTTCCGAGGCGGCGGGAGAAGCCTTTAACATCGGCGCAGGCGGCAGGGAATATCTGATCGACGTGTATCATGATCTCTGTAAGGCCCTTGAGGTAGAGGCAGAACCCATCTTCGGGCCGGAGCGGGCAGGGGATATCCGGGATTCCAATGCGGATATCAGCAAGGCCAGGGAGCTTCTTGGCTATGCTCCGGAGTATGATTTCGCAAAGGGGATTCATCTGGCGATTGGATGGTATAAGGAAAATTTGTGACGGCTCCGCTTGCCGGAACCGTCCGCTTGGAGAAAACCGGATGAAAATAGCAGTAAGACTGGATGATATTACACCTGATATGGATTGGGAGCGTTTTTATAAATTTAAGGCGCTGCTGGATCGGTATCAGGTGAAGCCGCTTATAGGGGTAGTGCCGGATAACAGGGATCCCGGCCTGGTGAAGAAGCAGGAACCGGATCGGCAGACGCCGGAGGATTTCTGGGAATATGTGAAGGAACTTAAAAGACATGGCTGGGTTATCGCCATGCATGGCTGCCATCATGTATATACTACGGACAGGGGAGGTCTGTTTCCCCTCAACAATTTTTCGGAGTTTGCGGGTCTGCCATTCGAGCAGCAAAAGAAATTGCTTGCGGAAGGAAAAGGCCTTCTTGCAGAAAAAGGAATAGAGACAGAGCTTTTTATGGCCCCCGCCCATTCCTATGATAAGAATACGCTAAAGGCCCTTAAGGAAACCGGCTTTCAGGGGCTGACCGATGGATTCGGAGATTTTCCCTACTATTTTCGGGGGCTGGCATTTTATCCGATTTCTTTTATGCTGGGCAGAACCTTCCGAAAGAAAGAGGGATACTCCACCATGGTGGTTCACACCGGAACGGTTTCCGAGGAAGATTTAAAACGGTATGAAAGTTATTTCCAAAGACAGGATGTCTCATGGATTTCCTTTGAGGAATATTTAAAGATCCCCGGGGGAAAAAGAGGGATTTGGGGACGGTGGAAGGAGTTTGGTATGGCAAAGGGGAAATACCTGATGGGAAGGTTTCGGGGAATATGAAGGACAGGGAGAAAGGAAAAAAAGGAGAAAGGGTCGTAACTGCGGCTTTTCTCGGGGCTTTGTTTGGAGGGCTTTTGTGGAGGGGAGGCGTGGCGGCCTATCCGGACACAAACAGTTATCTGACCATGTCCCCCAACCGGGAGCCGGGCTATGCACTGCTTTTGAATGCGGTCGTGGGGATAGCAGGAGAAAAGGGATTTTGGGCTATAGGCCTGCTGCAGAACGCTTTGGCGGCGGTTTCGATTTATCTGATCATATGCTATGTGGGAGATAAAATGAAAAGCCGCCGGATTGGTGTCCTGACGGCGCTTTGTCTTGTTCTGCCTCATATTATGACGCCTCTGTTTGCTTCCTCGGGCCTGATTCTCACCAACGCCCTTTTGTCGGAGGGAATTACCATACCCCTGTATCATTTTTATTTCCTTATGATGCTGAAAGCGGTGTGGGAGAAGGAGAAAAAGGGAAGATACTTAAAAGGCGCTCTCGTTATTGCTTTTCTTCTCACCCTGTTCAGAGGACAGATGCTGGTGACGCTGATTGCCTGGTTGATTGTGGCAGTCCTTTCGGAGTGGAAGGTGCAGGAAGGCTTTGGAGGACGCTCCCTCAAATATTTCAAAAGGTTTTTGCTGCCTGCGGGGGCTTTTATAGTGGTTCTGGTTCTGCGGATCTTATGTGTAAACAGCTATAATCTGGCTGTAAACGGGAAATTTACAGGGACTACCTATGGGGCCGTGACGATTCTCTCCAATGTGATCTATGTGGCAGAGGAAGCGGATAAAGAAGGCATAGAGGAGGAAAGCCTAAGAGGGCTCTTTGAGGAGATCCACGGGATCGCCCGGGAGGGAAAGATGCTTTACGGGGATGCGCCCAAAGGGCTGACCCGGGAGGCCTCCTTTTATTCTCAGATGCATGACGAGATCAAAGATCTGGCGATTTATCCCTGCCTGTTAAGCTATGCGGAGCATGTGGAGGGGATCCGGGAGCCCATGGAAAGGCTGGTGCGGGTTGACACCCTGGCAACGGCTCTGACGAGAGAGCTGTTGCCGGAGTGCATGGGTCAGTGGCTTCTGCATTATCTTCGCAATATATTGGTGGGGCTGATCCGGACGGCCGCCTTTTTGCATCCTTTGTTGATCCTTCCCACTCTGGCCGGATATGGAATATTACTTCTGATGGGGTTTTCCTGTTACCGGAAGGACAGGGAAAGCAGGGCGGCAGGGATATTTGCCCTGACCATGCTGTTGACTTTGGGAAATGCGGCGGCAGTGGCGCTGACGATCATGTGTATTTCCCGCTATATGGTTTATAATATGCCCTTTCTCTATCTCTCCGCTTTTCTGCTGCTTGGAGAGATGAAGGAAAAGCTTTGGGGCGGCAATAAACAGGGATTCCTGAAGGAAAGGAGGTAAAGGCTTTGGCAGAGGCAGTTCGTATCCTGCACGTACTTGGTAATACCCGGCTTGGAGGAGCGGAGAGCCGGATCATGGATCTGTACCGGCATATGGACAGGGACAGGGTGCAGTTTGATTTTCTCGTCCATACGGGCGATGTCCATACGGATAAGGAAGGATATTTTGATAAAGAGATCCAATCGCTGGGAGGACGGATTTTTCGGATCCCCCGCTTTCGGGCTTATAATTATTTTTCCTACAAAAGGGCAGTGAGGGCCTTTTTCCGGGAGCATCATGAATTTCAGGTGGTACAGGGACATATCACAAGCACGGCTGCCATCTATCTTCCGGAAGCTAAAAAAGCGGGAGTGGCGATAACCGCCGCACATGCCAGGAGCGCCGGGGTGGATCAGGGGTTAAAGGGAGTTTTAACCCGCTTTCTCAGACGGAATCTCTCGAAGAAGACGGATGTTATGTTTACCTGCTCCGAGCTGGCCGGGATTTCCGTGTTCGGGAAAAAGGCGGTGGAGCAGGGGAAAACCATCTTTATTCCGAATGCCATAGACTGCCGAGCCTTTGACTATAATCAGGAAGTCAGGGAAAAAATCCGGCAGGAGCTGGGACTTGCGGGGCAGTATGTGATCGGCCACGTGGGAAGCTTCCGCTATGCCAAGAACCATGAATATCTGCTGCGGATATTTGCAGGCCTTTGTGAGAAAAAGAAAGACTGCGCGCTGCTTCTCTTAGGGGAGGGCAGTGAAATGGAAGGGATCAGGCGGTTGGCAAAGGAACTTGGGATTGACAAACAGGTATATTTTCTGGGAAACCGCAGCAATGTGGGGGACTACTATCAGGCCATGGATTACTTCGTCTATCCCTCCCGTTTTGAGGGATTGCCGGGAGCGGTGGTGGAGGCACAGACCTGCGGATTGCGCTGCCTGATCTCCGACACCATCTGTCGGGAGGTGATGGTTACCGATTCGGTTCATGCCATGGATATTCGCAAGGAACCCGAAAAGTGGGCGGAATACGTCCTGGAAACCGCGGGCTATCAGCGCAGGGGGCGCATGGAGGAGATGAAAAAGGCCGGGTTTGACGTGAATGCACAGGTAAAGACTATGACAAAATTTTACGAGACAGGGAAATGGGATGGGAAATAACGCGCGTAATGATTCGGGACAGAAAAAAAAGCTCATGCTGATCAGCCCTATGCTTCATCAGGGGGGCTTTGAGAGAATCTGTGTGCTGACGGCCAGACTTCTAGCCCACAGCTACCAGGTGATGATTGTGGTTTTTTCCATGGAGGATATTGCCTTTGACATCTCCGGCCTTCAGGTGGTGGATTTAAATTTGAAAGCCAGACCGGGCAGGCTGGGAAAGCTTCTGAATCTGCTAAAGAGAGGGGTGAAGCTGACCATACTGCAGAAAAAATCAGGGACAGACATCTCCTACAGCTTTGGCATGACGGCAAATATCGCCAATGCGCTGAGTTTTGGCGCCAAAAAGAAAATTTCCGCCTGTCATTCCTTTGAGGAAATTAAAAATAAGCAGTATATGAGGCTGATTGGCCGTCATACGGACAGGGTTCTCTGTTGCTCAAAAAAAATGGCGGAGCTGGTGCGGGAGACCTACGGCTTATCCAATATGACCCCTCTGTGGAATCCCTGTGACCTGGATCAGCTCAAGGCACAGAGCAGGCTTGGGGCGGAGGAAGATCTTACGTTTTTTAAAGGCCCTGAGAAGGTGCTGGTATCCATGGGCCGGGAGGACGATGTAAAGGGATTCTGGCATCTGATCAAGGTGTTTCGGAGAATCCATGAGCAGGAGAAGGATACCCGGCTGGCTGTGATCGGAGAAGGGGAATTTGAAGAATACAAAAGGCTGGTCAGGGAGTTGGAGTTGGAGGAAAAGGTGCTTTTCACGGGTCTTAAGAAAAATCCTTTCCCCTATCTTCGGGAGAGTGATATTTACCTCCTGACCTCCTTAAGCGAGGGGCTCCCCAATGCCCTGGTGGAGGCTTTGGCTCTGTCCCTGCCTGTGGTATCGGTGAACTGTCTCTCCGGCCCTGCGGAAATTCTTCACGGCGATTTCAGGGCTGCGCAGAGCCGTAGGGGGACTTTTAAGGCGGATTACGGGATTTTGACGCCGCCCCTTTCCCCGGAAAAAGATTTGACCGTGCATTGGGAGGAAACTGGCGAAGGCAGGAGAATCCGTCTGGAAAAAGAGGAGGAGGCGCTTGCGGAGGCGGTTTTAGAGCTTTTGCGGGATCAGGAGCTTTACGGGCATTATAGGAGCAGAGCCGTGGCAAGGGCAGAGGCTTTTTCGGCGGCAAATTACAGGGAGGGACTGCTTACCTGTATGGAACAATTGCAGCGGGTTAGGGAGTAGGCGAAGAGATGTGCGGAATATGCGGCTTTTTCAGTAAAAATCGAATCACGGCAGAGCAGCTTGTGCAGATGAACGACACCATGTACCATCGGGGGCCGGATGACAGCGGCGCGGAGCTGTACCCGGCGGGAGAGGGATATACGGTGGGGCTGGCGCAGAGGCGGCTTTCCATACTGGACTTATCCCCTTTGGGGCATCAGCCCATGCATTCGCCGGACAAAAGGGTCAGTATTGTTTATAACGGGGAAATCTACAATTTCCGGAAACTGAGAGAGGAGCTCTCTGATTATCCCTTTGTCTCTTCCTGCGATACGGAGGTGATCCTGGCGGCTTACCTGAGATGGGGAATCGGATGTCTGGAAAAACTAAACGGGATGTTTGCCATGGCAATTTTTGACAGACAGTCCGGGGAGTTGTATCTTGTGCGGGACAGAATCGGCAAAAAGCCTTTATATTACTGGCAGGAGGAGGGAAACCTTGTCTTTGGCTCGGAGCTGAAGCCCCTTATGAAATGCCCGGGATTTGAGGCCCGGATCCGCAGGGAGGTGATTCCCCGGTTTTTGTATCATCAATATCTGTGCGGGCCGGACACGATTTTTGAAAATGTAAAGAAACTCTGTCCGGGGGAGGTGCTCTGCTTCTCAAGGGGCCAAACCCGTCAGTGGAAATATTGGGATTTAAGACAGGTTTACCACGAAAAAAAGCAGGCGCCCCGGACGGATTACGAACAGGCAAAGGAGCAGTTAAAGGACAGGCTGCGTCAGGCCGTTCGTGAGAGGATGATTGCAGACGTTCCCATCGGTACTTTTTTAAGCGGAGGATACGATTCCTCCCTTGTGACGGCTCTTGCCCAGTCGCTGAGTGAGAAGCCGGTGAAAACCTTCTCCATCGGTTTTCACGAGGAGAAGTACAATGAGGCAAAGTATGCAAAGGAGGTGGCCGAATATCTGGGCTGTGACCACACGGAGCTGTATATCGGCGAGGAAGAGATGTTTTCCCTGATTGAGGAGCTTCCTGTCTATTATGACGAGCCCTTTGCTGACAGCTCTCAGATCCCTTCTCTTCTGGTTTCCGGCCTTGCCAGGCAGAAGGTTACGGTGGCGCTCTCCGGGGACGGCGGGGATGAACTGTTCTGCGGATATAACGTATATGACAGGGTGCGGCAGGCTCAGCTTCTTGACGGTCTTGGCGCGGCGGCGGCAGCGGTGGGGGACTTTTTCCATATCACTGAAAAGTATCCCTTTAAGGTGCGGGTGATTGCCAAAAACCGGGACAAGGAGACGAAAACCCAGTTTGTGGCAGGAAACTATCTGCAGGCCGCACAGCGGATGGTGGATTTGGGACAGAAGGAAAATACCCTTCCCTGTTTTTACGATTTTGAAACCTCTTATAACGAAAGAAACTGGCAGGAGCGGCGGATGCTTCTGGATCTTGACACCTATCTGCCGGGAGACATTCTCTGTAAGGTAGACCGTGCGTCCATGCGTTACTCTTTAGAGACCCGGTGCCCCATACTGGATCAAAATGTGGTGGAATTCGCCTTTGGCCTGCCCCACAAGTTTAAATACCAAAAGGGAAATAAGAAACGGATCTTAAAAGATATTGCCCGTGATCTTATCCCCTCAGAGCTGCTGGACAGGCCCAAGACGGGATTTAGCGTTCCTTTGGACAAGTGGCTTCGGGGAGTACTGAAAGAACAGGTGTTATCATATGCGGATTGGGGATTTCTGGCCAGACAGGGAATATTTAATCAGGATTATACAAATGAATTTCTGGCCGCATATATGAGGCAGGGGGACAAAGGTGCGGGAAGCGGCGCCAATTATTCGAGAATCGTGTGGGCCTTCTTTATGTTTCAGAAATGGTATGAGATGTTTGTGTCCGGTAGGACAAATCCGGCGGACAGACATGCCGGACAGAGGGAAATGACGGATGAAAAAAAAGAAGATACTTTTTCATATTAACAGCCTTGGAAAGGGCGGTGCGGAGAGGGTGGTATCCGTACTGTCCAGGTATTTTGCGCAGGACGGATATGAGGTGGTGATCGTCACGCTCTGGCGGGCCGGGGAGGAATACGCTCTTTCAGGGGCGGTCAAAAGGATAGATCTGGGAGAGCTCTCGGCAGGCCGGAGGGGCGGAAGAAGGCTTCTTGCCCTGAGAAGGTTTACGGACTTAAGAAGGGTGATCCGAAAGGAGCGGCCGGATCTTGTGATTTCTTTCTGTGTGAAAGCAAATTTCAGAAGCGCCTATGCCATGCTGGGAATGAAAATACCCCTTCTGGTTTCGGTGAGAAATGATCCGAAGATTGATTATGCGCCTCACATGAGAGCGGTGAAGCGGATGGAAAAAAAGGCCGGTGGCTGCGTCTTCCAGACCCGGGAGGCAAAGGAGTTTTTCAGTCCGGCGTTCCAGGAAAAATCCCGCGTGATTTTTAACCCGGTGGATGAGAAATATCTCCTGGCAGCACAGAAAGAGAAAAAGCGCGGAGAAAAAAAGAATGTGATTGTGACGGTGGGCAGGATTTCCCGTCAGAAAAACCAGATGCTGCTTTTGAAGGCGTTTCGGCGGATTGCAGACCGATTTCCCCGGATGGAACTTTGGATTTACGGAGAGGAGGGGGAGCAGGGGGTAAGGCAAGAACTGGAGAGGTACGTGGCCGCGCATGGACTGAGAGAAAGGGTTCAGTTCATGGGCCAGTGCGGCAGTCTTGAAAGGGAATTGGCAGATGCGGCGCTGTTTGTGCTTCCTTCCGATTATGAGGGGATGCCCAATGCGCTGATTGAAGCCATGGTGCTGGGGCTTGCGGTGATCGCCACCGATTGTCCCTGCGGGGGAGCGGCCATGCTGATCGAGGACGGGATTTCCGGGCTTTTGGTTCCAGTGGGGGATGAGAAAGGGCTGGCTGAGGCCATGGAGCGGGTTCTTATGGATGAAAGTCTGGCGGAAACAATGGCCGAGAATGCCGGGAAGACGGCGGACAAGGTGAACCCCTTAACGGTATATGAAGAGTGGAAGGAATATGTGGAGGCACTATGAGAAAGAAGATTGCGCTTTATATCAGCAGCCTCAGGCGGGGCGGGGCTGAGAGGGTCATGGCCAATCTTGCCGGGTATTTTTACGGGGAAGGTTATCAGGTACTGATGGTCACCACCAGAAAGGAAGAGACGGAGTACGAGCTGCCGGAGGGGATTGTGAGGCGGATCTCGGAGCCCCCATCCCAGGAACTGTGCGGCGGGCGGATCTCCAACTTTAAGAAGCGATTTTCCGGACTCAGGGAAATTTGGAAAGAAGAAAAACCGGATGTTATTTTATCTTTTATCGGGAAAAATAATATGATGGCAATCTTAACCTCCCGGGGGCTTAAGATCCCTGTTGCAGTTTCCGTACGGGGCGAACCCACGGAGGAATACTATAATAAAGGATTGCGCCTGATAGCGAGGCATTTGTTTGATCTGGCGGACGGCGTGGTCTTGCAGACCAAAAGGAGCCGTGATTTTTTTCCCAAAAGGGTGCAAAAAAAGGCGGTGATACTGCGAAATCCCGTGCATCCCGATTTTTTCAGAAAGCCCTTTGAGGGAGAGCGTGAAAAGACGGTGGTGGCTGTGGGCAGAGTGGATGAAAATAAGAACCACGAGCTGCTCATCAGGGCTTTTGCCCAGATTGCCGGGGACTTTCCTGAATATAAGCTCCTGATCTACGGAGAGGGAGAAAAAAGAAAAGCGCTTCAGGAGCTGGCCGGGGATTTGGGGCTTGAGGAAAGGATTCTTTTGCCCGGAAATGAGGAGCATGTGGAGGAAGCAATTTACAGGGCCCGGGTATTTGTCTTGCCCTCCAATACGGAGGGGATGCCCAACACCCTCATAGAGGCCATGCTTTTGGGGCTTACGGTTATTGCCACGGACTGTCCCTGCGGGGGATGTGCGGAATTGATCGAGCATGAGCAGAACGGCCTGCTGACGCCGGTAGAAGATGTGGAGAAAATGAAAGAGAATCTGCGGCGGGTACTGGCCCATCCCCGGGAAGCGGACCGGATGGGAAGAAATGCGGCTCAGCTCAGAGATCTGTATCAGGCCCGGGCGGTTTACGGAGGCTGGAAGGAATATCTGGAGGGCCTGATGGGAGAAAGAGCCTGAACGATAGGGAACGTCAAATCAATTTGCCGCTTATCATTAAGGAAGCGGAGCAAAGGAGCGGGAGCGATGTGTGGAATAGCCGGATTTTGTAATTTTGAGGGTGATAAGCAGAGTAACATCGAGCGCATGAAGCGGCGGATTTATCATAGGGGGCCGGATGCGGGAGGAAGTTTTTTTTCCGAGGACGGCCAGGTGGTTTTAGGACACAGAAGGCTTTCGATCATTGACCTGTCCGAGAGCGGTTCTCAGCCCATGGCTTCTCACAGCGGGCGTTATGTCATTGCTTACAACGGAGAAATTTACAATTATAAGCAGGTGAGGGACAGGCTTCTGCAGGACAAAAAGGTGAGCTTTTTCAGAGGAACCTCCGACACGGAGGTGCTGTTGGAGGCTCTGGAGGCCTACGGGGTGAAGGAGGGTATTTCCCTGTGTAAAGGGATGTTTGCCATTGCCCTGTACGATAAGAAGGAGCAGCTTTTGTATCTGCTTCGGGATCGGATCGGGGAAAAGCCCTTATACTATGGCAGGGTGGGAGAAAGCTTTGTGTTTGCCTCGGATGTGGGGGCCATTGCGGAGCTGGAGGGCTTTCATAATCCCGTGAACCGCAAGGTGCTGGGGCTTTATTTTGTCCATGGCTATATTCCGGCTCCTTATTCGATTTACGAAGATATTTACAAGCTGGAGCCGGGGACTATTTTAAAGCTCAGGCTGCCCTTTCAAAGTCTGGAATCGGCGGAATATGAAACTTACTGGTCGGTGAAGGAGACTGCAAAAAAGGGACAGGAAAATCCTTTTAAGGGCACAAGAGAGGAAGCTGCCGATGAATTGGAGCGGCTTTTGAAGGAGGCCATAGCCGGGCAGATGACGGCGGATGTTCCCGTGGGGGCTTTTTTGTCCGCAGGAATCGATTCCAGCACCATTGTCGCGTTGATGCAGTCCCTGAATAAAGGCAGGGTGAAGAGCTTTACCATTGGAATGGAAGATCAGGCCTATAATGAGGCGGTGTACGCCGGGGAGATTGCAAGGCATCTGGGAACGGAGCACACGGAGCTTTATATCACCGAGGAAGATGCCAGGGCGGTGATCCCCGCGCTGGCAGGGATGTTCGGGGAGCCTTTTGCGGATTCTTCCCAGATTCCCACCTATCTGGTGAGCAAGCTGACCAGGGAGCATGTGACCGTGTCCCTGAGCGGGGACGGGGGGGATGAGCTTTTCTGCGGTTATACCTCGTACCCTTCCGTAGAGCGGATCTGGAACAAAATGAAAGGGATTCCCTATTTGATCCGTAAGCCCTGCAGCCTGCTGGTGACCCACAGTCCTCTTGCCAAAAAGCCCATTTACCGCATCAAGGGAAAGCTTTTGGGGGCCAGGGGGCCTTCGGATCTGTATGTCTGTTCTCTGGAAACAGATCCTCTGGCGGAGCGGATCTCTCTTCCGGGTTCTGAGGGAGGAAAATGCAGCTATAAATACAGCGAGTATGCTCCCGGTTATCTGAAGGAAACCAATCACAACATCATGCTTATGGACATGCTGATGTATCATCCCGACGACATTCTGGTGAAGGTGGACCGGGCGGCGATGGCGGTTTCCTTAGAAACCAGAGTGCCTATGCTGGACAGGGATGTAGTGGAATTTGCATGGAGCCTTCCTATCGAGTATAAGCGGGAATGGGAAAACGGCAGGATGGGACATACCGGCTTTTATGGAAAAAAGGTGCTGCGGGACGTGCTTTACCGCTATGTGCCCAGGGAGATGATGGAGCGGCCCAAGAAAGGCTTTAGCATCCCCATCGAGAAGTGGCTTCGCCAGGACGGACTCAGGCAGTGGGCGGAAAGCCTGATTGACAGGAAAAAGTTAAAAGAGCAGGGATTTCTGGAGGTTGATGTGGTGTGGAGGATCTGGAACGACTTTATAGAGAAGGGAGAGTGGCGGATCCAGATCTGGTATATTCTGATGTTTCAGGAATGGATGGAGCATACAGGCAGGGGGTGACCCCTGCCTGTTATTGATAAATACTGTCATAATCATAGCCGGAATAAAATTCTCTTTCCTGTTCCAGCCTTTCCAGATAGTTTTCTCTGGTGACCAGCCCGGTTCCGTCGGCGATCCAGTTCAGGATGCGGGCGTTGATCTCGCCGCTGTAATGGCCGTCGTCGCTGTAGTAATCGGGATTGCATATGACCTCATATTGGTCAAAAAAGTTGTACAGCTTCACATTAGGGCAGGCAAGCAGCAGCTCCGTGGCGGTTTGCTCCGCCATAAGCTGTCTGGAAAGGGTTCCTTTCAGATTCAGGGCATCCCAGTAGCAGATGCTGTAGGGAGGATAAAAAATATAAAAGACGGTGTCCGGGTATTTATTTACCACATTTACCACATTCAGGGTGATGGTTTCCTTAACCGCGCGGCGTTCTTCCTCTCCAAAGTCAGTGGGATCATTTAAGTCCACATGATCCCTGTCATAGGAAAGAAGAATCCGGTCCAGGCCGGTTTCCTGCTGCCAGGAGGAGTATTCATCCATGGTAGTGCTCGGTGAACCGGAGAGGGTGGCGGCAACGTTTGCCAGCACACCGTGGTAAAGGATGGCTTTATTGAACAGATAGGAAACGTCATTGAAGGGATTCTCGTCGTAGAGATAGGTGGGATAATCCTCATACTGTACCCAGTCATACTCCCGGAAAAATCCGTTGTAATCCAGGGCCCAGATCACCGTTTTCAGCTCTTTATTCCGGGAAAGGGCTCTGTCCAGATTCTCCGAAATCTCCTGGTAGCCTGCACCGGAGAAGGTTTCTTTCACGCAGTTTGTGCCAAATAAGGCATCCACCTGGCTGGGCTTAAAATTCTGGGCCATGGAGGTCCCTGTGATCAGGGCGTCAAAGTCAAAATGTCTGGAGATGCCGTCGTTAATATAACGCTCCTGGTACAGGCGGTAAGAGAAAAAGGGAAAGGGCCTGTGATAATGGAAATAAGGATCCACCAGGATTACAATTGCGGCAGTGAGAGCCAGCAAAAGTCCCAGACCGGCCAGGCATTTCAAAAACCATTTTTTAGCTTCTGCTTGATTCATGCTTCTCCTCCTTTTTCCCTTTTACAACACGGATCAAAAATGGCTCCAGCATCAGCATCAGGCTGATATAGAACAGCGCCATATTATAAATGGTGTATCTGGTCTGACAGAAAATTACCAGAGACACCAGCCCCACATTCAGCAGAACAGAGAGCAGTGTCAGCGAGGAAAACAGGATCATAAACCGGTTTTCCTTTTTTCGGATATGGTAAAACAACAGCCAGAGATAGAGCACATAAACCAGCAGGCTGTACCAGATCAGCAGGGCATTTCTCTGGGCCACAGTGGTCACCAGGCCGGAGAGGAAATTGTCCCCAAAGGCGCCCAGGATTTCACGGATGTTATGGGGGATGACAGACTGATTGATGATGTCCATGACACGGTCCGCATTTTCATTTAAGTCCGTAATGCCGCCGCCCCAGCGCTCCAGGGCATAGTCGTTGACCAGGGGCCACATAGTATCGATCTGGATATGGTCATAATGATCGCCAAAATGGGAAACCCTGCCAAGCCATCCCCTGTTCGCATGGCGCTTTAGAAATCCGTTCTCATCACATATATCGTAAATCTTCAGAAATAAATCCCGGATCCCCTCATCCTCAATATAATCGGCATCGCTTCGCTCTGCGGTATAAAAAGCCATGGTGGTAATAAAACGGGTATCGCCGGAATGCCTGACCATTTCTCCTCTGAGCGCGTAGTTATAGCCAAAGTCCAGAAGGGCGGAGCCGGCAAGGACGCACAGGCCGGTGAGAAGAAGGCAGGCCAGGCCCTGCAGGTATTTTTTCCCGGAAAAGAAAACGATGCCTGTGCAGATCGTCAGCATGGCCAGAGAAACGGCCATCTGTTTTCTGGTTGAGATCAGCAGAAAAGCAAGGATACAGCAGGCGGCAAAGCTTGTCCGGGTACGATCAGCCACATATTCAAGGAGATAGCGGAAGAAAAGAAGATACAGAGAAATGGCGATTCCTTCCGTTAAAATGCTGTTGGAATACATGGAGCCTCTGCGGGCCGCAAAACGGCATAGGAGAGAGACTGCCATAGGGATCAAAAGAAC
>Ga0137297_11374_pt1 | contig 14263 bp, 10 predicted proteins | sample RamsorincwithD2O_FD_97191 | JGI IMG/M metagenome (GOLD analysis project Ga0137297, IMG submission 97191) | Mouse cecal microbial communities from Vienna, Austria - Mucin amended with D2O | ecosystem: Host-associated > Mammals > Digestive system > Large intestine > Cecum | place: Austria: Vienna... | reverse complement strand
CTCGCCTTTGCGATATTCCGTACGGAACCAGAAGGTACCGATGATGCCGAGGAATATATTCGCCAATAGGAAGCAGGCTACCGCCACACGGGTTTTCACCTCGTTCTCTACGCCGATCGAACGGATATAGCCGTCGCGAATATATGACAAGGGCTGTACGTCTAGCAGATAGAGGTTGCCTAGCCGAAGCTGTTCGGCCATATCCTTGCGGAAGCGTGCGGGGAAATCAGCATTATCGACATCCGGACGGACACGTACGCAGAGTCGCACGGCATCTATCATCATCCCCTCATAGTATCCTTCCTCCATCCGGCTTAGCCGCAGGGCCCTATAGACGTTGGGTTCCGCCTTGGTGTACTCATGACGGCGGATGGGGACGCTGATACCACGGATCGTCTCCTCGATCTCGTCGGTCACATTCCCCCGGTACGCCTTTTGCCCGAGTAGGGAAAGGCCGGGATTCATCGTCTCCACGTCGGCGGAGATTACGATGGAGTTGTTATCCTCGATGGCCCGTTTCAAGGAAGCCGTCTTGCCGTCCTTATCATAGATACGGAACACGTCGAAGAACTCCGGGGTGACGAAAGCATAGCGGCAGGGCACCTGCAACGTATCAATCCGCCAAACGAGGTTACGGCTTCCCATATAATAAGGCATCCCCCCATCCGTAAGGCAGGCCGATTCCACGCCGGGATAGGTGCGGATGCGATCCAACGCCGTCAGCAGATGAACACCATCCGGCCGCTCCCGCTTCTCCTTCGGGATATAATCCGGGCTTCTTTCCGAAAGGCTGCTGATCACGATGCTGTACGTATGCCGGATATCGAAGCCCAGAGGAGCCGTATACGTGCGCCCCATCACATACAGGTAGTCCACAAGGAACCAAAGGAAGACCGAGACCAGCAATAACTCAGCCCACAACCAAGCGTTTTGCTTGCGCTGGTTCCAGATCAATTGTAATAAATGTCGTATCATATCTTTCTATTATTTTAGTATAGCTATCATCCAATGCGGGAGATTAATGAACATTCTCGTTGAGAGCCGAGATGATACGCATCCGTGAGGCTCGCCAAGCCGGGATTCCGGCGCTCAGCAGGTTCAACGCGAGACAAGCAAGGAACGCGTAAAGGAAGATCACCGGATTGAACATCATCTCCGCATTGACAAAGGTGCGACCGATACCCATCGACGCCGTGCCCGTATCTAGCAACCAATCGGACAAAAGCAGTACGGAGGCGTATGAGAAAAACAAACCTAACACACCCCCCAGCAAGGTCTGCAACAGATTCTCGTAGAGTACCTGCGTCAGTAGTTCCGAGCGTGTCGCCCCGAACGCCTTCCTCACCCCGATCTCAGCCATACGTTTACGCATCCGGCTTTGCGTGATACCGCTCATGTTGATGGCTGGGATCAGCAAAAGGACAAGAACGATGATAACATATTTCATTACCAATTCCCGTACATTCGGCTCAGAGAAAGCGTCCTCGCGAGCCAAATCGCCCAAATGGGTATCAGGTCCTCCTCCAATTTTCAGTAGGTGCGTGCTTTGTGATTCGTTAAGGCGAGCGATATTCGCCTCGGCCTCGGAGTGGATCGCATCAAAGTCGGCGGACGAACTTGCGAGGATATAACAACGAAAGCCCCCGACAAGACGGTCGGAATCATTATCATACAGGGAATTGTCGGTGGTATAAGGCAACCAGACATCGCCATAGGCTGACTCGGCTAGCAGGGAGACATCCCGCACGACGGCACGAATGGTATAGGGCACGTAGCTGATCTCGACGGTACGGCCTACGACCTCGGTCGTGCCATAGAGCCGACGTGCCACGGACTCGCTTACCACAGCATCCATGATGCCACTTTGTACTTCTTCCTCGCCATAAGGCTTACCAGAGAGGAAACGAAAGTTGAAGATATTCCAGAACGCCGCGTCCGTAAAGGTCACGTCGCACTTGAACTCCACCGTATGATCCGCCACTGCCGCCAAGCGTTGCACGCCATGATAGGCCATGCCGACCTTCTCGGCAGAGCGCAAGGGATAGAAACAATCTTTCACCACACGAGAAGCGAGAAGGTAGCAATCGTTATAAGATTCGTTCTCTTTGTAGGAGGCACGGGTATCACTGACGTACATCATCCGGTTCCGATAGTCTTCCGGTGAGTAATTGGCGGTACGCATCTGCCATACGATCACGATCACCATGATCATGCAAATCGCCAAGGCCGTACCGAAGATAGAGACTCCGGAAAGGAGCTTGTTCTCTTTCAATAAGGCCCAGGCTTGTTTTAGATAGATATTGTACATATTTATTTTATTTATCTGTTATCATTCATACCGCAACGCCTCGGCAGGCTCCATCTCGGCGGCCCGGCTAGCCGGGAGCCATATCCCCACGAGGATCGCCGCCGCCATCAAGAGCCACACGGCGATGTTCACCAGCAGGAAGCGCAAGGGCATCATCGCCGGCCAGTAGTTATCGGGAAGCACCATCTGCGGACCGTAAGGCAAGTCCATCAGGCCTGCCAACACGATCTGCGACTCGATCAGGAGCGCAAAGGGCGTGATCAGTGCCAACATCACGATTCCCTCGCGGAACAGCATCCCCCGCACCTGTCCCCGCCCGGAACCGATCGCCCTCCGCAGGCCGATCTCCCCCCGGCGTGTCCGGATGCGGTACCAGAACGTACCGATCACGCACAGCAGGATATTCACGCACAGGAAGACCAACAACGAGAGGCGTATCCGGTAATTATAGGTAATGCCAAAGGCAAAATCCATGTCGGCCTTATAGCGGTGGTAGGGCGTGAGGCGCTTCAGGAAGAAGTTGCCCGTCCGTAACTCCCGGCTCATGCGCTCGCGGAAAGCCTCGGCGAACCGCACATCCGACTCGCCTCCGGCCACCCGGATGAAATAGTTCATATCCGGAATCTCGCCATAGTCCGGTCGCTTGGGAAAGAAAAGGACACCTCGCGGCAGGTCGTTGTCGAGGCGTTTCACGTCCTCCAGCACGCCGACCACCCGCTTGTGGGCCTCGCTCTCCGCAGGGTCATCGGAATCCGTGATCAACCTCCCCACGGCCTGTCCCTCACCGAAGAGCTTCCGCTCCATCTGCCGAGTAATGAGCACCGCCCGCGGGTCGCCCCAGTCGTAATCGGCGGTAGAAACCACCTGCCCGTCGGCGGCGCAGCGGTGCGAGAAGACCTCCAGGAAGTCGGTCGTCGGGTCGAACCACATCGCCATGCAGCCGATCGTGCGGGCCGTATCCTCCACATTGCGTATCCCCGTGCCGTTGTAGCAAGGGCTGTAGGGCAAGGAGGCACAACCGTAAGAGGCCCCCACCTTCGACACGCCCGGATAGGCGCAGAGTCGCTCCAGGATACGGGCGTAGTGTACCGGCAGGTTCACCGAGTCGCTCTCGGCAGCCACGTACTCGCGAGCATTCTCCGGCAGGAGTCCCATCTCCACCAGCCACACTCCATCGTAACTACGGCCGACGGGCAGGCTACGGTTATAACTCTCCACGAAAAAGTAATCCAGCAGGAACCATGCCAAGCAGAACACCAATAACAGCTCCAAGCAGACCGACAGGCTCGAACGCCAGCGGTTTATCAATTGTTTACATATCATTAACCACATATCTTTTACCTCCTATCCATTTAAGCGTTCAACGAATTCACGATCGGACGGCGCGAAGCCCTCCAAGCCGGCCACAGGGCCGACATCAAATTCAGCAAGAAGCAGACGAGCAGCGCCGCAGTGAATATCCACGGGTTTAGCAGCCCCTCCAAGGGGAGCGACACCTCCACCCCGTCGGGAATGGCTTGCGAGAAGCCGTTGCCAATCTTAAACACCCACGAGCGCATCCCCCCGGCCACGAGGAAGGAGAACAGCAACCCCGCCAATCCTCCCAGCACGGTATACAACAGGTTCTCTACCAAGACCTGCCCCAGCAACGTTCCGCGGGGTGCCCCGAACGCCCGGCGCACGCCCAGCTCGGCCAGCCGGCGTTCCATCCGGGAGTCTACCATCCCCAAGAGGCTCACAGCCGGCACCAGCAAGAGGAAGAAGATGATGATAGCATAGCGCGTCAGCTCGCCGGCGAGATCCAAGTCCACACCCGAGTAGTAGCGGAAGACGCTCTCCCAGTGCAAGTCCGGCGCACCATGTGCGGTAAAGGTACGCCCCTCGCCCAGCGAGTGCCCGTAGGCCCGGAACCGTTCGCGGAGCCGCTCCTGCGCCTCCCGCAACGAGGCTCCCTCCTTCACCAGCGCATAGCAGTAGAAAGAACCAAGGCCGGGGTTGCGCTCGGCGTTGCGCAGCTCACCCATCTCCCAGTCCTTGTTGTAGGTATAAGGATACCAGATCTGCGCATAGACGCGGTCGAGCAGGTACGAGGCGTCTTCCACCACGCCCGCCACACGGAACTCCTCGAAGTTCACGCTCAGCACGCGGCCCACGGCCTCCTCCTCGCCGAAGACCCGACGGGCCAGCGAGCGGGCGATCACAACCACGGGCAACCCGCTACTCACGTCGACCGCAGTGAAGGGTTTCCCCTCCACGAAGCGAAAGGAGAAGACCCGCCAAAAATCTTCGTTTACCGCCATGCGTACCGTGGGCTCCTGTACAGGCGAACCTTCCGGCTGTACGAATGTAGTTTCTTGGTCACGGGTAATCGCCACGGCCTCCAGCTCCTCGTTGGGCATCACTTGCTCACGGATCAACCGGCTCGATAGCCGGCTGCTGCTGTAGCCGCCATTACCATATTCCACCGCCCCATAGCGGATCACCAGCATCCTGTCCCGGTTCATCTCCGGATAGAGTGGGGCCGTCTTCACGTAAAACACGATGGATAGCACCATCACCAACGTGATGGCCAGCCCCGTCCCCACGATGTAGACCGAGCTGAAGAGCCGCTCCTGACGGAGCAGGGCCCAGGCTTGTTTAAAGTATATCTTGTACATATTTATTCACGTTATCTTTTTTATCTTTACCACTTAACCATTCATTAAACCCGTTACCATGGATAAAAAACAACTAGCTCCCTCGGGCGAATACCACTCCATCTACGGCAAGCGACTGAAGCTGGCGGGCGATCGCCCCGAGGGAGGCCTCTACCTCCGCTCCGCCATACCCGGCAACGCAAATGCTACTGCACCTGCCTTCCGTCGAAGAAGCGTACCACGCGACTGGTCTGCTGGGCCTGCGACTCGTTGTGGGTCACCATCACGATGGTACGTCCGTCCTCCTTGTTGAGTTGGTGAAGCAGTTCCATGACCTCGATACCCATCTTGGAGTCCAAGTTACCGGTCGGCTCATCGGCGAGAATGATGTCGGGGTTACCTACGATCGCACGGGCGATGGCTACGCGCTGACACTGGCCGCCGGAGAGTTGCGTCGGGAAGTGGCGCATACGGTGGCTCAGGCCTACCTTCTCCAGCACGGCCTCGGCCAGTTTGCGGCGCTCCGAGGAAGAGACCTTGCGATAGAGCAAGGGAAGTTCCACGTTGTCCAGCACGTTCAGGGAATTGATCAGGTGAAAGCTCTGGAAGACGAAACCGAGTTGCTTGTTACGGAAAGCGGCCAATTCCTTATCGTTCATGCCTACCGTGTTTACGCCGTTGATCTCGACCGTTCCGGAGGTAGGTAAGTCCAGCAGGCCCATGATATTCAACAAAGTGGACTTCCCGCATCCGGAGGGTCCCATGATGCTGAGGAACTCGCCTTGCTGTACCTCTAGGTTCACGTTTTCCAACGCAACTGTCTCTATCTCTTTCGTACGGTAAATCTTCTGTAAATTCGTTAGTTTGATCATGATTGTAATATTTTAAATGATTAATGTTCTGTAATGTCCTCCTATAAGCAAATAGCATGCCAAAAGTGTAAACAACTGAATCACAGCCACAGTCCATAAAAAAAAGCTGTCCGATAATGAAGCGAGTGTTCATTATCGGACAGCCGGGACGGACAATCGTGTCTTATAACTAAATTATTCGTATCGCAACGCCTCCGCCGGGGCCATCCGCACCGCCTTGTGGGAGGGGAGCCATACACCGAGACCGATCATGCCGCCCAGCAGCAGGTAGGCGAGGCCCGAGGTGGCCGCAAAACGCAGCAGGGTGATCGACTCGCGGTAGGTATCCAGCTTGTCGAGGTAGGCCATGTTGAGGGCGAAGAGCAGCAACACGGGCAGGGTGACGGCCAAGAGCCCCAAGCCCTCCATGAGTATGTACCGGCCCAGCTTGGCACGACTGGATCCAATCGCCATACGAAGCCCGATCTCGCCCCGTCGCCGCTCGGTGCGCAACCAGAAGGTACCCACGATACCAAAGAATACGTTCACGAGGAGGAAGCTCATCGTGGCCAACGTTTGCTTGTTTGCCCGCTTTGCGAAGGCAAGGAGACGCTCGCGCTGATCCGTCAGCCGGGTGACACCCTGCACGAAGTAGTTGTTTACCGTCAATCGCTCCGAGGCGTTCTCCAAGAGGCGGTACATCTCATCCTCCGTCATCGCCCGGCGCACGCGCACCGAGACCTCGGCGTTCTCCACGCCAAACTGCCTCATGCACTCCTCCAGCGTCTCCCCTTTCAGGATGGAGAAGTAGCAGTTCTCGGGGCGATCGAAATCATTGCTCCGGAAGGTGGGAAGCACCGCCACCACGGTAAAAGGGTTCGAGAAGTCATCGTTCCCGGAGATCTGTCGACCTACCGCCGACTGGCCACCGAAAAAGTGCTCCTCGCCCGCCCGTGTCAAGACTGTCGGACGATGGGTCTCGCACACCAACGGGGTGACATCGCGCCCCTGCATGTCCTTGATCCGGAATACCTCAAAGTACTCCGGCGAGACCCTCAGCTTATGGTAACTCCGGGCCGACAAGCCCGTCGTATCCCCGCCCACGGGGAATAGGCTCCCCCACGAGTTGCCGAAGGAATAGGGCATCGACCAGAAGGTCACACACGCCTCCTCCACCTCCTCCAGCGAGCGGATCCGGTCCATCAGGGCCAGTAAGTCCTGCGTATCGGAAGTCTCCCGGAGCGAGTCCGGCACGAATCCCGGCGCTTGCTGGGAAAGGCGGGAGAGGCGGAAACGCCACGTGTTCTCAATATCGTATCCCATAGGGGCGTAGTAGCAACGCATGTCTACCCACAACTTATCCAACATGAACCAAACTGCGCAAACCACGAGCAACAGCTCGCCTACGATCCAAATGTTACTACGGCGTTGCGCCCAAATAATCTTGATTATATGCTTTATCATAGCCTTTATTATTTTAATCCTCATTTCCACTCAAAGAATCCACGATCGTCCCGCAGGCAGCCCGCCACGCCGGGATCCCGGCACTCAGCACATTCAGCAAGAAGGCGGCGAGCAAGGCCGCGGCGAACAAGCCCGGCTTGATCAGCATGGCCGCAGTGAAGGTGATATTCGGATCGTTCAGCACCAACGACTTGCCCAACACCAGCAAAAGGATGGAGAGCGGCAACCCGATCAGACCCCCGATCAAGGTCAGCACCAGGTTCTCCGAGAGGATCTGCCGCAGCAGGTTGCCACCGGTAGCCCCGAAAGCCTTGCGCAAGCCGATCTCCTCCCGCCGCTTCTGCACGGACGACTGTACCACGCCAGTCAGGTTCAGCGCCGGTATCAGCAAGAGGAAAAGGAGGAACGCCCCCGACTCGGCCATGAACGTCTGCCAGTCCACCTTGTTCCAAGCGTTGCTGCCCATGGCGGAATCCACCTGTGAGAGTGCTCCGGCAGGGAAGTTCACGTTATAATCCACCTTGTTCTCGTTGTAGCGCCTTACCTGCTGGTCCAGTTCCGCACGGACCGCCTCGAAGCCAGAGGCAGAGCGGGCCAATAGGATCATAGAGAGATCGCCCGATATGTTCTCCCCGTAATCCGGCTTCGGAGTCATGAGATTATCGTTACACGAATAGGGGATGCAAACATCGAAGAACGAGGCCATCAAGGGGTTGGGTACGTCATGCGTCACACCGCATACGGTGTAGGTCACGTAATCCAGCACGATCTGCCGGCCTACCGCCCGCTCGCCACCAAACAAGCTCGCAGCCATGCGGTTGGAGATGACTACCCGGGGAATCGCCGACTGGAAATCGGCCTCCGTGAAAGGTGCTCCTTCCACGAAATCAAAATCGAAGATCTTCCAGTAGCCCGCATCCGTATAACAACACTCATATTCCTTGAAAAGCCGTTTTTCCGGCAACGAGACCGGATGGCTCGCCCTCACGTAGGCCGCCACCGCCTCCGGTTCCCGCAAGGTATAGAAACACTCTTTCACCACCTCGGCCGACATGTTGCTGCGGTTACGGTTTCCGGAGCCATCCTTTGGATTCGCCTCCGTACCCCAGACGTACAACATACGAGCCCGGTTCGACTCCGGGGCGAAGCCCGCCGCATTGATCTGGAATACCAACACCAGCACCAGCACCACGGCGATTGCAAGAGCCGTCCCGACGATCGAGATCAAACTCACCAGCGGGGCTTCCTTCAGCTGCCCGATCGCCTGCTTTACAAATTGCTTATACATACTATCCTGTTTTTATTGATTTATACTTATTGATCACTCATAGCGCAACGCCTCTGCGGGATCCATCCGCTCCACCTTACGGGCGGGGAAGCAAATCCCCAGGCAAATCATTGTACCCATCAGGAAATAAGCCCCCCCGAAAGTCAACAAAAAACGCCATCCGGTGTACGGCAGGCGGGCTGTGTCCGGCCAATCCAGAGCCAATGCGTTCACGAGGAAGGCCAAAGCGATCGGTAGCGTCAACGCAAGTAGGAGCAACCCCTCGGTGAAAAGGAAGCTCTTCTGCGTACGCCGCGAGGCTCCCAAGGCCATCCGCAGGCCGATCTCTCCGCGTCGCAATTGCGTGCGCAGCCAAAAGGTGCCCACGATACCGAAAAAGATATTCAGCATCATGAACGAGATCAGGGCCAGTTTTTTCTTATGATTGTCCATCCGGCTTTTCAAGGCCTCCGTACGCATCTCGGTCAGGGGCGTAAGGCTGGAGATATAGAGGTTACCGGCCGTGGCCTGCTCTTGCATCTGCCCGAAAAGGCGGTCCAGGCAGTCGCTCTTCATCTCCTCCCGCAAGCGTACCAGGCATTCCATCTGGAGCACCTGATGATCGTTGGCACTCTTCATCACCTCCTGCCCCGTCCGGCGCACGATGAAAGCGCAAGCCTCGCTCGCCTTATACGGGTTGTCGCGTATCGAGGCAGAGACGGCGGCCACGGGCATGATCCGCAGATCGTCCATACTCCATCTCAAGCTCCGCCCCACGGCCGATTCCTCGCCGAAGAGTATCGCCTCCAGCTCCTCGGATATCACCAACGGCCCGGCGTTCTCCTCCACCGCCTCCCGCAAGGGACGACCCTGCTTGTCCGTCATGCGAAACACATCGAAATATGCGCTCGACACCTCCCGCATACGTATCACACCGCTCCCCGCATCGGTAGAGTCCGCCTCCGCACGCATCAAAGACGACCACCAGTTACGAGAGAGGAATGGGCAGCCACAAACCGACACGCACGTGGCCTCTACCTCCGGCACTCGCTCCACCAACTCCAAGAGACGAAGCAAATCTTCCCCTTCCGTCTGTTCCCGCAGGGAGTCCGTAAGGAAAGCCGGAGAGCTCTCCGCAACCCTTCCCAGGTTGATCCGATACACCCGTTCGATATCCATGCCCAAGGGCCGACGGTAGGTGTACTCATCCACCATGAACGAGTCCAACAATCCCCACAACAGGCAAACCACCAACGCTAACTCCAAGAAGAGCCACACGTTGCTCCTCCGCTGATTCCATATCATTATCATTAGATGTCTAATCATAGCACTATTCCTCCCCTTTTATCGTTCCTCGTGATCTTTTAATGACTCGCAAATCGGTTGCCGTACGATAAACCAAGTAGGCAAACCCGCTGACAAGACGTTCAACAAAAGGCAGCAAAAGAACGCCGCCAAGAAAACCATCGGCTGAAATAACATCTCACCACTCAATGCCGCATCCGGATCGCTCAGCATGAAGCTCTTCCCGATATACAGGAACAAGAGCGACAGGAGGAGACCGACCAGGCTACCGATCAAGGTCAACACAAGGTTCTCGCTCAAGATCTGCGTCATCAACGTGCCCCGTGTTGCGCCAAACGCCTTACGAACCCCCATCTCCGCACGCCGTTTCAATACGGACGACCGTGTCACGCCCAGCAGGTTCAAGGCAGGCACCAACAGCAAAAATAGCAAGAGGCAACCGGTCTCCGGCAAGAAGTCTCGCAACTCCACCCGATCCAGTCCCGCCGATCCGATAGCCAGATCGAAACGGGTATATATATAGTCCAGGAATTCCACCTTCACCTCTTTCTTCGTGGCTTGGTAAGCGCCCAGCCGATGGGCGATCTCCTGTCGGATCGCGGGAAAGTCCCCGGTAGCGGGCGCCAGCAGGCAGACCGAGAAGTTACCCAGCGTATGCTCGTGGAAAGAGCTCATGCGCAACTCACTCTCGCAGGTATAAGGCACCCATGCCTCCGCATAGGCGGTATTCGCCACCTTGCTGACATTCTCCACCACGCCGCATACGGTATAGGGGGTCACGTCCACCAAGATCTCCTTCCCGACCGCCTCATCCGATCCAAACAACCTCCGGGCTACCCGCTCGGACAAGACCATCTGACGGACTCCCGACTGGAACTCCTCCTCGGAAAAAGGCTTCCCCTCCAAAAAGCGAAAGCCAAAGACCTTCCAGAAACCGTCATCCACGTATTTCACCCGATAGGTCTTATTCGAACGCCTTCCCTGCAAGGAGAGCGTACGATCCGTATAGGCGATAGCCGTAACAGCCTCCACAGATCGAAGCGGATAGAATATCTCCCTTACCGGCTCCAAGCCCAAGGATCCCCCGCTAACGTTTCCATTCTCGTAAGAGACCCGCAAGGACTGCACCTGTAGCGTCCGGTCCCGATGGTATTCCGGATAATAGTTCACCCATTGGATTTGCAGCACAAATACCACGACCATGATCATCGCAATCGCAACCGCCGTCCCAATGATAGATATCATACTAATTAAGCGATTCTCCTTCAACATGCCAATCGCCTGCATCCCATATTGCCTAATCATTCCGCAGTCCATATCACCGAGCCTTATCTCAATTTCAACTTGTTCTTCTCTTTGAAGCTACTCATGTCCGAGATCACCACCTCATCGCCCGGCTCTAGGCCGCCCACTACCTCCACGTACTCAAAGTTGCTGTCGCCCAGCCGTACCTTGCGCTTGATGAGTTGGTCGCCATTCACCACGAATAGCTCATATTCGCCCTTGCCCACATAGAACGAGGCGTTGTGGATGCGCATCACGTCATCCTTCACGGCATTCATCACGTATACATCGGTCTTCAAACCGGAGCGCAAGCGGCGATGATTATCCTCCTCCAACTGTACCGTGAAAGAGATTACACCGTTCTTCGATAAGGGGGTAACATCGCTAACCACCCCATCCAGTTTATCGTTGCCGATCTTTACAACGGCTTTGCTACCGGCAGCGATCCGGTCACCATAGGTATCGGCGATCTCCCCCTCTATCTTGAAATGGGACAAGTCGGAGACGATAGCGACACGACTGCCTTGAGAGACTTGGGCACCTACCTCGTTGTTCACGTAGGTCAGGATCGCCTTGCGGGGAGAGCGTATCTGGGCGTCTTCCAAGGTACGCTTCGTCTCGGCTAGGCTCTTTCGGAAGATGTTCAGGTCGAGTTCTTTCACTTTATAATCGGCATCCGTCAAGGATTTCTCGTTCTCATATTTTTGCTCATCCTCTTTCAGTTTCAAGACGCTAACGTTATAGTCCAGTTCCACTTGACGGACCTTATCGGTCGTTCCGGCGCCTAGGCTATCCAGATAACGCTCGTTGCGCAACTCCACTTCCTTTCGGTTCAGTTCCATGCGAGAGACTTTCAATTGCATCTCCATCTCGGAAAGCTTATTGCGGTTTTGGATACGGAGTTGATCCAATTGGAGGCGTTTCATTTGCTCCTCGTCCAATTGTTTCTTATAATCCGTCTCGGCGCTGAGCAAGTCCAGTTTCAAGATCGGAGTACCTACATCCACGGAATCGCCTCCCTTTTTATAAATCTCGACGATACGGGAGTTGATCGGTGAGTTGATGATTTCCTCGAAAGCAGGAACCACCTTGCCTGACGCGCTAACGGAAACCTCGATCACTCCTTTATCTACCGTTGAAAAAACCAAGTCCTTCCGTTGCAGGCTGGTTTGCATGAAACCGATCACCCCGCCTATTAAGACAACGGCAATACCAATCCCCGCCCCCAGCTTTATAAACTGTTTACGCTGCTCCTTCTGCCGAACCTCTTTTGATATCTCTCTGTCCATATTTCGTTTGTTTTTATTTTCCACCCTCCAAAGAGCAAACCCCGTGCCAAAAACGTAAGTAACTGATTCTATGAGAATATCCATTTTTAGTACTGTTCGATTTCGGACACTGTGTTCGATTTCGCTCAAAACTTTTCCGATAGGCCTGTTGTTCTATGCCCAAAACTTATAAACGCAAAATGTATGAACACAAGACTTATCCTATTCACATGTATAGCCGGTCTGACTCTCTTTTTCTCTGGCTGTAGCAAAAATGATGATGATCATCAAGGTATTATCCCTCTCCCCCCGGTAGAGAACGCTTTCCAAGAGAAATATCCCGATGCCAAGAACCCTGTTTTTGAGATCGAAGGTAACTATTATGTGGTAGATTTCAATAATGAAGGTTCCGAGACAACCGCTTGGTTCACGGATCAAGGCGTATGGATGATGGAAAAGATAGACATCTCTTTCGCCCAATTACCGGCAGCGGTATCCACCGCCTTCAAACAAGGCTTTTACTCAAATTGGACCGTGGATGACACGTACGCCATCAATCGCCTAAATATGGGAATCGTTTACAAGATCGAGGCAGAGCAGTCCAATAGCGAAGTAGACCTGTATTATTCACAGTATGGAAACCTGATCAAAGCCGTGGATGATGAGATCAATAATGACGCGCCGATCGTTATCCCGAAAGAGGTCAGCAACCTGATGGAGATCACTTTCGCCAACGCCGAGTTGCTGGATATCCAACAGAACAGCCTAGGTTACGAGCTGGATATGATCGATAACCAGATTTATAAAGTGGCGCAATTGAATAAGGATTACAGGTGGCAAAGTACCACATGGGCCATGTCCGAGCAAGAGGTTCCGCAGATCGTGATGCAAGGCTTCGAATCCTCCGCTTACGCTAGCGACAAGGTACAGTCAATATATACGTTATTGAATGCCAATGGCACCTTCTACCTATTCAAGGTTTCACATAACGGGCAGGACGAGACGATTACCTTTGATGTATTCGGGAATATCGTGAAGCCTGAATAAAGAACGGAAACAACATCCAACTGATAACAAACCGCGCGATTCACAGCCGTCTCCGGACTTGAATCGCGCGGTTTGCGTTATATGATAATCAAGCTTATTTACTGATCAATTCCACGTTCGCCCCTTTTACTCCCGGTGCGGAAGCCTCGAAATAGATCGTCCCCGGTTCCTCGGCCGTCTGCACGATAGCGGTAAGTTGCCCGCTAAACAGTTTCATTTCCGGAAGATGGAAGAGTTCCAGACTGGCGCTATTTCCATTTGCCGCCGCACGGTAGGCTCCGGCACCACGAACCTTAAACTGGATCTGGCGGGTATCATCCGGACAAAGGTTCCCGTTCTTGTCTACGACTCTAACATTGATGAAAGAAAGGTCTTTTCCGTCAGCCGTCAATTGGTTACGATCGGCGGATAACTCAATATGATGCGGCTTCCCTGCGGTATGAACCTCCTCCTCGGCCACAGCGTTACCCTCCTTGTCATAAGCGACCACCTTCAAAGTTCCCGGCTCGTATTTGGTATCCATCCACATCAAACGATATCGTTTCTGGCGCTCGAAACTCTTTTGAGCCGCTTCGGTATAACTACTATCGATACCGATGCTTAGATCTTTCGTACGTTTCCCTTGGCTCTTTCCGTTGATAAACAATTCGGCGGAAGGATAATTGGTATAAACGAATACGGGTGTCACCTCGCCCTCACGTCCCGGCCATGTCCAATGCGGCAGGATATGCAATGTCTTGGCGCTTTTGTTCCAATGACTACGGTATAGATAGTAACGATCCTTGGGGATACCCGCCAAATCGATAATACCGAACAAGGAGCTATGGCTTGGC
>Ga0137297_11369_pt1 | contig 14288 bp, 10 predicted proteins | sample RamsorincwithD2O_FD_97191 | JGI IMG/M metagenome (GOLD analysis project Ga0137297, IMG submission 97191) | Mouse cecal microbial communities from Vienna, Austria - Mucin amended with D2O | ecosystem: Host-associated > Mammals > Digestive system > Large intestine > Cecum | place: Austria: Vienna... | reverse complement strand
AAATGATAAGATTTATGAATATGCGGATAAGCTGATCAGTAATTTTGATATCCGCAGCGGAGAGGGCGCAAGCACCATTACCAGAAGCATGTCCGGCGGCAACCAGCAGAAGGTGATTGTGGCCCGCGAGATTTCCAGGGCCCATGATTTGCTTCTGGCGGTTCAGCCTACCAGAGGCCTGGATGTGGGAGCCATCGAATATATCCATAAGGAACTGATAAAACAGAGAGATTCCGGTTCGGCGATTTTGCTAATATCCCTGGAGCTGGACGAGGTGATGAATCTAAGCGACAGGATTTTAGTGATTTTTGAAGGCCGCATCGTGGCAGAGCTGAATCCCAAGCAGGTGACTGTACAGGAGCTGGGCCTCTACATGGCAGGCTCCAGGAAAGAAGGTGGAACAGATGAAGACAAATAAAAAGAAAAATTATGTGGGAGTGCTTTCTTCTGTGTTTGCCATTGTCATCGGGCTTTTAGTAGGGCTTGTGGTGCTTCTGCTTTGCAACCCGTCCCAGGCCCTTCCAGGGTTTGCCACGATTCTGACAGGGGCCCTGACCCATGGGATGAAAGGCGTGGGGCAGGTGTTTTATTATGCCACCCCTATTATTTTAACAGGCCTGTCCGTAGGGTTTGCATTTAAGACAGGGGTGTTCAATATCGGTACGCCGGGACAGTTCCTGGTGGGAGCCTTCGGCGCTGTTTATGTAGGTATCCTGTGGGATAAGCTGGGAGGTGTCCACTGGGTTGTGGCCCTTCTTGCCAGCGTGATTATGGGAGCGCTGTGGGGGCTGATACCAGGAATTTTAAAGGCATATTTCAATGTAAACGTGGTTATTTCCTGTATTATGATGAATTATATCGGGCTTTTTGCCGTGAACTGGACGGTGAAAAGCTATAAGCCTTTGTTTAATACCATGCGCAACGAATCCAAAAATGTGGCCGCCACGGCTCAGATCCCTAAAATGGGGCTGGACAAGCTGTTTCCGGGATCCAGTGTCAACGGAGGGATCCTTATAGCCATTCTGGTGGTGATTTTAATCTATATCCTGTTAAACAAGACTACCTTCGGATATGAGCTGAAGGCAGTGGGCTACAGCCCGGACGCAGGAAAATATGCGGGAATCAATGAGAAGCGCAATATTATCGCGTCCATGCTGATTGCAGGCGCCATTGCAGGGCTGGGCGGAGGCCTTTTGTACCTGGCAGGAACCGGGAAGCATATTGAGATCAAGGACGTGCTGGGATCCGAAGGCTTTACGGGAATCTCCGTGGCCCTTCTGGGGCTGAGCCATCCGGTGGGCGTGCTGTTTTCAGGAATTTTTATCGCGTATCTCACGGCGGGAGGGTTTTATCTGCAGCTGTTTGAGTTTTCTACAGAGATTATAGATATTATTGTGGCTGTGATTATCTATTTCAGTGCCTTTGCGCTGATTGTGCGGACGCTGATGGGAAGGCTTAAGGAGAAAAAACAGAAGAAAGGCGGGGGGAGAGAGGCATGAATATTATTTATTTTATTTTTCAGCAGACAATGCTTTTTACTATCCCGTTGATGATTGTGGCTCTGGGCGGAATGTTTTCCGAGCGCAGCGGGGTGGTGAATATTGCGCTGGAGGGCATCATGATCATGGGGGCTTTTGTCAGCATTCTGTTCCTGAACCTGACAGGAGGGAAGATGTCGGGACAGCTTCAGCTGCTCTTGGCCATCGTGATTTCCATGGTTACCGGGGCGGTATTTTCTCTGACCCATGCCTATGCGGCTATCAATATGAAGGCGGATCAGACCATCAGCGGCACGGCCCTCAATATGTTTGCGCCGGCATTTGCCATCTTCGTGGCCCGGGTGATCCAGGGGGTGCAGCAGATTCAGTTTAACAATACCTTCCGCATCGAATCGGTTCCGGTTTTGGGAAAGATTCCGGTTCTGGGGCCCCTTCTGTTTCAGAATACGTATATTACTACGTATATCGGAATCGGGATTCTTGTTTTGTCCACGGTGGTGCTTTATAAAACCCGGTTTGGCTTGCGGCTTCGCGCATGCGGGGAACATCCCCAGGCGGCGGATGCGGCCGGTATCAATGTGTATCGGATGCAGTATGCGGGAGTTGTGATCTCAGGGGCTTTAGGAGGACTTGGGGGCCTTGTGTTTGTGGTGCCTACGTCTACGAATTTTAATGCGGATGTGGCCGGGTACGGATTTCTGGCTATCGCGGTGCTGATCTTCGGACAGTGGAAGCCCGTGAAGATTCTGGGGGCGTCCTTGTTTTTCGGGCTTATGAAGACCATTGCGGCTGCTTATTCGGGGATTCCGTTTCTGGCGGGGCTGGGGATTCCCAGTTACCTCTACAAGATGATACCTTATATTGCCACTATGGTGGTTTTGATGTTTACATCTAAGAATTCACAGGCGCCCAGGGCTTCGGGGGTGCCTTATGATAAGGGGCAGAGGTAAGGGATTGGTGGAATCCGGCTATAGGATTCGCTGCGGGTTGGCTTCAAAGCAACTGGGAGACGTCTTCAGACGTTTCCCAGTTGTTTCGAAGCTACTTGGTCGGCTCGCGTGAGATTGGGGGATGGGGGATAAGGCGATCCCTTAAGGGGGTGTAAAGGAAGAACGTCGGGGGATGTGTGGGAGAAATGGACGGGGAAAAATGCTGCCGGAAAAAATTGGAGGAAATTTCAAAAAAATATTGACAATTCACACAATCTATATTATACTATCGAAGGTATCGAGGCGTGGCTCAGTTTGGTAGAGCGCTGCGTTCGGGACGCAGAGGCCGCAAGTTCGAATCTTGTCGCCTCGATTAGTTACATGATACGGCCTGTTGGTCAAGCGGTCAAGACGACGCCCTCTCACGGCGTAAACCCGGGTTCGATTCCCGGACAGGTCATTTGCTGTTGTACAGGTTACAACAGCTTTTTTACAAAATAGCTTTAAAAAAGTGCTTCCGTGGCTCAGCTGGTAGAGCAACGCATTCGTAATGCGTAGGTCGCCGGTTCGAATCCGGCCGGGAGCTTTTAAAATAAGGGATTTTAAGAGGCAGAAAAGTGCGTAAACTGGGGGGTTTACGCACTTTTACGTATATTTCTTCATAATGTTCGGAAAAGATTTTCTGTAAAAGGTTCATAAGACTATTATGCATGAAAATGTAACAAAAGGGAACCCCCTAATTCCCCCATGAATGGGGGCCAGAGGGTTGACATCCCAGGCATTTTGGAGGATGTAGAAAAATTTAAGGAATTTTGGCGTTATATTACCATAGACAGACTTTTTGTGATAAAATAGCATTAAGACAAGAAAAAACAAGAATTCCTGCCAGACCGGAGGGCTATTTAATGTAATCATCCAGCATAAGGAAGGTTCCGTCTTCCCCGTAAGAGGACACATCGTTGGATGACAGCGTTTATTCAGAAATATTTTGTGAAAGGCGTTATGATCGGTTCAGTAAAAGGTTAATAAAACAGTCTATACCAACAGACGGAAAGAGGAATCTATATGAAGAAAAAAAGTTTAGCAGCAGTGATTTCAACGGTTTTGGCAATGTCTCTTGTGACAGGGTGCGGGGGAACCAATTCCATGGCTCCCACGAAGGCAAGCGCCAGTGAGCAGGGAGGCAGCGCAGGAGGAAATGAAAGCCCGAAAGAAAGCGGCGGTGCAGGGGAGAGTAAAACTTCGGATGCAGGCAATGTGACACCGGCCGGTGAGTTCCCTATTGTGAAGGAGCCTATTACCCTGAAGGTGGCGGCTATTGACGAGACCTATGTGGGGGCCCTGGGAGACGTGGATTTCTGCAAATGGTATGAGGAGAAGACAGGAATCCATATTGAGTGGAATGAGATTCCAAGAGACGGATACAAAGAAAAGCTGAATCTGATGCTAAGTACAGGCAACCTTCCGGATGTGATTCTGGGAATAACGGGTACAGAATCAACATAGGCAGGCTGGAAACCACAATGGTAGAGTATTTCAACAAGTCCGCCATTCCCTGAGCCCTCTCTGCCGTGGAAAAATCCAACATCATTTCGTCTGCAATCTGACTCATGATAATAATCTGTCTGAGTACTACCTGAAGAGGATACTTCATTTTATCTTCCAGGTAAATCATTTCCTTAAAATACGAATTCCAGTGGCCAACCGCATAGTACAAAACCAATACTGCCAGCACCGGCTTTGAAAGGGGAAGCACAATTCTCATGAGAAACCCAAAGTCGTCACATCCATCAAGGGAAGCCGCCTCATACAGCTCATCCGGGATGCTGGACTCAAAATAGGTCCTGCAGATAATCACATTGGTTACTCCCACACATCCTGGAAGGATAATGGCCCAGTAAGAATTGTACATGGACAGCTGGTTGATTAAAAGGAAGGTAGGAACCAGGCCGCCGCTGAAAAACATGGTAAACATCATAAATAACGTGAAAAATTTTCTTCCGTAAAAATTCCTTCTGGATATTGGATAAGCCATCATCACAGTCACAATAAGGTTCAAGGTGGTTCCCGCTACGGTGATGAATACAGAATTTAAAAATCCTCTGATAAGGCTCTGGTCTTTAAAGATCGCCTCATAGCCTTTCAGTGTAAAGTCTACAGGAAGAAGCCACACCCTTCCTGCGATCACTGCCTGGGGATCGCTGAAGGAGGTGCTTACCAGGTAGATCAGTGGAAACGCAATCAAAACCAGGATCACAGTCAAAAGCCCATATACCATAAAGGAAAACCATCTGTCGGATGTTCTTGCTTTCATTTTTCTCCTCCTCTCACCACAGGCTGGTATCGCTTACCTTTTTGGCAATCTTATTGACCAATACCAGCAGCGTGCAGTTGATCACCGCATTGAACAGTCCCACTGCCGTGGAGAAACTGTACTGGGCGTTTTCCAGTCCCAAGCGGTACACATAGGTGGAAATAACATCTGACGCAGACATATTCACGGAATTCTGCAAAAGCAGAATCTTCTCATATCCTACCGTCATGATCCGCCCGCAGTTCATAATCAGCATGGTGACAATGGTAGGCATAATGCCTGGCAGATCCACGTTGACAATCCGCTGCCAGCGGCTGGCTCCGTCCATCACAGCCGCCTCATGAAGCGTAGGATCAATACCAGCCAGTGCCGATATGTAGATAATGGAATTAAATCCCATGGTCTGCCACACGCCGGACCACACATAGATATGCTTAAAATACTGGGGCCTGGCCATAAAGTCAATCCGTTCTCCTCCAAACGCCTGGATGATATTATTGATAATACCGGAATAGGGAGACAGAACCATAAGCACGATTCCCGCCATGACAACAGTGGAAATAAAATGAGGCGCGTAGGTGACCATCTGCACTGTCTTCTTATACCATTTTCACTTGCACTCGTTTACCGCCACCGCCACGATAATAGCCACCGGGAAATTGGCGATAAGGGAGTAAAGGCTTATAATCAATGTGTTCTTAATAAGCCTTCCGAACTGGTAAGAGGTAACAAACGCTTTAAAATGTTTCATCCCTACCCACTTGCTTCCTCCGAACCCCCTGGTAGGCACAAAATCTTTAAACGCGATCTGAAGGCCATACATGGGGCCATAGCTGAAGACCAGCAGGATGAGTACCGGGAGGGCGATAATCACATACAGCTGCCAGTTCTTTTTCAGCTGATGGATGATCTCTTCTGTCTTGCTTCGTTTCTTCGTCAACTTTCTCTCTCCTTTGTTTCTGTTTTGTTGTGTTGCCTGTTGCTGTGTGCTGCTGTTTTTGTTGCCCCCATTATTCCATATTCATCGCCCCCACGCAACTCGTAGTTCCTCCAAAAACCACGCAGAAGCAACGATTTTACGCCTTATCCTTAGATTTTCCCTCTCATCGGAACTTAGGCGTGGCTTCTCAGGCATGCAAGGCAGGTTGCAGCACACTCTTTAATTAAGATGTTTGTTGGAAAAATAATGAAGACCCCGATGACTCATCAGAATACGCAGAAATTCACAAAAAAAGAGGAAGATTCAATTCCTCCCCTCCTCGTGTAAAGCCTCTCTGGCTTAAAAGCTCCCGGCCGGATTCGAACCGGCGACCTACGCATTACGAATGCTTATGCCATTTATTATTTTTTTTGTATTTTCCTGCCTCCATCTTTCTCAAACGTCCTCCTCCATTAAGAACTATCATTCATCATGTAACCATTATCATGCAGGATATTGACTATTCGTTCCTTTTATATTCCTCAATCACACAAGTATGACCTTTCTTCTCGTCATAACTGATTCCTACCAAAAGGATCTTCCCTGTATATCCCTCCAGCCAGTCTGCATACTGTTTGTCTTTAATCTGAGCGATAGCTCCTTTGGCGGACTGATTCCATTTCAATTCCACTACCAGGGCCGGTCTGTCCATATCCCGTTTTGGCAGATATACCACATCCGCAAATCCTTTTCCCGATGGCAGTTCCAAAAGTGGATTCATATAATAAGCCTTTGCACTGTAATATGCCATCAGAACCGTGCAGGTAAGGGAATTTTCATTGTTGTATTTGAGCATAGAGGCCGTTTCATTGTGAATCGCGGCCATTCCCTCGGCAACAGCTTCCCCATTGAATTCCCAAGTGCTTTTAAGCAGTCCATCCGAACGCTTCAGCGCCTGTACCAGCCCGTCCCATCCTCCTGCTTTGACGGACCTCATAAACTCTCTGGCAATCTCCTGGTTCGGGATAAATACTTCTGACGTCTTTTCATCAAAGGACAGATATCCAAGGTGTAGCAACAACGTAAGCACATCATCCCTGCTTTTAAAAGTGGTCATATCATTTTGGCTGGTAGACGGATCGATTTCGCAGCGCACATCGCTGAGCATACCAATCACAGATTCCTTTAACCCGTCAAAATTCATGTCTATATAAATCTTTAATGCCTCATATGTCTCCGTCCCGGTCCAATAACTCCGAAAACTTCTGCTGTCCATCAGTTCCGTTACGGCCTGGGGATTATAAATATGAAAATCTCCAATCAGATAACCGTCATACCATTCCCTTGTTTTTCCATAGTCTATGCCATACTCCCCGCAAAGATTTTCTACTTCCTCCTCCGTAAAACCGAAGTATTCCGCAAAAGGCCCTGGATTCAGCATAGAAAATTCCTTAAAAATATTAATAGCCGAGTGTTCCCCATATTTCTTAATAGGAAGTATTCCGGTCATATATGCCAGTTCCACATATTCCGCACCTTTAAAAAGCCCCCGGAGGAAATCCAGATAACCTTTTTGTATCTCCTGCCGTTCTTTCGCAAACCGGAACACACAGTCCCATTCATCAATAATAAATATAAATCCTTCTTTTGTATGGGCATAGATCTGCCCCAGCACGCCAGGCAGACCATATTGATCCGCGACAAAACAACCACTATATTCCGCTTCCAGTTCCCGGATCACTGCTTCCTGTATCTTGTCGATAAAAATATCAAGATGGGATTCGTCAAAAAGGAAACGCTGGATATCCAGCCGTATCACATTATGCTGGTTTAAATGTGTCAGAAATGACTCCTCATTTTCAATTTTTCTGCCAGCAAATAATTCCCCTGAATTACAGCCCTTCCCATAATAGGCAGCAAGCATATCTGCAGCCATAGACTTTCCAAAACGGCGGGGGCGGCTTACACAGATATATTTTACTCTTGATCGATTGAGCCTCTGGTTTATGAGAGCAATCAACTTTGTCTTGTCAATGTAAATATCATCCGTCACTGCCTGCCGGAACGCTTCGTTCCCCGGATTCAGATACAGTCCCATAAGATCTACCTCCTTACCCTGGCACTCCAATTCTCTCCAAATTGATTTTTGTCACTACCATATTTCCAAATTGATATAAACTGTAATATATCTTTTTCATTCTGTATTCTGGTATCTTTATCACGGATACAAGATTATCAACGCCTTTCATGAAATGATACACAAAGCAGAGTAGCCCCCGGAATGTGGGGTATCGCTGTATCGGATTCTTATGGTCTATCCGCTTACCGACATGTTTGTACTCTGCAGGATGTCCATAACATTCTCTTCCGCCAGGCATTGAAGTAAATCTTCCAATATATAAACAAAATCACCTATACACGGATTCATAATAAAATATCCAAACTTTATATGACAGGTAGAAATACATATATTTGATCTCATACCCATCCAATATACCACAAGCAACAGCCTTCATCTGGCTACTGGTTTCAAAAAGAACTCCTGATCATCCCCACCACATACATACCATCAAATGCAATTTTCGTTTCAACTCTATACTGCATTCTATTCAAAACAGATGCCGACAAATAATTTTCGTTCTCCATTATAAAGGGTTCGGTATAAAAAACAACACTGTCCTTACCTATCTCCAGCCGATTTATATGCATCAAGTATTTTTTAGCATTTTGTTCCGCTATCTTTTCTGTGAAAAGAAATACTTTCTCTTTTTCTCTATGAACAGAGGACGGGTAAATCTCATAACTTTCTGATCCATTTTTAATTATAAGTTTACAGTACCCCATCATGGCATCTAAACATTTGAGAATGTCCCTTTCACCACCATATACCTTTCTGTCTGGTGGTGTTACCGTCAAAAAGTAAGACAGTTCTTCTTGGTATATGTAATCCCTCACTTTCTGCTTTGCAAGGCGTTTTTCACATATATCAATCTGATGCTTTATTTCTTCTAGGCACTCTTCTATGGTAAGGCGTTCCTCCCATTTATCCTTTGTGCCTCTTTCCAATAATAAATGCAGCGGCTCCAAGGTCTCCACACCAAATTTGGCCTTATTCAAATATATTTGTGACATTCCACGCTTATATTCTCCACGAAAACCATTTATATCATTTTTTACAGCCATCCACAGCACTTTAACAAACAAATACACATCAGATGGAGCGTAATCAAAATCTTTTATTTCCTCCATACTTTCAAATTCTGGCGGCAAAATCCTAATTGGTCCTAAAGGTTTTCCAAAATCAGTCATCCGCTCTCTGTCAGCTGTCCAAACCAAGCCAAAATCGCCCAAATAAATCCTGTTTTTATAAAAGAAAATATTAGCCGGCTTTATGTCTCTGTGCCTGACTCCCATCTCATGCATTTGCCGTATTATTTCTGCCAGTTCCAGCATATGTTTTAACTTCCGAAGCAGTATATCTCTTTTTGTCGCCCCATTTGTTTTTGTAGTCGAATATACTTTCGCTTCTGGCATAATATACCATGCTTCTCCCTCTTTATTTTCCTCAAATACTGAATGTTCCATGACAGGAATGATTCCTGAAATCTGTTTACAAAGTCTTTTCTGCTCTTCTATTTCTACACAAAACCGTTTATACCTTCGGCTGCGTTCTTCCGGGCTTTTTCTTTCATTCTGATAAAAGAACTTAGCTACCAGTTTATCTGTATTTACATCCGGCCATTCCTTTTTTAATGTCTCTTTCCCCTCCAATATTTTTATCCGAAACACTCTTCCATTGCCGCCTTTTCCAATCGGATCCCCTTGTATTTGAAACATGATTCTGCCGTTTTGGTATTTCATAGACTGTACAGCTTTATCCTCAGAGCTCTGCATATTCTGCTTCCTCCCGTTCGGCATCTGCTTCATATTGATAGTTCCTGTACAAAGCATCATAGATTTCCGCTGTCTTAGGATACCGGATTCTCAATCCATCAGCATTTCTTTTATACCCCATGGCCAACTCATGTTCTGCTTTCCCGGCAGTCGGGGAATAGATACCTCTCTTATTATAAATGTTCATAACGTAGGCATCCCTCAAATTATCATCCCCATATTCTTCAATCAAACACCTTACAGATTCACAGGGAGCAAACCCATCCTCTCCTCCAGGAGAATTTGCAAATATTCTTCCCAAAAGACGTCCCAAAAGCCTCTTCTGGTTCTGTTGATTTAAAAGAGAAACAAACTCCTCCACCCACTGTCTCAGTTCCCTTTCTTCTACATGGCCATCTCTTTCGGCCGGACAGAATCTGGCGTTTTGAAACAAATCATAGACATTACTCACCAATCTCCTCTGTTCCTGTGTCCCTTCTTTTTTTTCTTCTCCGTCTTTCAGATAGATAATACCGGCCATCTCTGCATATAAGGCAGGACTTCTTTCCAACGCCCTTCTGGTACACTTCATTTTATCCCAACTCAAAATGCCCCTGTACGTTAATTCAATTTGTGAAATTCTATCACAGTTCTCGGTCTGGATATACGCTTTTTGCAGCTTTTCCAATATCTTTTCCAAATAATAGGCTGACATGGTATCAAATTGGCCGGGGTCCAGCTTCTGCATATATTCCAGATTTTCAAGCAACATGTTCATAGAAAACCTGGACATGGTGCGCTCCAACAGATTCATTAAGGATGCCTGCGTCCCATATTGCCTGCATTCCTTTATCATCCACTCAATTGTTCTGTCATCATCTATACAGTAATGAATCTGTCTCCAATATGCCTTTTTTGTGGTTTCATCTTCCCTGTCAATCAACGGTGTATTCTTTAAATCAAGTATCTCCAATCCGTATAGCTTTATCAGCACTTCCAAATCAATATCCATTTCCTTTGCAGTATTAACAATATCTTTCAGCAAAGCAGGCTCTCGTTTGTAGGCACAGGCTGCATAGTCTACTGCAATTTTACCCTTCGGCTGAATCATCAGCATTTTTTTGAATAAATCCGCCTCATATTGACTTTCCGAATAGTATGCAAAAAGCTTTGTTCCTACAGTTGTAGATGGGTTCTCCATACACAATTCAATCAATTTCACTATATCTAATTCTTCCTGCTTAAACTCCTTAATACCCTCCTCTATCTCTTTTTCTGCTGCTTGTCTGTTCATGTTATCAGCTTTCTCTAGTTCTGCATCATCATTACTAAAAGGAGCTGGATATAATAAAGGGAAACTATATTCAGGCAGAAACAAATATCCATACTCATATACCGGATCTTTGGTATGAAGCTTATGTAATGCTTCCTCAAAGTATATGATCTGTTTTTCCCTCATCGCCCAGCCTGAGTTTTTATAGTAACGGTGACGGTATATTATTCCTCTAAGCGTCTCTCTTATTGCAGCTATCTCATCATCCTTCATCTGTTCCGCTTCACGAGATAATTGCACAAATATTCTTTCCAGTACACTTTCTCCAAAGTTTCCGGCTTCCTCTACCATCTTTTTCCAACGTGTACAGGAACATTCCATATTGGCCAGACATATACGGATATATGCCTCATAAGTATCATAAATATCCCCGTTGGTCAATTCTTCAGGCTCATCAATATCTCTGTATTTAGGATGCACCATCTCTCCCATCACCATAGTTTTCTGCTCAGGAAGTTCTACATAAAGCAGATCCCAGCCCTTTTTGTACGTTCCTGCCATTTCATTGGCAAGTTCTATTTTCTCTTTATGTGTTAAGGCAGTCAAATTAATCCATGGACAGAACACATTTGCCAGTACATCATCGGGACTGTTGGACATAGCGTAGCTTATATTTTCCTCACTTAATCGAAAAAGCCATCTTACTGCCCTTGCTGCATATTGTCTCTGCAGCAAAAACTGTTCTAGCCCCCATAAAATATGAGTATAATCATATCGTTCATATGTGGAATAATTTCCTTCACTTCTTTTAAAAATCGCCAATAAACCGGATGGTCTGCCCCACTCTTCCTCAAGACGTCTCATAACAACATCTGGGGAGACTTCGCACAGTTTCTGAAAATAAGGTGCTATGGACTGCCACTGTTTGGCATTCTTTATGTGTTCAAAAATTTTCCTGGTTACCTGGTCAGCGGAGTACTGACTTTCTTTATCCCGTTGATAAAAGGCTTTCATGATCAAACTTCTCAGCATTCCATGCCGTATTTCCTCCGACCAAAAAGCTTGTCCTTCCGGCATAATCCTTCTTACATGCTGTTCCTCCTCCGGAAATTCAAAAACCGGATCGGTTTCAATCAAAATCTCAAATAATAATTCAATAAATCGTTTCCATAGTTTTCCGTTAACATCTATCTTTGAACCTAAATAATCCCATCCATTTTCTAAACTTGCAAGCTGCCAGAAAACTTTTCCATGTCTTTTATATGTCACAAGGAGAGGATCCTCTCCTAAAACATAAGGCCGTATTTTTTCCAGAATCTCTTCATACTTTTTTCCTGTCAGTTCTTCCAGAACCGTCTTATCCCCTTCAGCCTCTGTCCATCTGCCGCACATCAAAAGCGGAAGCGTTAACTCCAAATCATTGTTCGCCCAGGCAGGCCTTTTCTCATAAGAACCCTTTAACAATTTCTTTTTCAAGGGGATGTAAAGTCCATGGGTATCCTCCACCAATTCATATGCCTTTGATGCACTGATTCCTGCATTCTCAAGCTGCTTTATAATTGTGCGGCGCGTCCTTTTCCGCATTTTTAAAGGTTCTTTGCCAGCACAATCATCATCCTCTCCATAAACAAAAATATTGGTATTGCCTTGAATAGCCACAATCTCATCACTTTGAAACCATGGAATTAAAATCTTATCTTTAATCTGCGGTATTTTCTGACCCGCACATCGTAATTCTTCCCAGTCTTTGCGATTCTTAACCACAAGAACACCCCGGCTTACGTTCAGTCTCCTGATTTCACTCAAAATGCAGTAAATTAATTCCTCCCTGCATTTTCCAGCAATATAAATACACTCTCTGTCTATGCTCCTCTCAAAACTGTTTCTAAACGCTTCATCATCCACTTCAAAAAAATCCAGGCTGATACTTGGATTTTCTGTCTGCCGCATAAGCTCTAATTCCATCTGATCCAAAGAATAGATTTCCAAATTCCGTTCTTTTATTTCTCGGAGGATCTGTTCCATCATTTTTATTCTTTCTATAATATCCTCAAGCTCCCTCCTCTCCTCTTCTCTCTGCTCTTTCAGAAATATTTGTTCATATGTCTGCGGATCATGTTCTTCAATATATGCAAGAATCACTTCCATGAAATGTGATACATAACTCATTGATCTATCATATGGAATTTCATACTCCTGCATGGTCATTCGCAGTTCTTTCTTCAATACGTCCTTAAATTCAAATCCTTTTTTGTTATCTACCTTTTTCGCCAGACTTGTCATATTTTCTTTTGATAATACTCTGGATATATCATTAAAAAAATGCTCTTCCTGATCCGTACTATTTATGAAAAAATCGCCTGTGTCGATAAAAAGTTTCTTCCATTTTTTTTTCTCTTTATGCACGGCAAGTATCTTTTCTGCGGTCTGCCAAATTATCTCCCCCGATTTTTCTACCATTTTTGATGTTATTACATCCATCTCTACTCCTCCTACATATACATCAAAAAATTCATTTAAGTTGTTTTTTCCACCTTGTCATAGCTTCGTTCTCACTATAGTCTTGTCCTTGTCACCAATCTGCTCTTAAATATGGCATCTTCACAATATTGCCCAGCCATTTCTCGCAAAATATATTGCCGGAAATAACTGGGCTCATATAATTTAAATTAAATAGAGTAACATTTTCACGAAACAACTTCAGCAAACCACTCTCTGATGACAGAAACGTGGACATTCACCATTTTTGCAATGGTCTCTTCTTCCAATCCTATGGTCCGCAGATTGAACGCAGTTTCCTTCGCCTGCTCCATTCTTCCATAGTCTTCTCCTTCCCTGCGCCCCTGCTGCCATCCCTCTCTCAAAATTGTTTTCGCCTCATGTTCAAGAATCTTTCCGCCCATAACTGACTTCACTCCTTCCCTGACATGCTCATATTTCTGGGCAATATTCTCCAGCACTTTGTCCGACATTTCCATAATGATTTTTCTTGTATAAGCACTGATACTCCCATTTTCCAAAAGCTGATCCAACCGTGTCATAATATCTGCGTATTCGGCTTTTAAAGTTTCCAACATATCTTTATCACTATTATACTCCTCAAAACGGCTTTCATGTGAAAAGATATAAAATGGAATCAAAAATAACAGATTCTTATCAAAGATTTCGTCTATCCCATACTTCTGGGCCTTCATTACCGGAATATTAAAAGAAACCATACCGCCAGGTGTTGTCATCTCGATTTTCATTTTATCCGGTGTTGACTTGGTACTTCTAAGAAACAGGATTGCTGAATGGGGAATTTCCACTTTAAGAGTATTCCCGATAATTTCTCCCTGATCTAAGGCAATCTGAGTTGCGTATTCAAAAATCCGAACCAACATACTACTGTCCGCAGTGCTCTGGCATTCATACAGAAATTTTTTCTCGTTCTTTCCCACAATTGTAAAACTACTGTCAGTGATTCGTTTTACTTCCTCCC
>Ga0137297_11368_pt1 | contig 14290 bp, 14 predicted proteins | sample RamsorincwithD2O_FD_97191 | JGI IMG/M metagenome (GOLD analysis project Ga0137297, IMG submission 97191) | Mouse cecal microbial communities from Vienna, Austria - Mucin amended with D2O | ecosystem: Host-associated > Mammals > Digestive system > Large intestine > Cecum | place: Austria: Vienna... | reverse complement strand
AAAGAAAATGTATTTATAACAGATGCAAGATATATAGAAAAAGTAAATGAAACTTTTACTATCAATGATCAGGTTATTGTTTATGATGCAAAAGATATATCAGAAGTAGATAATCAAAACTTTTTTCAAAACTGTGAAAATGTAGGATTTGAAGAAAATTATGTAACATATGCAAAATATCAAGAACTTATAAGAAGATATAGAATAAAAAATATAGAAGAAACAGAATACATAATCGAAAAACAAAGAGCAGTAAAAACAGAAGAAGAGATAGAATGCATAAAAAAGGCATGTGAAATAACAGATAATTGTTTTACACATCTAATCAATTATATAAAAATAGGTATGTCAGAGAAAGAAATTGCATCAGAAATAGTAAAATACTTTATAGAAAATGGAGCAGAAGGAGAAGCTTTTAATGCAATAGTAGCATCAGGAAAAAATTCATCAAAACCGCATAGCATTCCAACTAGCAAAGTTGTTGAAAATGGCGATACAATAACAATAGATTTTGGAGCAAAATATAATGGATATTGTGCAGATATGACAAGAACAATATTTGCAGGAAATATTAGTGATGAAATGAGAAAATTATATAATTTAATATTAAAAAATCAGTTAAATGTATCAAGGGAGATAAAAGAAGGTACAAGTTCTAAGATGCTATCTAGAAATGTAGAAAGCGATTTTTACTTATATAACTATAATTTGATACATGCTTTAGGACATGGAGTGGGGTTAGAGGTTCATGAAATGCCATATATTACACATAACTCACAGTCAACTTTAAGACCTAATATGGTTGTAACAAATGAACCAGGAATATATATACCTGGACAATATGGAATAAGAATAGAAGATACAATATGTGTTGGAAAAAGTAATTCTGAAATACTTACTAAATCAAGTAAAGAAATAATAGTAATAAATTAGTTAATTTTAATATTTAAATATATAAAGTAATAAATAAAATAATAGGAGGAGTAAGATGAAGGATATTAAAATATTTCCTTGTAACACAGCAGAAAAATTTACACAAGAAATATGTGACAATTTAAAAATCAAAATGGGAGAAATTGGCACATTCAAATTTAAAAATGACAATACATTTGTACAATTAAAAGAAACAGTAAGAGACAAAGATGTATATTTAGTACAAACAACAATGCCACCAGTAAACGAAAGAATAATGGAACTATTAATAACTATAGAAGCTGCTAAAAGAGCTTCGGCAAGAAGAATAATAGTGGTATTACCATATTTTATGTATTCAAGATCAGATAAAAAAGATCAATCAAGAGTTCCAATCACAGCAAAACTAATGGCAACATTAATAGAAGCAGCAGGAGCAGATAGAGTAATTACTTGTGACTTACATAATCCAGCAATACAAGGATATTTTAATATTAATTGTGATAGATTAACAGCTAAATTTTTATTACAGGCATACTTTAAATCTAAAGATTTAAAAGATATAGTAGTTGTTGCAACAGATGCAGGAAGTTCAAAAAAGGCATATAAATATTCGCATTTCTTCAATTGTCCTTTAGCGCTTATAGATAAAAGAAGAGACGACAATAATGATAATGCTGTTTCTTCTAATATAATTGGAGATATTAAAGGGAAAACAGCTCTAATATTTGATGACGAAATAAGTACAGCAGGAACATTAATAGAAGCAGCGAATATTTTAAAAGAGCAGGGTGCTAAAGAAATATATGCAGGTGCCGCACATGGAATATTAGTAGGGCCAGCAATTGAAAGAATAAAAAAATCTCCAATTAAAGAAGTAGCAATAACAAATACAGTTCCACTAGAACCAGAAAAAAGGATAGATAAAATAAAAGTATTATCAATTGCACCATTATTCGCAGAAGCAATAAAAAGACTAAATGAATCAAAACCGTTAGGAGACTTATTTGAATATGATAAATAAAATTTAAACCTGAAATACAAAGTATTTCAGGTTTTTGAAATAAATTATAGATTTACAAGTGGAGATTATTAATCGTCTATGTAAATTAAATTGCAAATATCTACAAAACTTACAATTTATTCTAATATTGGTTAAAAATATTACAAAATTTTTTATTTAAAGTATTGAAAATATAATAAATTATTGATATGATAATTGTGAATTATAATTACCAAAAAAGGAAGAGAAAAATGATAGAATTTAGAAATGTTAGCAAAAGATATGATACAGGAACAGAAGCAATTCATAATATCAATTTTAAAATAGAAAAAGGTGAATTCGCATTTTTAGTAGGAAGCTCAGGATCAGGAAAATCTACAATAATTAAGTTAATGCTAAAAGAAGAAGAACCATCAGCAGGTAACATAATAATAAATGGAAAAGATACAACATTCTTAAAACCTAGTAAAGTTCCATATTTAAGAAGAAGTATGGGAATAGTTTTTCAGGACTTTAGATTATTACCAGACAAAACAGTATATGAAAATGTAGCGTTTGCAATGTATGTTGTAAAAGCAACACCAAAACATATAAGAAGGCAAGTTCCAATGGTATTATCACAAGTGGGACTAGCTAATAAAGCTAGAGTATACCCTAATGAATTATCAGGTGGAGAGCAACAAAGAGTTGCATTAGCAAGAGCAATTGTTAATAATCCATCAATGCTAATTGCAGACGAGCCTACGGGTAACTTAGACCCTAATACAGCATGGGACATAATGGAATTATTAAATGATATTAATTTAAGAGGAACCACACTTGTAGTTGCAACACATGCCAAAGATATAGTTGATAAAATGAATAAAAGAGTTATTAGAATAGATGATGGAAATATTATAAGAGACGAAAAAGGTGGATATGATGGGATATAATGTAATTAGTTATTTAGTAAAAGAAGGCTTCAAAAGCACATTTAAACAGAAAAAAATGACAACTGCATCAATAGTAATCATGTGTGCAACAATGTTTATATTCGGGCTTTTCTTTGCGATAGGTGAAAATGTAAACAGTATTATTAGACAAATAGAAAGCCAACAAGGAATCCAAATATATATAAAAGAAGAAGCAACAGAAGCACAAATAGAAAAATTAGGAAATGAAATAAGAAAAGTAAATGGTGTAAACAAGGCAACATTTGTAAGCAAAGAAGATGCACTTAATACTGTAAAATCATGGTTTGGAAGTGATCAAGACTTATTAACAGGATATGATGAAGAAAATCCTTTTCCAGCATCATACTTTGTTACTTTAACAGATTTATCACTAAATGAACAAGTACAGCAAGAAATATATAAATTAGATGGTGTAGATGAAATTGAAAGTGAAAACAATACAATAAATAAACTTAGAGAGTTAGCAAATGGAATACAAATAATGACAATAATAATATTATCATTATTAATAATTATATCAATCTTTATAATTTCATATACAATAAAATTGACAGTACATGCAAGAAGAAGAGAAATATCAATTATGAAATATGTTGGTGCAACAAATAGTTTCATAAGAGGACCATTTATAGTAGAAGGTATTATAATAGGTTTAATATCAGCAGTAATAACATTAGTAATATTAGGAGTAAGCTATAATGCATTAATAAGTAAAATAGGAACATCTGCAATACTTCAAACCATAAGCGTAGGATTGCTAAGTTTTTCAGATATGTTCTACTTAGTATTAACAGTATATTTGGTATTAGGTATTGGAATTGGTATATTAGGAAGTTCAATATCAATGAGAAAATATTTAAAGGTATAAATTAAGGAGGAATATATGAAAAATAAAATTATATCTCTAATTGCAATAATTATGATTATTTTAGCATATACTAATGTAAGTATAGGTGTAACTCAATCAGATCTAAATAATATGAAAAATGAAAAGAATCAGGCACAAAACGAATTAAATAATATACAAAATGAGAAAAATACAGCAGCTAGTGAATTAGATAAAATAAATGATCAAGTGTATAATATACAAAGCGAAATATCAGAATTAGAAAATAAACTAACAATTTTAAATAATTCAATTAGTCAGAAAGAAAGTGAAATACAAGAAAAACAACAAGAATTAGAAAGAAAAGAAGAACTATTAAAACAAAGACTAATTGTATTATATAAAGGTGGAGGAATATCATATCTAGATGTTCTATTGGGATCAAGTAACTATATAGAAATGCTATCAAAATTTAGTGCTGTAAATAGAGTAGCTGAAAAAGATACAGAATTAATAAATCAAGTATCAGAACAGAAAGCAGGAATAGAAAGTCAAAAAGCAGAATTAGAAAGTAATAAAGCTGAAGTTGAATCAGCTAAAAAGGAAAAAGATGCTAAAAATGCTGAATTACAAGCTGCTCAAGTTGCAAAACAAGCAAAAGTATCAGAACTAAATCAAGAAGCAAAACAGAAACAAGAAGAAATAGATAAATATAATGCTGCAATAGTAAAGGCAGAAAAAGAAATACAAGAAGCTGCTATAAAAGCAGAACAACAGATAAATGGTTCTGGAATAAAGTTTGATGGATCATTTGTATGGCCATGTAATAATAAATTAGTTACATCAACAGTAAAATATAGATGGGGAAGAATGCATAAGGGTATAGATATTGCAGCAACATATGAAAATGTATATGCATCAGCATCAGGATATGCATATAATTTGTCAAATCCAGGTGGATATGGAACATACATAATAGTATTCCATGGTAGTGGTTATGCTACATTATATGGACACTTAAATTATAGTAAAATTTCGAGTGGAAGTTTTGTATCACAAGGTCAAGTAATAGCACAGTCAGGAAATTCAGGTGGAAGTACAGGACCACATTTACACTTTGAAATAAGAAGAGCAAGCAGTGTAGGTTCATTCTTCTCAAGTAGTGCAGAAAATCCATTAAATTACTTGCCAGGCGGATATACGCTAGCAGCAGGAGCATAGTAAAGATATTAAGGAGGCAAAAGATAATGAACAATAAGATAGTTTCTACAATTGCAATAATAATAGTAACTACTCTTATATTATCTTCTTGCCTCACTTTTGTGAAGGCAGAAGATAATACAATTTCAAATGAAAGTGAAGTAAATACATTAACATTAAATGATCAAGTAAATCAAGTACAAGAGGAATTAAAAAATGCAGAAGAACAACTTGAATATGTACAGGAAGAGTTAGGAGAATTTGTAGTTCAGATTCAAGAAATGGATGATAAAATAAATGAATATCAGAAACAATTAGATGATATAAATAAAAAGTATCAAGAACTTGTATCTAAAGTAGAAAATACAGAAAAAGAATTAGAAGTAGCAAAAAGTGAATATGACAAAAAGAATGAATTGTTACAGAGAAGATTAGTAACAATATATAAAAATGGAGAAACAACATATTTAGATACATTATTGCATTCTAAATCGATTATAGAATTTGTATCAAGTTACTATATAGTTCAGAGAATAGCAGAATATGATTCAAATATTATAAATATGCTTAAAGAAAAGAAAAACGAAATGCAAAAAATAAGTAATCAGCTTCAAGAAGAAAAAGCAAATATGAAAATGATAAAAGTTCAAGCAGAAAAACAGACAGTAGTATTAACAAATACAAAGACAGTATATGAAAATTACAAAAATAGCTTATCAGAAAGCGAAAAAAAATTAAATTCAGAAATAGATAGCTATAAAAAGCAGATGCAGGAATTAGAAAATTTAATACAATATCAAATTAATAGCTCAATATATGATTTAAAGTACTCAGGAGGAGTTATGATATGGCCAACATTAGATACATCATATATAACTTCACCATATGGATCAAGATTACATCCAATACAAGGAGTAGTAAAAAATCATGATGGAATAGATATAGCAGGAGCAATGGGGGATCCTATATATGCTGCAGCAGATGGAATAATAATATATTCAAGCTATAATGGTGGATATGGAAATATGATAATGATAGACCATGGTATAAGCAGTGAGGGAATAAAAGTAGTAAGCTTATATGGTCATGGAAGTAAACTTCTGAAAAATGTTGGGGATGTTGTAAAACAAGGAGATATAATAATGGAAGTAGGATCAACAGGTAATTCAACAGGACCACATACGCATTTTGAAGTTAGAGAAAGTGGAACACATGTAGATCCTAAAAAATATTTATCATCAAATTAAAGAAAGAAGGTAAAAAATGGATACAGATAAGAGAAAAGGAACAAATACAGTATTTAAAACAGTTATGACAATAATAGCAACATCAATTATAACATTTGTAATAACAACAACTTTGTTATATAGCCAAGGTGGAAAAAAGGATACGGAAACAGTAATTGGAGATGCTGCTAAATCTGGTAAATTATCTGCAAAACTATCAATAATAAGAAATAAAATAGATAGTGAATATGTAGGAAATATAAATGAGGATGATTTAATAGAAGGAGCAGTTAAGGGATATGTATCAGGATTAAATGATGTATATACAGAATATTTAACAGTAGCTGAAATGACAGAATTCACAGAAGATACAACAGGAGAATATGTAGGTATAGGAGTATACATGACAAAAGATACTGCCAATAATCAAATATTAATATACTCAACAATTAAAGACTCACCAGCACAAAAAGTTGGGCTAATGACAGGGGATATTATTGTATCTGTTGATGATGAAGAATGTAATGGCGATAATTATGATACAATAACATCTAAAATAAAAGGAAAAGAAGGAACAAAAGTAAAAATAGGAATTATTAGAGAACAAAAAGAAATGACATTTGAAATAGAAAGAAAGAAAATAGAAGTACAACATATAACATCAGAAGTTTTAGAAAACGATATAGGATACATCTATATATCAAGTTTTGAAGGCAATGTTGCAACACAATTTGAAAAAGCCTTTAACGAATTAAAAGAAAAAAGAATAAAATCTTTAATAATAGACATCAGAAATAATGGTGGTGGTATAGTAACTGAGTCATTAGATATAGCAGATATGATGACAGGAAAGGAAGAAAACTTATTAATAGAATTAGATAAAAATGGAAAAGAAGAAATAAAAAAATCTAAAAAAGATAAACAAATAGATATGCCAATAGTCCTATTAGTAAATGAATATTCAGCAAGTGCATCAGAAATATTAGCTGGAATATTAAAAGAAAATGTGGAAAATGCTACATTAATTGGAAATACAACATATGGAAAAGGAGTAATTCAGACACTGTATACACTATCAGATAATAGTGGAATAAAAATTACAACAAATGAGTATTTTACACCTAATCATAATAAAATAAATAAGATTGGTGTAGAACCAGATATAAAAATAACAGATTATACCTTTACAGGAGATATTGATATAGAAGACGACTCACAATTAAAAAAGGCAATTGAAACATTAAAAAAATAATATTTAACTATTCAGAGTGGCATAAAATAAAGAGATGTCCTGCAAACGAGCAGTATATATATAATTTTATATGTTCCGTTCTTCAAGGCGTATAGATTGCAATAAAGTAAAAAAAGATTCGCACTATATAAATCTAAAAATTAAACTTATCAAGCTTGAACTCACATTTATAAAATTATATATATACTGCTCTGCGCATACTTAAAACATTCTCTGCCTCTGAATAGTTATTATAATATTATGTAAAATAGCAAAAAATGTTGCAAAATGCATAAATGCGTAGTATAATAGGAACACGTGCAAAAAAAAATCTTTCCTAAAAATTGACTAATAGAAAGGAGAGTCTTAGAGAGGATTGGCAAAAAGTACATTAAACAACAAAAAAGGAGAATGCATAATGAAGAAGTTTTTTTGCAAAGCAATACTGCTTATAGCAGTACTTGCTGTAGTACATGTAACAGTTCGGGTAAATGCAAAAAATGATGAAAGGATAGTACAAAATGAAGAAATTTCATTGGAAGAATATTCTAAGTCAAACAAAATGCAGTTATCGGAACTCAAAAAAAACTTTCCTGAAAGATATGTGGAGGGTTTGGAAGAAGGCTGGTTTTATATAGGCTCAAGCGAATCAGAAGATAACAAATATATATATAATCCTGTAAAATTAGGTTCAGGAGAAATAATATATACAGATTCTAATGGTTCACTGAGGAGCTGGAATATAAAAGAATGCTCTGAAAAGATACTTTATAAATCAGTGCATAAAGACTTCACAGAAGGAAAAGTACTTAAAAATGATCTGGAAGCTTTATATCTGTACAATGACAAAAATTGTCAGGTAGAAAAGTGGGTGGATTGTAAAGTAACAAAAAAATGGGATCTTACAAAATATAAGGAATTAACCTTTTGTGGAGTAAATCTTAATTTGGGCATCATCTTTAGAGATGGGACAAATGTATATGCACTCACAGATAGTGGATATGCGGGCCTGATTTTGGGAGATGATATAAAATCTGTAGCACATAATGTAAAAAGTGTACTGTTGTGTAATTATTCATATGCTGAATATCAGAGTAACGCATTACTTTTGCAGATGGAAGATGGTAGTATAAAAGCATATGTAAATGACTACCTGAATACTACAGATTTGGATAATAAGAAATACATTAAAGAAATTTCTTATGAAGGCGGTTTCTATTATCCGTTCAATGAAATGTAAAAGCTAATCCATGAAGGAGAGGGGCATAAGACTAAAATCTTGTGTCCCTCTTTGAAATTTATGCTCATAAAATTGACTTATAATTATAGAAGATTTATAATGGGTATTATAATTTGCAACTGTAACTATAAATTACTAAATGAAGATAAATTTATAATGAAGTAACTTCGAATATTTAAGAAGGGAAAACTATGGATAAAAAAGATAAGGAAGAACTTGAAGAATGGAAAAATAAAAGTATTAATTATATAGATACATATGGAATAGACATATTTGCTCCTAAAAAGAATACCAAAATCACTTCAAGATTATTCAAATTATTATATAGAATAACTAAAATTGTATTAATAATGTTTGCAATAGCTATTGTCGTACTAACATTTATAATTTTAAGTATGAAGTGGAAAGAATGTTATTCACAAGTACACATAGATCCAGTTGAAACTTTATCCAATATGTATAATAAAAATGTAAAAGTAAAGCATAAATTATTAGATGAAAATAGAAATGGAAAATATATATTAACTGTAAAACAAAATAAAGAGATACATTTTAATGCTATAGTTGAATGGACATCAATGAAAAATGACTATTCAGATCGATGCCAAAAATATTATTTTGACAAATGGGAAAATGAAAATAAGGAAAAAATAATAGTAAAGGAAAGTTATGAAGACAATTTATTAATATATAGTCAGTTTATAGATATAAAAGATGAAAAAGAAATTGAGAATGCAGTTAAATTAATATATGAATTTATTAAATTTGCAGGAGATTTTTATTTTCCAGATTGGGACATATATTTAAATACTGCTAAAGGTAAAATATATCCTTTTAATAGTATAAATATTAATATGCAAGAAAGTATAGATAATGCAAAAAGAATGTATGTAGAAATCCAAAATAAAAAAGAAAATACTATTGAAAAAACAGAAAACGACTTTATAAAGGAATTTTTAGGGATGCCAATAACATAGTTTATGAAAATATATAGAATAATATAGTTATACAAAGCAAAAAAGATTGCATACTAATATTTATCATATACAATATTAATAAAAAGAAATAAAAATATTGACATTTTAATAAAAAAAGTGTATTATAAATAATGTTATATGCGGATGTGGCGGAACTGGTAGACGCGCTGGTCTTAGGAACCAGTGTCAACGACGTGGAGGTTCGAGTCCTCTCATCCGCACCAGAGTAAGAAAACGGAGCCATAAGAAGCTCTGTTTTTTAATACTTTTTTATTAAAAATAATGCAATAGTAATGCAGTAGCAAGTTAATTTAATTAACTTGCCTTTTTTAATTTCTTTAATTGTTCAAATGCAAAGTCTTGTGAAACATCTATATAAACATCTGTAACTTCGCTATCTTCTACATGACCTGCTAAATATTGAATTGCAGAAATATCCATTTCCGCTTCTTTCCATTGTGTAATTCTATCGTGTCTTAGTCTATGGTTGTGTAGCTTCTTATCAGAAATTTTATACTTTTTGTTTATACTTTCAAGCCAGTCATTTATCCTTCTAGGGTTTATAAATGTATTTTTCTCATAATTCCAAAATAACAAACCATATATGTTATTTATTTCTTCTGTTGTTAAAGTATCCAATAATTTTTCTAATTCCTCATCTACTGGGAAATTACGTTCTCCTTTATCTATACCTGTTTTCTTGTCATAGGTTTTAGTATATTTGCCTAAAATTAGTTTTCCGTTCTTGTCTTTTGTTACTGTATTATGAATATGTAATGTCTTTTCGTCTTTATTATAATCGTCTTTGGAACGTGCTAATACTTCGCCTATTCGCATACTTGTTATCCATTCTATTTTTACAATATTTCTGTAAGGGTGGTTACGTTCTTCGTTGTCTAATATTTGTTCTAGTTTTTCCCTTTCTTCTTGTGTAAGTGGATATACTTTTTTAGTTTTTTTAGTTGAAGTAGGTTTCTTTAGGTTTTCGTCATTCATAATATTAAAAGGTATAAGTTTAACAGACGGAGAAGAAGCTATTGAAAATGCTTTTTTTAGTAACTGCCATATTTTATTTATGTTGGACTGAGAATACTCTTTTATTTTCTCCTTAGCCGTCTGAATATCTTTTAATGTAACATCTTGAATTGGTTTATTTACAAAGTTTGAACAGCAATTTTCAATTTGTTTTAAAGTGTCTTTATCTCTACTGTAAGCATTTTCCTTTGTAACACCATCATTGAATTTTTGGTCTATATGTTCTTTGATTATACTTTTAGTGGTTACTTGACTTTTACAAATGTAAGTTCCTGTATTTAGTTCTTCTTTAACTTTTGTAACTCTAGCCTTAAAGTCTTTTACTGTTTCTTTTTTCCTCTGTTTCATAGTCTGTCTATTGCCTTGTGTATCATAATATTGAAATACCCAACATTTTAAAGTTTCACTATGATAAAGTGAGCCTTCTCCATTGCCCACAGATTTAGTCTTTTTATTTTTTCTTGCCATAATAAAATCACTCCTCATTATTTACAAGAGCAACTTTTTGTACTATAATAAATTATAGAAAGTCACTCTTTGATTTTCTAGGGGAATTATTTTTTGGGTAGTTCAGCAAATCATCACAAAAAATATTCCCTGCTTTTTTATTTAATTTCTTTATTATTTTTATCTTTTATATCTTCTTTTAATTTCTTCAAATATTTTTCAATATCAAACATAAAAGTATTTTGTAGTTTAGAAGCGGTAAAACAAAGAGTTTTCCCAGAATTTATTTCTAATACTTCAAATACACCTTTATACTCATCCCAAAGAAAAAGTGAAATAAATCCCAAAATACCATATTTCGCTTCATTTTCTAATAAACAGTTAATCGTTTCAATTCTTTTTGCAAAAGCTCTTTTGTTTGTAGTTACTTTATCTTCTCTAGCTTTTAAATCTTCCAATACTTCGATTGATTTTTCAGTTAGTCCAAGTCTTTTATAAATTTCCTTATTATTAGTTTTTTTCATAGATTTACTCCGTTTTTACTAATAATATAACATTTATTTTTTCTTTTTGTTATCGTTGGTATCATTTTGATTTGTAAATTCTTTTGCAAGTTGTTCAGCTAATCTAGAAACTTTTAGCAATGCACCATCAAGAGCTTCTTCAAGTGTTACTTCTACATAAGGTTCCTTACAATAATTTTGAGATATATTTACTTCCATTGAGAGAGGGCTTTTTTCTTCAAAAATTGTCATCCCTTGTTCTTCTAACCTTTTAATTTCTTCTAATTTTTCTATATCATCATTTTTTATAGCTTCTACTTTTTTTGAGAGATGATATAAAATTTTTCCATTTCTTGTTTTAATGTTCATAAGTCGGTAGTTATTTATACTTATTAGAAACTCTAAAAAAGTGTTGTTACGTAATAAATATTCAAAAAGATTATTTATAAAAGGATCATTATTTAATAATTGTAGCATAATAATAGAATGTTCAGATAATCTAGTTACTTTATAAACATTATAATATTTATCTTCTCTTATGTTTAATGGTAATTTAGCTAATATCCAATTTACACTTACTTTGAATTTTTGAGATATTTTCATTATGGTATATATATCTAATTCTTTTTCACCAGAAAAATATTTACTAACTGTTGATTCTTTTGATTTATCTCCCATAAGTAAGCCTATTGCTGTTCCAAAATCAGTATTAGTCATTTTATTTTCTTCTGCAAGAATTTTTAGTCTTTGTCCAATTTTTTTATTTAAAGACTTTTTTAATTTATTTCGCTTGTCCCTTAATTCAAGCCATTCATTATCCATGATTTTCCTCCTATAAATAAAACTATAGTAATTATAAATCATAACAAGAACAATGTCAATGTGGCTTATCAAAAATGATAAGCAATACGCACATAAGCCTTATGTCTTATTTTGTTTTTCTAAAATTAAAATAAATGGTATTATCAAGTTGTAGTTATCAAAAACGATAATAATATTTTGTTGGAGGTGAAAGTAAAATGACAGTTACTGTTAAAACAGACACAGACATCGAGTTAAACATAAAAAAGTTAGATGAAATGCTAAAGAAAATTGAATTATTGGAAAATGACAAATCAAAAATGCTTCGCTTTGTAACGATTTCCGAGTTTGCAAAAATTCGTAATTGTTCCATAGCTACAGCCCAGCGAATTTTCAAACAAAAAAGTTTTCCTAGTGAGCGGGTTTCGGAAAGCAAAAAGTTGTAGAAATTCGGGGCCTTACGCCAATGGTATATGTCTAAACACGATAAGAATGAAGAATGCTGAACTACCCAATAAATAGGTAGAAAATCAAAGAGTGTTTTTCTATATCTAGTACAAAAATCACTCTTTAAATGAAAGGAGTTGCTTATTATGCAAAATAATGAAATTCAAACAAAAGAAGCGGATATACAAAACAATGATATAAAGCTAGAACAAGAGATGAAGGAATTAAACAGTGTGGAACAAACCAGTAATACTGCTGTTTCAACAGATGAGTGTAATAAGAAAGGAATTAATCCTATTTTTTCAAAGAAAGTTATACCTTATTATGATCCTAGTGTCCTTTCGACTAATTCCGAAGCATCGGACACAGTTGACTATTATTTTAAAAGTGTTACTTGCGAAGATGAGGACATAGAAATCTTACTTTATGAAGTGATAGGTTATTCGTTAGCAAAAACTAGTAATCCGAATAAACTAATAATTTTATTAGGATATGGAAGAAATGGCAAAAGCAAGATTTTTAGGATAGCGGAAGCTGTGTTAGAAGAGGAATGCTCACATGAGCATCTTGAGCAACTTTCACGGAAGTAAAGCAGGAAGCAAGTCTACAATAAAAAAGCTAAAGCGGTTGTACAGTAAATATCTCGGAAGACCAAAAGCAACCGAAATACATAAACAATTCGCTTATAACTCGTATAGTGTCTGGAGAGCCTATATCACTAAATGGAAAAGATGATGATGTCTTAACACCTTATGCAACGATGTTGCTGTCAGTGAATGAGGTCATAAACTTTAAAGAAATAGGGCTACATATAACCGATAGAGTTATCGTTATACCATTTAATGCAACGTTTACAGATGACAGAGGTAATCGCGATATTAATATTAAAGACAAGCTATGTGCAACAGAAGCTTTGAAAATCATTGTAACTAGGTCGGTACAAGCATTTGAAAAAGTGCTAGAGAATGGTAAATTTACCATTCCACCTATTGTCGAGGAAGAAACTAAACGATATTTTATGGAATGCAATAGTGCTTTAGAATTTATCAGTTTATTTCCTATAAAAACAATTATCGTTAAAAGTCTTTATTATAATACATATTGTAAGTGGTGCAAGAACAATAATAGGGAAGCTATTAGTGATGCCCAATTTGGTAAGCAAGTATTAGCATTGGGTTATAGAGATGAACGATACTCATTGGCTGGTAAAAGAGTATGGTATTATGTTTCTCCAGATTTCGACAATTCTAAAAGTCAAGATATTTACGATGAGTACCTTCAATGGAATGGTATAACTAGAGAAACAGATAAAATTTACGGTGATGACTATAAAAGGAAAAACCTTAACGGTACTTTTGAAGATTATCTTTGTCAACAACTAAATGAGGAACAAAAGCCAGATGATGAACAACAACTAGATGAGGAGGAAACAACTCAAGAAGAACAAAGGACAGATAATGAACAAACAACATCTGACAACACATAATGA
>Ga0137297_11365_pt1 | contig 14336 bp, 9 predicted proteins | sample RamsorincwithD2O_FD_97191 | JGI IMG/M metagenome (GOLD analysis project Ga0137297, IMG submission 97191) | Mouse cecal microbial communities from Vienna, Austria - Mucin amended with D2O | ecosystem: Host-associated > Mammals > Digestive system > Large intestine > Cecum | place: Austria: Vienna... | reverse complement strand
TGATTAGCAGCGATATTGCAAACGTGGAGGAGATGATTAAGGGACTTCCCTGCAAGGTAGTCACCTTCGGGCGGGATCCGGAAAGGAGCCGCTACAGCGCTTCCCAGATCGTCTATGACGGCTATGGAAGGCCTTCCTATACCCTTTTAGTGGATCAGGAACCGGCAGGGGAGGTTATCCTGGGGGTGATGGGGGAGCATAATGTGTATAACTCCCTGGGAGCCATAGCGGCGGCCAGGGAGCTTGGGGTTCCCGTGGGGAAGATTATCCAGGGCCTTAGGCATTTTACCGGCGCGGGCCGCAGGTTTGAGAAGAAGGGGGAGATCGGCGGGGTGATGGTGATCGATGATTATGCCCACCATCCCCAGGAGATTGCGGCTACCTTGGCTGCGGCGAAAAATTATCCCCATAAAAAGCTGTGGTGCGTGTTCCAGCCCCATACTTATACCCGCACGGCTGCCTTAATGGATGAGTTTGCCCAGGCTCTTTTAGGGGCGGACGAGGTGATCCTGGCGGATATTTACGCGGCCAGGGAGACAGACACCCTAGGGGTCAGTTCACGCGATATTGGGGACAAAATCACGGAAGCTGGGGGAAGGGCGCATTATATCCCGTCCTTTGATGAGATTGAAACATTTATTCTGCAAAATTGTATTCCCGGTGATTTGTTGATAACTATGGGGGCCGGAGATATTGTAAAAGTGGGGGAAAAGCTCTTAGGGTTATGAGTTATCCACATTATCCACATAGTTTTCAACATTTGGAGGAAGAAAACTATGTGGATGTTTTTATTTACATAAAAAATTCGCTGACAATTCAGGAAAACCTTGATTTCACTAGCTTTCGACAGGATTCGTGGCGGAGAAAAAACAAGAATCCACTAAGTTATCCACATTATCCACAATATCCACGGCAGATTTGGTGGATAACGGGCCTATTTTCTTTTTTTCGACCTTGTGTTATGATGGTAGGAACGGTAAGAGATGGCCCGGTGGGGCAGAGAATGGCGGAAAGGATGAAGTGAGGGATGGCGTGGGAGTTTAGCGGAAGGTTCCGGGCGGAAGGCACGCTGGTTTCCAACCGGTTTATTGACGAACTGATGGCAGGAGCCAGCGGAGAGTACGTGAAGGTTTATTTATATTTGCTGCGCCATCAGGATAAGGCGCCCGGCCTTGCCCAGGTGGCGGAGGCCCTCCACTATACGGAGGGGGATGTGGGGCGTGCGCTGGCCTACTGGGAGAAAGCAGGGGTGCTTTGCCAGGCTGGCGGGCAGCCAGAAGGCAGGCAAAAGGAAGGCGGGGAAAGGCAGAAGGAGGAGGAAAAGCTTCCGGTTCTGCCGCCCCGTTCCAAGGATGGGGTAAGCCGCCTTTCCGGGGACGAGGAGTTTGCCCAGCTGCTTTATATTGCCCAAAAGTATATGAATAAAGTGTTTACCCAGAGGGAATGCCAGGTGTTTGCCTATCTGTATGGAGATCTGTGCCTTCCGGCGGAGCTTTTGGAGTATCTGGTGGAGTACTGTGTGCAGAATGGCCATACCAGCATCCGCTATATGGAGACAGTGGCCATAAACTGGCATCAGCGGGGGATTTTGACGCTGGAGGAGGCCAAGGCTAACGGCGCCGGGGTAGGAAAGGACTACTTTGCGGTGATGAAGGCCTTCGGCTTAAATGACCGCAGGCCGGCGGCGGCGGAGAAGCAGTATATTGAGACTTGGTTTGGAAGCTACGGTTTTGCCAGGGAGGTGGTGCTGGAGGCCTGCAACCGCACCATAGCCGCGACCCATGCCCCCAGCTTCGCCTATGCGGACAAGATACTGAAGGAGTGGAAGAAGGCGGGGGTGAAAAACTTATCGGATGTGGAGGATCTGGATATGATCCGCCGCAGGCAGGAGAAGGAGAAAGGGGAACGGAAAAAGCCGGAGGCTAAAGGCGTCGGGGAGAAGAAGGGCGGCGCGCCTAACCGGTTCCATAATTTTGAACCAAGCGGTACGGATTACGATTCCCTGATGATGGAAAAGGTGCGGGCCAGGATGAAGGAATAGGGAGGTGGAAGCTTTGGCATTGAGCAATTCCCAATACCAGGAGATTATGCGGGGCTACCAGGCCCAGCAGCTTAAGGATAAGCATGAGCAGGATCGGCGGATCCGGGAGGTTTATGAAAGGCTTCCGGCGGTGAGGGAGTTAGATCAGGCGGTCAGCACCTGCGCTGTGCTGCGGGCAAAGGAGCTGTTAAACGGTGATAAAGAGGCGTTGAAGCGGCTGCGGGAGGAGATTGGGGATCTGCGGGAGCAGAAGCGCTTTCTGCTGGCTTCCAAAGGGTATCCGGCGGATTTTATGGAGATGCACTACCGCTGCCCGGACTGTGAGGACACAGGCTATATGGCGGATGGCAAAAAATGCCACTGCTTTTTGCAGGCTCAGATTAAGTATTTGTATGCCCAGTCCAATCTGGAATCGGTTTTGCAGCGGGAAAATTTCGATACCTTTTCTTACCAGTATTTTGACGATCAGCAGATTGAACCGGCGGTGGGCATGACCGTGGCCGGGTATATGCGGCAGGTGTACCGGTGGTGCAAGGGCTTTGCAGATGAATTTGGGGAAAAGGGAGGGAACCTTTTGTTTACCGGGGCTACGGGGCGGGGGAAAACCTTCCTTACCAACTGCATTGCCAAGGAATTGATCGATCATTACCATTCGGTGATCTATCTGTCCGCCCATGACTTGTTTGAGGTGTTTTCCAAATACCGGTTTGAGTCCCGCAGCGAGGAGGAGCTAAAGGATACGTATCAGTTCATCCTGGAGTGCGAGCTTTTGATCATTGATGATCTGGGGACGGAGTTAAATAACAGCTTTACCTCCTCCCAGCTGTTTTTCTGCATGAACCAAAGGCTTTTAGCGAGCCGTTCCACGATTATTTCCACAAATTTGTCTTTGGACAGGCTGCGGGATGAGTATACGGATCGGGTGGCCTCCAGGATTATCAGCAATTACACGGTAATCCCCCTGTACGGGGGGGATATGCGCCTTAAGCTGTAACGGCTTGCATGGTTTCCCGGGGGAAAACGGCTCTGGTTAAAGATAGCCTGGGGCTGGGGGATCGGCAGTTTTTTGTATGGGGAGAAAAACATAGATTGGCTTGACGAATAAAGTGCATAATGATATAAAGAATACATTGGCATACGTAGCTGTAAGAGCTTTCATTAAACGTCGGCGGGCGGCTTTTTCGCAAAACGCCTGCGCATAACGGAGGAAAGAGATGTTGTACGAAGAGAAAATTATTGAAACCATCCCAGTAGGCCCTTTAGGCCTGATTCCTTTAAAAAGCTGCCTTGATCTCGGGAAAAAGGTGGATCAGTACCTGGTGTCCTGGAGAAAGGAGCGGGAGAGCGAGCATAAGTCTACCATCGCTTTTGCCGGCTACCAGAGGGACAGTTACATTATTGAGGCAAAGACGCCTCGTTTCGGCTCGGGAGAGGGCAAGGGGACGCTCTCGGAGTCGGTTCGCGGCGATGATTTATATATAATGGTGGATGTGTGCAACTACAGCCTGACCTATTCCCTCTGCGGCATGGAAAACCATATGTCGCCAGATGACCATTTCCAGGATTTAAAGCGGGTGATTGCGGCTGTGGCGGGGAAAGCCAGGCGGATCAATGTGATCATGCCTTTCCTGTATGAAAGCCGCCAGCATAAGCGTTCCGGCAGGGAGTCCCTGGACTGCGCCCTGGCCTTGGAAGAGCTGGTGCGGATGGGGGTGGAGAACATCATCACCTTCGATGCCCACGATCCCAGGGTGCAGAATGCCATCCCCCTAAAAGGGTTTGAGACGGTGCAGCCGATCTATCAGTTTATCAAGCATTTGTTAAAGCATGAGAAAGAGCTGATGATCGACAGCAGCCATATGATGGTGATCAGCCCGGATGAGGGCGGCATGGGCCGGGCGGTGTATTTTGCCAATGTGCTGGGCTTAGACATGGGGATGTTTTATAAGCGGCGGGATTATACGAAGATTGTCAATGGACGGAATCCTATCGTGGCCCATGAGTTTTTAGGCTCAGACGTGGAGGGGAAGGATGTGCTGATTATTGACGACATGATTTCCTCCGGGGAGAGTATGCTGGATGTGGCTAAGGAGCTAAAAGCCAGGAAGGCCAGGAAGGTATTTATCTGCTCCACCTTCGGCTTGTTTACCAATGGATTGGATAAGTTTGACGAATATTATGAGAAGGGGCTGATTGACCGGATCCTGACCACCAATCTGGTATACCAGACGCCGGAGCTTTTGTCCAGGCCGTATTATATTGACGTGGATATGAGCAAATATATTGCACTGATTATCGATAACTTAAACCATGACGCTTCCCTTAGCGAGCTGTTAAACCCCACCAGGCGGATTAACCGCTGCCTGGACGGATACCGGAACGGGCAGTAGGAGGCGGATGGTTAGGCTTAGGAGAGGCAGGTTGGCGGATGAAGAGGTTGCTGCGGCGCATAGGCATTTTGCTTGCGGTTTTTATCGCGGCGGGCGTGGTGTTTTTTTTCCGGATGCAGTCCGGGGATCCAAGGGGAGACAGGGTGTATACCGTGATGGAGGAAAGCTCCCTTCCGGTGGTTTATATGGATATGCTGGGCAGGGAGATGAACTGCCTTCACGGCTATGTGCAGGAAATGTCCGGGGCTGGGCATTGGAGCAGCCTTACGGTGCTGCCAGAGGACAGGCAGCTAAAGATTCGGATCGGGCGCTGCCAAGGTGCGGTCACGGGAATTTACTATGAGATCCGCACCCTTAACCTGTCCGGGCTGGTGGAGCGCACCGGAGTGGAGGGCTGGACGGCCACGGAGGACGGCGTTGAAGCGGTGCTTCCTATCCAAAACCTTTTATCTAAGGATCAGGAATATGCGATGATCCTGACCGTGGATACGGAAAGCCACGGCGCAGTCCGCTATTACAGCCGGATCGTCTGGACGGATGAGGAAATGATCAAGGGGATGGTGGATCTGGCGGCGGATTTTTCCGCCAAGACCTTCCACTATGAGGATGCCAGGTCGCTGGTGACATACCTGGAAAGCAATGATACCGGGGATAACAGCAATTTAGGCCATGTGGACATCCATTCCAGCTATTCCCAGATCACCTGGGGCGGCCTTAAGATGGAACCGGCGGGAGAGGTGTTTGTCACCTTGAACGAGATGAACGGGGTTATGGGCCAGGTGACGCTGGAATACCTGGCTATCCGCCAGACGGATGAGCAGCATACGGAATTTTATGAGGTGGAAGATAATTTTACCATGCGCCAGGGGGAGCAGCGAATCTATATGATGGACTTCGACCGCCGGGTGGATCAGGTGTTTATGGGGAACAGGGAGAATTTTTCCGGCCTTCGGGTTATGCTGGGGATTACGGATGATGACCAGGTGCAGGCGGCAAGGAGCGAGGATGGGAATATCCGCGCTTTTGTGGCGAATGGCGATCTGTGGTGCTATAACCAGCAGGAAAGGCAGGCAGTAGGGATATTTTCTTTCCGAAGCCCCAGTGAGGAGGGCATCCGACCGGCCTATCAGGATTACGGCCTGAAAATCCTTAAGGCGGAGGATAACGGGGATGTGGATTTTCTAGTGTACGGTTATATGAGCCGGGGCTACCATGAAGGCTGCATGGGGATTGTCATGTACCATTACAGCGCAAGGGAGGACGGCTTGGTGGAGCGGTTTTTTGTGCCGGTGTCCCAGAGCAGCGAGGAATTAAAGCTGAATATAGAGGAGCTTTCCTACCTAAGCAGCAGCGCCATGCTGTACTTAAAGGTGGGTTCCGGCATTTATGGCATTGATTTAACCAGCAATGAGTACATGGTGGTGGCGGAAGGGCTCCCGGAAGGGGGATATGCCATCAGCCAGAACGGCAGGCGGCTGGCCTGGCAGGAGGGGACATCCGTTTACCAGTCCAGGACGATCCACCTTTTGGATCTGGAAACCGGGGAGAAAAACGAGATCCTTTCCCAGAACGGGGACTATCTGCGGGTGCTGGGCTTTGTGGGCAATGATTTTATTTATGGCCTGGCGGGGGAAAACAGCCATTGGGTGGTTAACGGCCGCCAGGAGGAGCTGCCCATGTATGCCCTGGAAATCCTGGGGGAGGATATGGAGGTGCAGACCCGCTATGAAAAGCCGGGATACTACATTGCCGGGGTGTCCATTGGGGAAAGCCGGATCCATTTAAAGCGGATCATGCCGGTTTCCGGGGACACATACCGGCTGGTAGACGAGGATACCATTGTGTGCAATGCAAAGATTGACGATGAACGGCTTTCCGGCATCGGCTGGTACGTGGACGGGGAGAGGAATAAGGTTTACTTTGCCCAGCTTGGCACGGAGGTCAGGGGAGGGAGCCAGATATCCTTCTCGTCACCGGGGAAAATCACTTATGAAAATTCAGAGATTTTAAATCTCGCTTCTTCCGTGTCCGTGCCGGGGCTTAACTTTTATGCTTACGGCGGCGGCCGTCTGCTGGGGATTACCCAGGATTTCGCCAAGGCAGTGGGGATGGCTCATGAGGAGATGGGAACCATTACCGATGCGGGCGGGAATGTGCTGTGGTGCAGGGTAGACCGTCCTTCGGTGGGAAGCGTAGGCGATGAGCGGGAAAGCGCGGCGAAGCTGATGAAAAATATGGGGGAATTCACGGAAAACCGCCAGTTCTCCGACGGGATCCTGCTGCTGGATGCCAGGGGATGCTCATTAGGCCAGATCCAGTACTTTTTAGGCCAGGGATACCCGGTGCTTGCTTACGGAGAGAACGGAGTGCCAGTGGTGATTGCCGGGTATGACCAGTATAATGTGACCATTTACCAGCCGGATACCGGAGAGAGCTGGAAAATGGGGCTGAACGATGCCGCAAATTACTTTGAAGCTACAGGAAACGACTTTATTTGCGGGATTTTTCCGGAAACATAAGGTATAGGCTAATTGTAACCTTTACAAAATGCTGTCTCTTGGTATATAATGGCATGAGGGTTTTTGAACATTCACTTTGGGGGATGGAAGATTTGCACTGCCGTTAAGGCGGCAGGCAGTATGTGCCATTTCCTGAGTTTTTCGTATCGGCCTTTGGACTGCCCAGGCTTTGCCATGTCTCCATAGGATAAGGGCAGCCATTGCCGGATAGATAATTGAGGTGTAAAATGGAACAATATATCATGAAGGGCGGCAATCCCCTGGTAGGGGAGGTTACGATAAGCGGCGCAAAGAATGCGGCGCTGGGGATTTTGACAGCGGCGGTGATGACGGATGATGACGTGGTGGTGGAGAATCTGCCTGATGTGCGGGATATCAATGTGATGCTGGAGGCTATCCAGGAGATCGGGGCCAGCGTGACCCGGATCGACCGCCATACGGTAAGGATTAACGGTTCAGAGATTGGGGAGGTGTCGGTAGATGATGAGTATATCCGCAGGATCAGGGCGTCTTATTATTTTATCGGCGCCCTTTTAGGCAAGTATAAAAGCGCCCAGGTTCCCCTCCCGGGGGGCTGCAATATCGGGAGCAGGCCGATCGATCTCCATCTAAAGGGGTTCCGTGCCCTGGGGGCGGAGATTACCGTGGAGCGGGGGGCGGTGGTGGCTCATGCCATCGATCTGGTGGGAGCCCATATTTATTTGGACAAGGTTTCCGTGGGCGCCACCATTAATGTGATGATGGCGGCTACCCTGGCAGAGGGGCGGACCATCATCGAGAACGCGGCCAAGGAGCCCCATGTGGTGGACGTGGCCAATTTCCTAAACAGCATGGGGGCGAACATCAAGGGCGCAGGGACGGATATTATCCGCATCCGCGGGGTAAGGAAGCTCCACGGCACGGAATATTCCATTATTCCCGATCAGATTGAGGCAGGGACGTTTATGTGCGCTGCCGCCATTACCCGTGGGGATGTGATGGTGAAAAATGTGATCCCCAAGCACCTGGAGGCTATTTCCGCCAAGCTTACGGAAATTGGCTGCGAGGTGATTGAGTTTGACGATGCGGTGCGGGTGGTGGGGAAGCCTTCCCAGTACCATACTAATATCAATACCCTCCCGTATCCCGGCTTCCCTACAGATATGCAGCCCCAGATCACGGTGACGCTGGCCCTGGCCAGGGGAACCAGCATCGTGACGGAAAGCATCTTTGAGAACCGGTTTAAGTATGTGGATGAGTTGGCCCGGATGGGCAGCAACATTAAAGTGGAAGGAAACGTGGCGGTGATCGACGGGGTGAAGGGCTTTTCCGGCGCTTCCGTGAACGCCCCGGATCTGCGGGCAGGGGCGGCCCTGGTGATCGCTGGCTTGGCTGCCGACGGGTATACCACGGTGGATGAGATTGGCTATATCCAGAGAGGGTACGAATGCTTTGAGGAAAAGCTAAAGGCTCTTGGGGCAGTGATTGAGAAAGTGGATTCGGAAAAGGAAGCCCAGAAGTTTAAGCTGCAGGCAGGGTAATTATTAGCCGCCCTCGCTGTTGTGAGAAATCAACAGCGAGGGCGGCTATATGTTGGTGCAAAAGTTGTGTTCAGCCTGCGCCATCTGCAAAATCGCGCCTTACGGCGTTTGGCGCTGGCCGAGGGATTTTATTAAAGTTCATACTTCACCACATCTATCTCAGCCGTCCCATTGGCGAAGAAGGAGATCCCGTCCGCCCCCGGATCGGTATACATGGTGGCCGACAGCACTTGTTCCCCGTCATTGACGAAGACTTCCGCGCTGAAACGATCCAGGATGATCCGTAGCTTCAGCTCGTTGCCCACAGGATTTACCAGGCTTCGGCGCTGATGGATGATGGCTCTTCTGGAGCCGGAGAACTTCCGGTCTATCTTTAGGATTGATTCATAGGGGCGGAAGCTTAAGGAGGTGTGGTATGTGTCATCCTGGGCAAAGCGGAGGGCGAATTTCTGGTACAGCTCCTGCCCTTCCTTCGGCCGGATCTTCAGCTCCATATCTACTTTTCTTCCGCTGATCCCCTTAAGCGTTACCACTCCCGAGACGGTGACATTCGTATAGTTCACCTTATTGCGCCGCATATCTTCCAGTTCTCTTAAGGGTCTTTGGTACAATCTGCCGTTTTTTAAGAACAGCTCCCTTGGCAGGCTCATCTGGCCGAACCATGGCGCGTCTGGCGAACGCATACTGCAGGAATCCCAGTTCTGCATCCAGCCGATCATGACCCGGCGGCCGTCTGGCGTAAGCACGGTCTGGGGTGCATAGAAGTCAATGCCGTAATCAATGGACTGGTTGTGCGTCTCTTTAAATGTGCCGGATTCCTCATCATAATCCCCAATCAGGCAGAGGGTTCCGTTGCCATTGTGGTATTCATATCCCTGGGGCAGCATATCCTGGGGGCTGGTAAGCAACACCCATTTTCCGTCCAGCGGGAAGAAATCCGGGCATTCCCACATCTTTCCGAAACGGTCGTGGTTGGCGGCCAGCACGCTCTTAAATTTCCAGGAAAACCCGTCGGGGCTGGTAAATAAAAGGATTTGCCCGCTTCCGTCCGCCGGGCGGTTTCCCGCGACGCAGGCGTAGGTTCCGTCGGCTTTCCTCCATATCTTGGGATCACGGAAGTCAAACCGGCTGCTGCCCTCCGGGATATCCCGTTCATCTAGTACGGGGTTTTGCCCGTATTTTTCGTAATCAATCCCATTCCCCACGGCAATGCACTGGGTCTGCACCTCCCGGTAGATATCCCGTTCCTGGTGCTCCTTCACCACGCCGGTGTACATCAGCAGCTGCCGTCCGTCCGGCAGCACCGTAGCGCCCCCGGAAAAGCATCCATCCTGGTCATAGGCTTCATCCGGCGCTAAGGCGCAGGGAAGATACTCCCAGTGGAGCAGATCGCTGCTTGCTGCGTGGCCCCAATGCATGGGCCCCCATTTTGATTCGTAAGGGTAATACTGGTAAAACAGATGATACTTGCCTTGGTAGTAAGAAAATCCATTAGGGTCGTTCATCCAGCCTGTACGCGGAGTCAGGTGGAAATCGGGACGCTCCCTTTCGCTGATTAATTTTTCAGAAACCTCTTCATATTTTCGCGCTTCGCGCAATGTCTGACTGATCATCATGATTTCTTCCTTTCTTAAGCTATGCTGGCTGGACGAAGGAGTCTGCCTGGCGGAAGGTATGCCTTAAGATATGCCTTCCGGGGTTTTGCGCCGGATTACTTTCCGGATTCGTTTCGGGCGATGCTGGCGTTATACAAATCCAGATATTTCTGGAGCAGTTCCAGGTATTCGCTTAAGCCGTATGCCTCCAGCTTATCCACATATTTATCCCAATCCAATCCAATTCTTGTTTGCCTCCCCGTAGCCTTCGACGCAGCCGTTGTTCAGGATGGACGGATCCTGGCCGCCGTCGTTGACGATGCAGGATAAGGGGATGATTGCGCCGTACCTCCGTATTTTAGCAGATTGCTGTCCGTAAATCCAGCGGAAAAAATAAAATCGGTCAGTTCGCCTGCCCCGTCCGCATCCGCCTTTCTGTCAAATCTCTCCGCTCCCTGCACCTTTCTTTGCATACGCTTTTTTAAAGCCTCACCCTTTTTGAATTGTGCATTTGTAAAAATATTGTTTTTGTTTCTTCAAGATTTGTATATTGCATTTATACCATCATTTTTACATTAAGTCAATATATTTTTACTATTTGCACATATTATCTTTTGCGTTTTCTTTCCGGTGTACATCCTAAACAAGTTTTTGCTGATATTTTCTGTAGAAAGAAAAAATTTTGAAAAACCGCTGTTTTCTCGCCCATATCCGCATCTATGGATTCAAAAAATGTTTCTCTTTATCCGTTAAATTTTCCGGTTTTCTGGAAGTGCCGCGAAAATGCTTGACAGCTTTGGCGAAATCGATTAAGATGAAAGAGTAAAGAAAAACAGAAAAGTTCGTTAATATCCCTTATTCAGAGTGATGGAGATACAAAGGATCTGTGAAGTCACGGCAACCCCGCTTAAAGGGGCTGGAACGGTAGGTTCCGGCAGGCAGGAGCGGAAGGTGCCAACCTGAGCGAGGGCAGGAGACGTTTCCCGCTGCAAGGCTTGCCTTGGCGGAGAGATCTGCTGCGCATCGAGCAATAAGAGGATTTGAATGTACATACTTTCAAGTCCGCCTATATGCGGGCTTTTCTTTTTATCATTTTACGTAACGGTTTAGACGGGACATCTTCTTGACCGTCTGAACTGTTGCCATTTTACCAGTACAGGGAATATAAGGAGGAAAATCATGGAGAAATTACTTTTCACTTCGGAGTCGGTAACGGAAGGCCATCCGGATAAAATGTGCGATCAGATTTCGGATGCGGTGCTGGACGCTATGCTGCAGCAGGATCCCATGAGCCGCGTAGCCTGCGAGACGGCGATTACCACCGGGCTGGTTTTGGTGATGGGAGAAATTACTACCAAGGCTTATGTGGATTTGCAGAAGGTAGTGCGGGAAACCATCCGGGAAATTGGGTACGATCGCGCAGAGTACGGTTTTGACTGCAATACCTGCGGGGTAATCACCGCCATAGATGAGCAGTCCACGGATATTGCCATGGGCGTGGACAAGGCACTGGAGGCGAAGGAGAACCGGATGTCCGAGGAAGAGCTGGCTGCCATCGGCGCCGGGGATCAGGGCATGATGTTCGGCTTTGCTTCCAATGAAACGGAAGAATATATGCCGTATCCCATTGCCCTGTCCCATAAGCTGGCCAGGAAGCTGGCTCAGGTGCGTAAGGACGGAATCCTTCCTTATCTGCGTCCCGACGGGAAAACGCAGGTGACGGTGGAATATGATGAGAATGGCAGGCCTGTTCGCCTGGATGCGGTAGTGCTTTCCACCCAGCACAGCGATGATGTTACCCAGGAGCAGATCCACGCCGATATTAAAAAGTATGTGTTTGACGAGGTGATCCCCGGGGAATTGGTGGATCAGGATACTAAGTTTTATATTAATCCTACCGGGCGCTTCGTGATCGGCGGCCCCCATGGGGACAGCGGCGTAACTGGCCGGAAGATTATCGTGGATACATACGGCGGCTATGCCCGCCATGGCGGCGGCGCTTTTTCCGGGAAGGACTGCACGAAGGTAGACCGTTCCGCGGCCTATGCTGCCCGCTACGTGGCGAAAAATATTGTGGCGGCGGGATTGGCGGATAAATGCGAGATTCAGCTTTCCTATGCCATTGGTGTGGCACAGCCTACATCCGTCATGGTAGATACCTTTGGCACAGGCAGGGTGGGGAATGAGAAGCTGGTGGAGGTAATCCGCGAAAACTTTGACCTTCGCCCGGCAGGGATTATCAAGATGCTGGATTTAAGGCGGCCTATCTATAAGCAGACGGCGGCTTACGGTCATTTTGGGAGGAATGATTTGGATCTGCCCTGGGAGAAATTAGATAAGGTGGAAGTGCTGAGGAAGTATTTGTAAGGAAATAGTTCAGCCAATCAGAATCGCAGGGGTAAAAATCGTGCTCGCGCGAATTTTCATCCATTGATTTTGAATGGGGGAGCGTCCGTTTATAAGCAAATGTAAACGATAAACAAAAGGCTGCCGTGCCAATGATTGGAAAATCAGAGGGCCGGCAGTCCTTTGCTTTGCCTGTAGGTTTTTGCGTGTATAATGCTTTATCCAGTGATGCCGTACAATTTACAGATTATTTAGTGGAAATTATTAATTCTGCATCGGACTTGCAATCAAGGAGGATTCTATCCGGAAACCAGTTAATGCCGGGTATGCAAAGGGCATGGGGAGAGTAAGCTTATAGACTGCCTTCTCCCAGCGTATCCATGATTGCCTGGCGGTATTCCTTGTGGTGTGGCATCCCCCCTCCCAGGCCTCCCAGCTTTGGAAGCAAAAGCTTGAAATGGCTTCCGTTTTCCATGGTGATGGAGCATTTGACGGATCCCATCCATCCCTTTTTCATTTCACAGTCTTGGATATGGGATAGCGGAAAACAAGTCCCAATATCAGCAAGCAATAGCTCTGAGGAAACTTCCTGTATGTCCGTGCTGTTTGTAATGATCCCATCATCAAATTCATAGAAGTAACTGCTTCGCTCACATTGGGCGATAACCAAAAATGACTGGGTAATGCCCAGGTAAATATCGTCCGCAGAATGTTTTTTCTTAGTCAATGAAATTATCCTTCCATTTGGGTTTGGGATCAGCCGATCTTCTGCCAGGATACACCTCCCAAAAGTCCCCTTTATGTCTATTTCTTTCGATATGGCGTGTATGCCCGCCAGCAGCGTTTCCCCGTTAGGGATATGCGCATCTAAAGCCTGCCGCATATCCATTTCATCAAAAATATCAGGCATAATAACCCCTCCTATTTTCATTTTTGGTGAGCTTCCTAAAATTATAACATATAGGCTATGCCATGTCTACATTCCTGCCCAAGGGTTTAGTCCACATAGGATTTAACTGCGCTCCGATAGAAAAAATTTCCTGCGAATAATCGCGGGAAATTTTTCTTCCCTTTTAACAGGGGGGATGATATAATTTACAGTGAAAGCCCCGGACGGCAGCCACAGAAGGGGAGGAGCTCGCTCGTCCCCTTCTGCGGATATTGTCCGGGCAAGTAAGGATGAGCAAGGAGGCCGCAGGCCGTATTGCGAATACTTACGGCGATTGCGGAAGCAATCGGCTTTCACGGACAGAGGCCGTCAAAAGAAACGCTTAAGAGCCCCGGACGGCAGCCGCAGAAGGGGAGGAGCTCGCTCGTCCCCTTCTGCGGATATTGTCCGGGCAAGTAAGGATGAGCAAGGAGGCCGCAGGCCCTAAAAAGCATCAGCAGAATTGGAGAGAGCAAAGGTGAAAAAATTAATATCCTGGAATGTAAACGGCCTGCGGGCCTGCGTAGGAAAAGGATTTATGGATTATATGAAGGAGGCGGATGCGGATATTTTCTGCATCCAGGAAAGCAAGCTGCAGGAAGGCCAGATTGAACTGGAGCTTCCCGGGTATCACCAATATTGGAATTACGCCGAGAAAAAAGGCTATTCTGGAACAGCTCTGTTTTCCAAGGAAGAGCCTATTTGTGTGGCTTACGGCCTGGGGCTGGAAGAGCATGACCGTGAAGGCCGGGTGATCACGGCGGAGTTTCCAGGCTATTATGTTGTCACCTGCTATACGCCTAATTCCCAGGAAGGCCTGGCAAGGCTTTCCTACCGGATGGAATGGGAGGATGCTTTCCGGAATTACCTTATCAGGCTGGATCAGGCAAAGCCGGTAATTTTTTGCGGCGACTTAAATGTGGCGCATCAGGAAATCGATCTGAAAAACCCGAAAACCAATCGGAAAAACGCCGGTTTTACTGATGAAGAAAGGGGA
>Ga0137297_11363_pt1 | contig 14348 bp, 10 predicted proteins | sample RamsorincwithD2O_FD_97191 | JGI IMG/M metagenome (GOLD analysis project Ga0137297, IMG submission 97191) | Mouse cecal microbial communities from Vienna, Austria - Mucin amended with D2O | ecosystem: Host-associated > Mammals > Digestive system > Large intestine > Cecum | place: Austria: Vienna... | reverse complement strand
AACGGAACTGACGCAAAAGGAATATCAAGATTTGATGGGTAAAAATCCGAGCGAAAATAAGGGAGAGAATTTACCTGTAACAAATATTACTTGGTATGACGCGATAGAATATTGTAATGCATTAAGCAAAAGCAAAGGTCTAACGCCTTGTTATACGGTTTCGGGAGAGACTGTTACTTGGAACAGAAGTGCAAACGGCTATCGTTTGCCGACGGAGGCGGAATGGGAATATGCTGCACGAGCAAATACCACTACGCCGTTTCATTTTGGCGATTATGTAAATGACACAGACGCAAACTGCTATAATGCATATGGATATAACAATGACGCAAGCGGAAACTGGGTAAACGGTTACTTGGGATATACGGTAGACGTCCGAAATTATGACGCGAACGATTTCGGTTTGTATCATATGCACGGCAATGCCGCTGAATGGGTATGGGATTGGTATGGCGCATATGATATGAACATTTCGTCAAATCCGACAGGCGCAGAACAAGGCGGTTATAAAATTGCGCGCGGCGGCGGTTGGAATGATTTCCCGAAACATATCCGCAGTGCATACCGCAGTGCGTTTCCAGCAAATGTTCCGCTGTATAGTATTGGTATGCGTTTGGTGCGCAATGCGGCGCCTATGACAGGCGAACTGACAAGTGTTCACAGTGCAAAAGCGGGGCAGACAACCGGAAAAACGCTGATTGCGTATTTTTCGCAAACCGGTAATACAGACGGATTTGCGAAAATAATACAGGAAATGTCAGGCGCGGATATATTCCGTATTGAACGGAAAAATCCGTATTCGTCATCGCACAACGGAACGGCGTTATACGGCGAAGCCTTAAATGAACTGCGCAGCGGCGAGTTGCCGGAACTGAATGCATATTTAGAGGACGCGGGTTTGGATATCAGCCAATATGACACGATTTTACTCGGATATTGTAATTGGTGGGCTTCCATACCTGCTCCGGTCAGCAGCTTTTTAGCGCATTATGATTTGAGCGGCAAGACCATTGTTCCGTTTTGTTCTATGGGCGGCGGACGTTTTGGACAGGGGATCAGCATGATGGCAAAACTTGCACCGAACAGCGTTATGAAAGAGGGCTTAACAGTTACTTATGCGTCGTATGACAGAGATGAAATAAGTGAATGGCTCCAAAAATCAATTGTACCGGCGCCGGCAGAAAAATCTAACCGCGTATTGACCGTATATTTCTCTTATACAGATAACACAGAAAACCTCGCAAATAAAATACAAAGTGTTACCCATTCGGATAGATACGAAATAAACGCAAAAGTGCCCTACACGGACGACATTTTGCAATATTACGGAGATAACCGCGCTTACAATGAGCAAAATGACAAAAATACGCGCCCTGAGATATCGGGCAGTGTGGAAAACATGGACGATTATGATGTGATTATGCTCGGCTATCCGATATGGTACGGATATGCGCCCAGAATCATCTGTACTTTTTTGGAAAGCTATGATTTAAGCGGCAAAACAATTATGCCGTTTTGTACAAGCGGTTCCAGCGGTATTGATTCCAGTGTGTCGGAAATCAAAAGTATCTGTCCCGACAGTAACGTTACATCAGGGTTCAGAGGTACAGCGTCAACAACTGATGCGCAAATACAAGATTGGCTGGAAGCAAATCATTTTAGCAGATAACAAGTCCGGTGGGTATAATGGATACAGCATTGTATGAAAAGAAAGAAGGGGAAGAATGGAAAAGATAAAAGTAACGGCAGGACGCGACGCGCTTGGAACATTTGCGCCGAAATTTGCGCAGTTGAATGATGACGTGCTGTTTGGCGAGGTGTGGTCAAGAACGGATAAACTGCCGCTGAAAATACGCAGCATTGTCACAGTAACCGCGCTTATGTCAAGCGGCATTCTGGACAGTTCTTTGAAGTTTCATCTTGCAGAGGCGAAGAAAAACGGTGTTTCAAAAGAAGAAATTGCGGAAATCATTACCCATGCCGCATTCTATGCCGGCTGGCCAAAAGCATGGGCGGCGTTCAATATGGCAAAAGAAATTTGGAATTGATTGACCTATGAAAATAGGCAGATGGAAGCGGAGATAGGGCGGCAATATACGAACGCTGCCGCTGCCAACAAAAAGAGCGTATCGTTAGGGAAACGATACGCTCTTTAGCATGTCATGTGATAGCCATTTAGAATAGCTTGTCTCATTTTATACAGCACGCTGCACTTTACCGGAACGCAGGCAACGAGTGCAAACCTTCACACGTTTGGGCGTTCCGTTCACAATTGCGCGTACGCTTCTAATGTTCGGTTTCCAAGTCCGATTGGAACGTCTGTGCGAGTGGCTGACTTTAATACCAAAGGACACGCCTTTTCCACAAATTTCACATTTTGCCATTCCTAAAACACCTCCTATAATGAAACAGTCCTGTAAATCTTCCTCAATTTTCTGTTCAACTTTTGTACCAATTGGCACACACTATTTATATCTTAACAGAAATAGAGCAAAATTGCAAGTCTTTTTTTCAAATTTATTCAAATTTCCCAGCAATCGGATAAGAATTTTGCCGTTATATAGAATGTTTTATCTTACATTGTACATGGGACTCTCCTCTTTCTTCTATTTTTTCTGACGAAAAAGTTCGCAGCCTATTTTCATAACTGCCATCCCCTTTGTGTTTCTATTTCATTCAGGAATGAATTTCATTTTTACCTTTCCATATAGGAAAGATTTGCAGTAATTCTATTTTTCAATTTTTGAAACGACCCGTTTATCTTATGCCAACGGAGACACCTCCTTTTTACAATTTAAGATTCAGATTTTGTTTCTCTGTATCTTATGGTTTTATTATACACGAGATATTTTCTTTTTTCAACACTGATTATTGTTCATTTTCAACCAATTTAGTTTCTTTTTTTAATCTAAACCCATCAAATTCACTCATTCTCAATAAATCTCCCTTTTTCTAACTTATTCATTTTTCATAATTTTATCATCTATTAAACGTTACTTTTTAGTGCTATTTTCTTTTCTATTTTGTTTACACTTTGTTACTTTTCTATATTTTTTGTATACAATTTCATTTTTCCCCTGTGCAATCATACCATCTTTTATTTTTATTTGCCCAACCGGAAATTATACACACGAAAACGACTATAGCACATATCATAATAACAGGGGATCTAACAACTATGAATCCTGAAAACAAGAGAGGTTTTGAAAGATGTTCCAAGTTATTGTTTTACTTTCATCAGCAACAACCGCTCTGCGGCTAAAAAAATCTCTGGCAGACAAAGGCTTTTCTTCCTATGTGATACAAACGCCCAAGCATCTCGCTATCGGCGGCTGCGGCTACAGTCTGCGGACTTCTTATAACTGCTTAAATTTCTTATATCAAGAGGCACGGCGTATGGACGTCCGCATCAAAGGCGTTTATCAAGAAACAGAAACGGAAAAAGGTTATGAATATACCAGATTGAGTTAAGGCGTAAGAGAGCCGAATATGCCTAAACAAAGGAGAGTCTCCCACGGGACTCTCCGCAATTTTTTGAAAGGAGTGAATTCTATGATTTACCTCGATAATGCTGCAACATCATTTCCCAAGCCCTCCAATGTCTGTTCTGCCGTATATAAATACATGACCTCTTGCGGTGCAAATGCCGGACGCAGCAGCCATAAAATGGCGCGCCGTGCTATGGAAGTCGTTTGGGACTGCCGCGATGAACTGGCACAATTTTTTGGTGTTCAAAATCCACAAAATATCGTTTTTGCAACCAATACCACCCACGCTTTGAACACTGCTGTTTTAGGCATGGTGCCGCCTGGCGGACATGTTATTGTTTCCTGTCTGGAACATAATTCCTCGGTGCGTCCGCTCTATAAAATCCATGCAGAAATATCTGTTTTGCCGCTTTCAGAAGATGGAAGCTGTAACATTGCCGCCTTGCCGGAACATATCCGTCCCGACACCAAATTAGTCATTATCAATCATGCTTCTAATGTCAGCGGTGTTGTAAATGATATTTCTCTCGCCGCTTCTCTATGTAAATCCTATCAAATTCCACTATTGATAGACGCTGCCCAGACGGCGGGCATATTACCGCTTTCCTTCGATACATTAGGCGCATTTGTTGCGTTTCCTGGTCACAAAAGCTTGCTGGGTCCACAAGGAACCGGCGGACTTTACATTCCCCCCATCTACTCTCCTGCTCCTCTCATGTGCGGCGGAACCGGCAGCAATTCCGAATCGCTGGAGCAGCCTCAAATCCTGCCGGACTATTATGAGAGCGGCACACAAAATGTTCCGGCAATCGCCGGACTGTTAGAGGGCGTTCGCTACATTCGCCGCAAAGGGCGCGACCTCATCTACGCTCACGAAGCAGCTTTGGCGGGACAAATCATAGATGGTTTAAAACATATTCCACAAGTTTCCGTTCTTTGTCCCGACGCGCCGCAGCGTGTAGCGACCGTTAGTTTCACCGTACGACAGCGTGACACTTCGGAAATCTGCGAACGGCTGGACGAAGAATATGATATTGCCTGCCGCGCTGGGCTGCACTGCGCCCCACTTGCCCACCGGTCCTATCATACGCTGGAAACCGGCACGGTACGTGTCAGCCCGGGCTATTTTACAACCACGCGGGAAATTGATACGTTTTTAAACGCTGTAGAACATATCGTTTCACATTAACTTTCAAAAAAAGAAGGCGCTGCCGCTTTTAGCTGCAACGCCTTCTTTTTTATTTTAGGCGATATACCGCTGATTACCCTCTGCTGTGATAAATTTTCTAAACTGCCAAATGATTTCAATGGTATCCGCACGCGGAATTTGTTTCAGCGGACGGAAGGTATTGTCTTCATAACCGTTAATAATACCATAACCTCTCAGATTACGGATTGCGTCCGCCGCCCAAAGCGGGATTTCGCTCTGGTCTGCAAATTCAAGGTCTACACGGTATTCCGGCACTTCAATAGACAATGTATTCATCACAATTTGCGCTGCTTCCGCACGCGTGATAATATCAAATGCGTGCAAATACAGTTTATCTCCTTCCAGACTGCCCTTGATGATTCCTTTTTTGTAGGCATATTTTCCTGCGTCCAGTACCCATTGCTGATACTCTGCTTCATCTGCAAACACAGGGTCTGTATTCCCATCTGGATAGGTTTCTCCAAGCGCAGAGAGAATCAGCATGACAAATTCAATACGATTCACCTGCTGCTGCGGATGCATAAACCGTTTTTCTCCGATACGCTCTCCAACCCAAATGTTTTCACTATATAATTTCCCTGCTGAATATTCCGCAAAATGGCGGTTTAAATCCGCATAGAGCGGAGGTTCGGAAGGTGTTTCCGGCGTTGGTGTTGCCTCACTGTCCGGTGTGGGCGTTGCTTCTCCCTCCGGCGTTGCTTCTGTGTCCGGTGTGGGTGTTGCTTCTTCTCCAGGTGTCTCTTCCGTATCCGGCGTTGGCGTTGCTTCCCCGTCCGGTGTCACTTCCGTCCCTGGTGTCACTTCCGTATCCGGCGTTGTTTCGCCGTCCGGTGCCGGTGTTTCTTCACCTTCTCTTGTCTGTCCTGCGCCAAACAGTTTACCAATCCAGCCGCCTTCTTTTTCACTGCCCGGCTGCGGTGTTTTTTCTGCCGCCGGTGTCACTGTTATTGCGTTTGGCGTTGCCGTAAGCGGCGGGTTTTCGTCAGACGGATAACGCGACAATGTGGAAGTATCAGTATATACAATTCGTACAGACGCACCGTAGCGTGCATAACCGTTACTGGTTGCCCCGTTCCAGATAAATTCTACATAACCAACGTAATCTCGTGCCGGTGTGAAGTTCAGCCGTTTAATATCCGACACTTTTATTTCCTGAAATTCCGCAACCAATTTATTGCGCAATTTCAACTCACCAACCGCAGGATTGGGTAAACCAGAAATCTGGATTTTTTTCAATTTCAAATCTGTTCCTATATAATGTTCTGCAAATTCTTCTTCGGTAAATGTCACAATCTCATTTTTCACAGCCCGTTTTTCAATGGAAACCGCTGAAGTTCCGATTGCAAATACCGGCATAGCCGCTGTCATGACGATACTCACGGTAAGCAAGACAGCCCAGCCTTTTCGTCTCATGATGATGCCCCCTTATGCATTTCAAATTTTGTTATAGCTGACATTCAATATTTTCAGTATTTTGATAAAAAATATCCTTTTAAAAATTTGGGTCGATTTCATATTTTTAAAATTGACATTTTTACCAGTGTTGATTATAATAAAAAAGGATCGAAACGAAAAGGACGGAACATGACCATGGTATTGAATGTAAATCATCTTACAAAATATTTTGGCAGCGAACTATTATTTGAAGATTTATCTTTTGAAGTTGCCGACCACGACAAAATCGGACTCATTGGTATCAATGGTTCTGGAAAAACAACCTTGTTTAAAATTTTGCTGGAGCAGGAATACTATGAATCGGGCGACATTTTTAAATCAAAAAATTTACAGATTGGGTATATGCAGCAGCAAGTAACGTTAGACAGCAACTGCACTGTTTGGGAAGAAATCATGAAAGTTTTTGCCGACCTGATTGCCTTGGAAGAGGAACTGGAAAGCATTAATATTGATATTGAAATCGCAAACGGTGATATGCAAGCCCTTGTAGAGCGGCAGCATCAAGTAACGACCGCCTATGACGACGGCGGCGGTTATACCTATAAAAGCCGCGCAAGAGCCGTACTGCTGGGTCTGGGATTTTCGGAGGACGACCTGCGCGCGCCGCTGTCCATTTTAAGCGGCGGGCAAAAAACGCGTATCATGCTTGCCAAACTGCTGCTGGGCGGATATCCCCTTTTGCTTTTGGACGAGCCGACCAACCATTTGGATTTAGATTCCGTGCGTTGGCTGGAAGATTTTTTGCAGTCCTATGACGGCGCGGTGATTGTCATTTCCCATGACCGTTATTTTCTCGACAAGGTAACAAACCGCACCTTTGAACTGGAACACAACCGGCTGACACTCTATTCCGGCAACTATACCCGCGCTATGCAGCAAAAAGAAAAAAACTTAGAAGTTGCCTGGAAACACTATGAATCCCAACAAAACGAAATCAAACGGATTCAAGGAATCATTGAACAGCAGCGCCGCTGGAACCGCGAACGCAACATCAAAATGGCGGAAAGCAAAGAAAAAATGCTGGAACGGCTGATGAAAGATTTAGAAAAACCGGAGTCGTCTCCCGACAGTATGCACCTCCGTTTTTCTGTAAAACAGACGGGCGGAAACGACGTTTTAACCGCCGAAGATTTATCCAAAGAATTTGACGGCAAACGGTTGTTTTCCCACGTAAACTTACATATCCGCCGCGGCGAATGTGTTTTTCTGCTGGGTCCCAACGGCTGCGGCAAAACGACCCTGTTCAAAATTTTGTTAAACCAACTGCCGGCGGACACGGGTCACTTCGCGCTTGGTTCCAACATCACGGTCGGCTACTATGACCAAAACATGGAATCGCTTACACCCGAAAATTCCGTGATTGAAGAAATTTGGAATGCCTATCCCAAAATGACCGCTACGGAAATACGCAATGCCTGCGCTGCTTTTTTATTTCGCGGCGAAGATGTGTTTAAAGAAATCAACTTGCTCAGCGGCGGCGAAAAAGCAAAGGTTGCCCTGCTGAAATTAATGTTGCAAGGGGTTAACTTTTTAATTTTAGACGAACCGACCAACCATCTGGATATAGATTCCATGGAAGCATTGGAACAGGCGCTGCAAGACTATGACGGCACATTGTTTATTATCTCCCATGACCGATACTTTATCAACAAACTTTCCTCCCGCGTTCTCGTGATGGAGCGTGGCGGCGTGACCTCCCATATTGGGAATTACGACGATTATTTGGCACACAGTGTGCAGACGATTTCCACCAATCAACAGGCTGCAAAACCGGTCAGTGCGGCAAAACGTTCCTATCTGGAGCAAAAGGAATGGAATGCGCGCAAGCGGAAACTTTCCGGCACTGCCGCCAAAGCAAAATCTGAAATTGAACGGTTGGAAGCGGCGGTGGACGAAGCCAAGCAACAAACTTTGCTGCCTGAGATGGCGGCGGATTATACCAAGTTGATGGAGCTGAATCACACGATTGAAACGCTGGAAGAAGAACTGTTTTCGCAATATGAACTTTTGGAAACAAGCGAGGCGGAACTGCAAGAAATGGAATCACAAGAAGAATAAATCATTTTTATGATAAAATGCCCGATATGTAAAATCTACATATCGGGCATTTTGTATCTATTATTTTCTACCGCTCATGCCGGTGAATTAATGACAATTTTTCCTGGCGGCTCAGGGCTTTAATCGCGTATTCTCTGCGCAGCGCCAAAGGTTTGCTGTCTAAACATTCGTAATAAACCAATTCCACAGGGCGCCGGTTTTTGGTATATTTTGCACCTTTTCCTGCATTGTGCACTGCCACACGTTTTTCTAAATCCGTTGTCCAGCCGGTATATAAGGTGTCGTCGGCACAACGGAGTATGTAGACATAATGGCATTCATCGTTTGATTTCAAAACAAACTTCCCCTTTTTGACCTTTTGTTATGACGGTAACACGATACAGCGTATCGCCCCAGCTTTTTTGTAAATGATTGTCTGTCACATCAATTTTTTCCGCTGAAACAGCAGCCTGTGCGCCGCCGATTCGCAGTGTAGATGTTCCTATTTTCACTTCTGCACCGCGGATTTCCGGTTTTTGCAATGTCATAAAATGGAAGGCTATTTCCTGTTCCCGCACTAACTCATAACGGTCGCAAATCTGCACACATGCCGCACCGCGGTCTAAACAAAGCGACCTGTTCCATGAATGAATGCCCGCTTCTGCACCATAGGTATCACGCAGTTCCATGGTCAGACTGCTCACGCCCTGCTCCACCCTATAGTCAACTTGCTGCGCGCCATATTCTTCGCCGGGCAGTTGTTCCGCGCCGCCAATCTGCGGCACATTGTGATACCCGCTGCGCATTGTCCAAATCTCATACCGCTGCGGCGAAAACGTTTTTTTGGTATAGCGTTCCACCCCAATATCAATGATAACCGGCTGTCCGTCATCATACAGCATAAAACTGCCGATATCATTATGGTTGTGGCTTTCCCCATTGTGTCCGCCTTTGGCAATCAGCGCATACCCTTTATCACTTTCCACCGTTTCCCGCGCTATCATAATTTGTGCATCTGCCCACCAAACATCTTGCCGGCACAGCGGCGCCCCTGCATATTGTTTCATTTCGTCATAACACAAAATTTCTGCAAAAACGCGTCCCATACAATACCAAGTTGCATAGCGAACAGGTTCGCCCCAGAGCCGTTTGAGCGCTGCACCCTCCGCCATCATCACAGAATCCTGCATCGTTTTCCCATAACGGAAAATCCGCGCTGCATTCGGCACGATTTTCAGCGGCGAATCAGCAAAGTTCATATAATATTTTTCATGAATCCTTGCATTGCAAATAAACCGCCCCATTTGTTTGATTTTTTCGCTTTGCAGCGGTATTTGATTTCCGGTTGCGTCTGAAATCACTTCCAATGCATCCATTAGCGATCCGGCAGCATTGAACCAATATCCCGGTCCTTCTACACATGCGCCGTCTTCTCCATAGGAATTCACAAAAATATCCAAAGTTTCAATCGCTTTGTTCACTGCCGCCGCGCGGTAGGCATCGTTCTCACATGCTAAAGTAAACGTCCATAAAATATTGCTTGTACACCACGGCGCCCAGTTATTCACCTGACCGCCCATGAATCCCATCCACCAAAATTCTGTGCCTGTTAAATAGGGGTCAAACACGCGCCGTTTCAGTTCCCCTTGTATCCGTTTTGCAACTTGCGGCGATATGGTATCCAATTTATCTTTTAGCAAATAGTAGACAAATGCAATGAGCTGCGCCGTCTCCAGCGAAAACAAATCCAGCACGGCGTCATTTAAACTATCCGGCAGAACGTCAGACGACCCGCTGCTGCAATTGCCCAAATGCGCGCTGATTGCCCACGTTGATTCCTCACAGATAGACCAAATTCCATTGACAATATCGTCCAGAAACCGATTTTCATTTTCCACGCATTCCGCCATGACAAGCGCGCCCAGCGCCATACGTTTTTGATAGGACAAGTCCTCATAACAGGCGCGGTTGCCGCTGCGATAGAATTCCAGAAAATAGGTTGCAGGAAGCCCTTTCCATTCAAACGCCAAATATTCCTGTCCTTTTTCCAGCAAATGTTTCTTTAGTTCCGGCGCAAGATTCTCCCAAAATTCTCTCTCCTCCGGTTTGGGATACGGATGATAGTCTTTCGCCGGAATCATGTTTTCCCTTACCCACGCATTTTGAAACATTTTTCTAATTTCATACATCCTGCTGTTCCTCCTGTTCCGGCTGCTGCACCTCTCGCAGCCGTAATAATATTTTTCTTGTCCGAACGCCAACCAATTTATCAATGCTGCTGCCCACTTTATTCAAATTTGTCTGCGCTTCCTGAAGTACCATATCGAATTTTTCAAATTCTTTCTTCACACTGGAAAGCGTATCCCACACCTCGCTTGTCCGTTTTTCCAGCGCGAGGGTCCGAAATCCCATTTGCAGACTGCTCAGCAGCGCGCACAATGTGGACGGACCTGTAATGACCACTTTATATTGATGCTGCATTTGCGCCAGTAAATCACTACGCCGCGCGATTTCCGCATACAATCCCTCCGTTGGCAAAAACATTACGCCAAAATCCGTCGTTTCCGGCGGACTGATATATTTCAAAGAAATATCTTTCGCATATTGCCGGATAGCGCTTTCCAGCAGTTTCCCACATTCTGCCGCTTCCTGCGTATCCCCTGCCTGTGCGGCATTCAAATAAGTTTCATAATAATTCAGCGGAAATTTAGAATCTATGGGCAGATATACTGCGCCGCCTTCTTTTCCGGGCAGCCGAATGGCAAATTCCACCCGTCTGTTGCTGCCGCGCACCGTTTCCACATTTTCCTCATACTGCCCCGGCGCCATCACTTCTTCCAAAATATTTTGGAGCTGCAATTCTCCCAGAATGCCGCGCGTTTTTACATTGGACAACACTTTTTTCAAATCGCCGACGTCCTGCGCCAAATGCTTCATTTCCCCAAGACCGCTATGTACCTGCTCCAACTGCGTGGAAACCGTTTGAAACGATTTTGTCAACCGCGCTTCCAGCGTTTGATTCAACTGCTCGTCCACCGTTTTGCGCATATCGTTCATTTGCAAATTATTGTTTTCCCGAATCTCTTTTAAATTACGATTCACTGTTTCAGACAGATATTGCAGCATTTGCTGGCTCATTTTGGTCGTTTCGCTGATTTGATTCATTTGCAGTCCCGACATTTGCGTCAATTTTTGCAAAGTACTTGTTTCAAAGGCTTCCATTCGTGCGGAAATCTCTTGGCGCAATTGCGCTTCTCCTGCCCGAACCGCTTTTGCAACCACATCTTCTATATTTCCCGCATGATTTTTATTTTTTTTGAAAATGAAAATACAAAGCAAAATCAAATTCAGCGCCAATGCGCCTAATATTATATATTCTATCATACTTATTTGCCTCCCTAAATTCATTTGTTCATTATATTACACTTCCCATAAAAAAGCAATCTCTTTTTTCACAGATTTATAAGAAAATATTTCCTTACATGAAAAAAAAGATTTCACACACAATAGTATTGCACTAAGGTGCGAACAAAACTATTTAAACAAAATTTTGACACAGGAGTGAATGAACAATGGCTAGTAACAACAACTCTAGTAACAAATTGGTAGTACCGGAAGCTGCAGCTGCTATGGACAAATTCAAAATGGAAGCTGCTAACGAAGTAGGCGTTAACCTGAAACAGGGTTACAACGGAGACCTGACAAGTAGAGAAGCAGGTTCCGTAGGTGGACAGATGGTTAAGAAAATGATCGAATCCTACGAAAATTCCATCAAATAACAACCGTTTATGATAAAAAAGGATACCTTCTAATGAAGGTATCCTTTTTTACATAGCGGTAATTATGATACCATATGGACTAAATGGCTGAGCATAGCGGCAGCATATCCGAAAACGCATTCCAAAAGAATACGCGCACCGCCCCTATCGTGTCACTACCGAAACCGGCAGGTGGAACAACAACCTGTTTGCCCGCTTCCTGAAACGTAACATGAACCGTAGTAACGTTACAAGTTCTGCCGTTTTCGTATGCCGCAAACATTATGTAATAAGTACCTGGTCTTGGCGCCGTTACCATCACCTTCCCCTCCTCGGTATAACGCGCGCTGAACACTGTCGGCGGCAAACACGGCAAAACTACCGTTACCGTTCCATATTCAGATGTATATTCCTGCCAGCCGTCTTGATTTTCTGTCGGCGCGATGGAGTCGCCCGCTGTCCACACCGTTGTATCAGACAGAATCGGCAATGTATGGTTTTCCTTATGTGTAGTATCGTTTAGACAACCTCGCACTGCTGTTCCGGTTTTAGTTTGCGTGGGATTTACAGTAATTTCCCACTTATCCCATTGATGACCCGTTGCCGCAATCATTTCATTCTTTGTTTGTCCACATACAGTGCAGGCATATAACATGTTTCCTGCCGATTCACACCTTGCTGGTTCCGTCACAACGCCGCTATCCCATATGTGTTCTTCCGGTTCGCACACACCGCCTTTTTCCTCGCAAACCGTGAATGCTTTGATACGGGCGGCATACTTGCTTTTATACCAATAATCTTTATTCTGATAGGTCAAATTGTTCTCCTGCGTAAGCCTAACAACCGCATTACCTGCACCATTGGACACTTTTACCACCACACTGAAATAACTTCCTTTTTCAATTTTGATAGGTTTATCCAACACGATGGTATAATATCCGAAATGCTCAAACGCCGCCGTTTTCTGTGCCGCAAGCGTCCCTTTCGTAGGTGTTATGTTAGAAATATTGCTAATATCCTGTTCCTTTTGCAAATCCGTATAAATCTCCGCTTTGCAAGTTACATTCTTTCCAATGATTCCCACGTTCACTGCCTTAATATATTCAGACATACTGTCCGTACCCTTTTTCGCTTCAAATACGTTAGCAGCATTGTTACATTTTAGAGAAAGTGTCAATCCAAAATCCTGTGCTTGGCTGTCATAAAAATAGTTATACTCATATTCTTCCCGTGTTGCATAATCAAACGCGATAATTGTTGAACTACCACAGTCATAAGACAAATAAAAATATGGCAGGGAATGATAGCTGTTTTTGATAATCCACCCGCCGTCTTGCGTAGCGCCGCCCGGCTGAAATTTTTCTGCCGGAATAGAATCGTCCCAGCCAATAATCGTGCAGGCATGCGGATATGCGCTGCTTCCTGTTTCATTTTTGGCATTGTGGTAGTCGCGTTCCGACTTATTGTTGTAGGAAAATGTGACCGCTCCATATTGCACAATCGCACGTTTAATCGCGTCACGGTCTTTTTCATTTTCAATACAAATCGCGTTTTCCAATCGGTAATCTGTGTTATCATATATCGTTTTTAAATCAACGGTAATGCCGGTTTTGACAGGTCCACACCACTGTGACCAAACCGTGGCTCCATATCCAGGTTCTCCGCTGGTATTATACCAATTCGCTCCTGTTATTTCCCCTTTTGTGTTTCCCAAAGGGTCTGCCCCTCTGTTATGTCTGACATACCCGAGATTTTCAGCAGAAAGCGACAATGTATTGTTTGTCGCCCCAGAATCAATCCCCTTCCGCAAAATAGAAGCTTCTGAACAACTGACGGAGGCATATGCCCAACATAAATCCGAACTGCCTTGATCCTTCACAGGTGTGATAATCTGATAATCACGGCTGTCAAACCGCGGCAGTTTGGCAACCTCTGACGGGTCTGATAGGCGCAGTTCCTCTAACGTTTGGGGCGCATCGGTATGTATCGGCGCCAGCGTTACATCAGCATAGACAGTTAATGTTGTCATTACAGATATGCTGATGCAACTGCTTAAAACAAATTTTATGCCGTTTTGACACAGCATTTTTTTCAACAAACTATTCCCCCACATTTTTCTGTTCTTCTCCACCTATCTTTTTCTATCATTCGTGTTTTCTGTCCCGCAGCATCAGTCCGCTGACTGCTTTTACAGGGCTTTCTCCTTCAAACAATACGCGGTATGCCTGTTCCACGATTGGCATTTCAATTTTCTGCTGCCGTGCCAAATGATAGGCGGCAAGCGTTGCCGGAACGCCTTCCACCACCATTTTCACTTTTGCCAGCGCGTCCTCCACCTTCATGCCCTGTCCAATCAAAATACCCGCCCGCCGGTTGCGGGAATGCATACTAGTACAGGTC
>Ga0137297_11358_pt1 | contig 14368 bp, 18 predicted proteins | sample RamsorincwithD2O_FD_97191 | JGI IMG/M metagenome (GOLD analysis project Ga0137297, IMG submission 97191) | Mouse cecal microbial communities from Vienna, Austria - Mucin amended with D2O | ecosystem: Host-associated > Mammals > Digestive system > Large intestine > Cecum | place: Austria: Vienna... | reverse complement strand
GAAGATATAAGGATTACACCCGATTCCGCAGAGGAGCATAAAACCTTGCCCCTGCGGAATGCCCGGACTTATGGGCGGCATGAAACTTTTTTGAGGATTGTTTCGTATACTTAGCGGAGGGAGGTGTTTGTCATGGGAATTAGGGACAAAGGAAGTTAGGGGAATGTGTTTCGTGATAAATTGCTCGGACTTATTATGAGGGAGCAGGAGCGGCTCTGACCGACAGAGGAGCCATGATAATAAAATAATCGGAGGAATTGAAAAATGAGCGTAAATGGAATAGGACAGAATTTTTATCAGAACAACATATCAACGAACAAGTATAACAGGAGCAGGGCCGGACAGTTTTATCCGCAGAAACAGGCAGCAGAGGCATCTGCCCCCACAGGTACAAGGCAGAATGCCAATGTGCAGGATATATATGAATCACTTAAATCAACAAATCCGCTGGCAGGACAGGAGGAAGGCACTGTATCAAATGACAGCGGCCTGACCACGTGGTACAAAGGCAAGACATTGGAAGAATGGGCGTTGACAGCACCAAAATATACAGATCCGGCAACGGGTCTCTCATGGTATGTTATAGACGGCAAACAGCCATATATGACAGGGGAAGATGCTGAAAAATTTTGGAAAATGTGCAAGGAGACGGGAGAATTTCCGGTGAAAAAATTTGCGGAAATGACAGGAATGATACAGTACCTTGATGACAATACGGTTGCTTATGTGGGTGATAACGGTACCGTAATCAAGTCAAAGGACGGGAAGGAACTGGAGGTTGACACTTCATCAATGACATATGACATGATTATGAACATGTTCAAGAATCTGCCGAAAAGCGGGAATTACTTTGACAGTGCATATTGGCAGAAGAATATCCAGAAGGCTATGTTTTCTGCTGAACAGTGATGCGCTACATATACTTGGAATGGGGATTGAGTGACGGCAGAGGATTATCATGGCATGAATGGGGTGGAACTACACCACCCCATATCCCTAATACCCAACAGAGCAAGGCAGACATTCCCGGTTTCCGGCGGATAAGTAAATTCGGGGAGCAGGGGAGGCTTTGTTGTAGAAAGGGTATTTTATCATGGAGATAACAGGAATTAAGGGTATATATCCGGCAGCATCAAAGGCATCATCTAGGAAAGGCTGGAAGCTGACGGATTCCCTCCGGGAGAAGATAACGGCGCTTGCGAGGGAGGATGCGGCGCAGGGTGTCTATATGGGGAACCAGTTCCTCGCCCTGCGGAAAAGCGAGGTCGCCAAAGTCGCGCCGGACAGGGCGGCGCTGATGGGGAAGGTCAGCCAGAGGATGGCGGACATGAAGGAGGTCAGGGAGGCTGACGAGCGGTGGCTGTGTCTCCTGTTCGGTGAGCCGTATGAGGCGAGGTTCCAGTCCGGGGGAGCCGCCCATGTGTATGACGGGAACGGTGACGAGGTGCTGACCTATACCGCGAGCGTGGGCTGGCATGAGAAGGAGTCGAGGGCGGAGACGGAGGTGCATGGCGCATTGAAAGCCGCCTACTATGGTGCGTACCACGCGGCGAGGCAGGAGATAAACGGGACGGAGGGACAGGGCGGGTTTGACGCGAGGGCATAGAGAGAAAATAACGGCAAAGCAGACTTAACGGGGAGGCGTTTATTGGGAGATACCGATAGACGCCTCCGCACTTTTCAGTGGGGAAAGGAGGTGGTAGGTATCCAGAAAATGAGATGCTCGAACAGCGAGTGCAGAAAGCGGGTCTGCGACATTTGGGAAACCCGTTTCGGGGTGGTCGTGATAGAGCTGAAATGCCGGCACTGCGGTGAGATAGTAAGGGTGTACTGGAAGCCAAGAGGGAAAAAGTAAAATACATAGATGAAAAGAACGGCGGGAGTGCATCCTGCTGTTTTTGCTTTTATGGATTAAAGCGTTGCATTAATGGGCATAATGATTCTATCAATGGAAAATATTGGTAATTCCATTGGGCGCAAAACTGAATAAAAAGTACCGAGCGAGTGGGACCGCATTGCGTCGAGTCACGAATGGCCGGAGTAAAGCTAGTGGGTTTTAATGTGTGTAGTTTTTAGATAGCTTTCCCTGGCCATTCTCTGTCCATTTTTCAAAGCCAGTCCCACATCTAAAATTAAAGCGTTCCTAACTTTACGAAGCCGTAAAGGAAGGAACGCTTTATGTCTGATAGGAAGATTACAGTCAAGTCAGGAAACGAAGAATTCACATTGGATGTTACGGAAGAAGAATACAGAAATTACTATAGGCCGTGGTGGCAGTACAAGAAAAGGGAACAGCGAAATAGAGAGGCGATGGAGCTAAACGGCTACACGGAAGAATCCTATGAGGCGTGGCGGGATAATGCCTCAGAGGGAGTGGGCATCCCGGATATGGAGCTGCCGGGAGTGGACGAGCTGGTGGAGAAAAAGTTGCTGCTCGGCGTGCTTGCGGATGCGATGGATTCCCTCCTGCCGGAAGAGAGGGAGCTTGCCATGAAGGTGTTCGGTGAGGAAATGCAGGTCAGTGAATTTGCCAAGATGCAAGGGCAGCCACGGACTACGGTATCTTCAAAGAAAACAATGGTGTTGGGGAAACTCCGGGCATTTTTCCGGGAAAAAGGGATGGATGTCTGATATATTACACATTCCGACAAAAAGGGATACTGCTGTCGAACGGTTCTGAAAAAAGTTCCCGTTTTTCTTCGTCACATTTCAGAAATGTGTCATTACGAAAGGTAAGAGGGTATATTTTGGAGCCTTCCAAAACGGCAGGGAAAGGAGGAATGGAATCTATGGAACAGTCACAGGAGCTTATCGGCATCTTACAGGCAATCAGCATCGTTGCGAAGAGCCTCGCCGCCAAGCTGATGCAGATCGAGAAGGAAGTAGAAGCCTATGAAGCCGCAAAGGCGGCGCACGGCGGGAAGATGAAGAAAGGATGGAGGCGCTGATGCGTAAGAAGGTTTTTATCTGCAGCCCTTTCCGGGGAGACATGGAAGGGAATGCAAGGCGGGCGGCAGCCTACAGCCGCAGGGCGGTGGAGGAAGGGTATCTTCCCATCGCGCCGCATTTATTATTCCCCCAATTCCTGAACGAGGGCATTGAGGAGGAAAGGCAGCTCGGCATTTCTATGGGGATGGAGCTGCTGAAAGGCTGTGACGAGGTGTGGGTGTTCGGTGAGGCCACCGAAGGGATGGCAGCGGAGATCGCCCATGCCGCGGAGCAGGGAAAAGAGATCATTTTTAAGGAGGCAGTGTAAATGGGAAGTGAATTATTGAAGATTGCAGAAGGTTTCTCCATCGTTGCGGAAGGTCTGCGCGGCCTTGCCAGAGCGGAGGGAGGAACTAAGACAGCAGAGAAAGATGCGGGCAAAACACAGAAGGTACAGCCGTCAGTTACGGAAAAGGCACAGCAGGAGCAGCCCACTACGCTGGAGGGCGTCCGTGCGGTGATGGCGCAGAAGACACAGGAAGGAAAGTCAAAGGAAGTAAAGGAGCTTCTCCAGAAGTTCGGCGCGGCGAAACTCTCGGCGGTGAAGGAAGGGGACTACCCGGCGCTCCTTCAGGAAGCGCAGGCACTGTGATGGGGAAACACGCACTTCTTTCCGCATCCTCCTCCAAGCGGTGGCTCTCCTGCCCGCCTTCCGCAAGGCTGGAGGAGCAGTTTAAGGACGAGGCGGGCGGCAGCCCCTACGCCGAGGAAGGCACCGCCGCCCACGCCCTCGCGGAGCATAAGCTGAAAAAGGCATTGAAAAGGCGTTCCAAGCGCCCGGTGTCGGATTACCACTGTGACGAGATGGAGGAATGCACGGACGGCTATGTGGCCTATGCGCTGGAGCAGGTGGAGCTTGCAAGGCAGGAATGCAAAGACCCTGTGGTGCTGATCGAGCAGCGGCTGGACTATTCCGCCTATGTGCCGGAGGGATTCGGCACCGGGGATTTATTGATAGTCGCTGATAAAGTGCTGACCGTCATTGACTTAAAGTATGGGAAGGGCGTGGCGGTGGAGGCGGAGTGGAACCCGCAGATGATGCTGTACGGATTAGGTGCATTGGAATTATTCGATGCCCTCTACGACATTGACATTGTCCGCATGGCCATCTACCAGCCGAGGCTGGAATCCGTCAGCACATGGGAGATCACTGTAGAAGATTTGATGGAATGGGTGGAGATGGAATTAAAGCCAAAGGCCGTGCTTGCCATCAAGGGAGAGGGCGAGTTCCACTCCGGCGACTGGTGCCGGTTCTGCAAAGCGAAGAACACCTGCAGGGCGAGGGCGGAGGAATATTTGAAACTGGCGCAGATGGAGTTCAAGGCACCGCCGCTTTTATCGGATGAGGAGATAGCGGAAGTCCTGAAAGTGGCGGACGAGCTTGCCAAATGGTCTGCGGACGTCTACGCCTACGCACAGGACGAGGCGGTCACGAAGGGGAAGAAATGGGCGGGCTTCAAGCTGGTGGAAGGCAGGAGCAACAGGAAATACACGGATGAGGAGGAAGTGGCGCAGGCGGCGCAGAAAGCCGGGTACACGGACATCTACAAAAAGACGCTCATCGGCATCACGGAGATGGAGCGCCTGCTTGGGAAGAAGAGATTTGCAGAGGTGCTTGGGAAGCTGGTCTACAAGCCGCAGGGCAAGGTGACCTTAGTCCCGGAATCGGATAAGAGGCAGGAGATTGCCGCATCAACCGCGGAGGCGGATTTTAAGGAGGAATGAATATCATGGGAAATGAAAATGCGAATCTGACAAAAGTGATCGTACCGTGCAGGTTTTCCTACCTGCATTGCTGGGAACCCAACGCAGTGGGCGAAGGGGAGGCGAAGTATTCGGTGTCGGCCATCATACCCAAGTCGGACACGGAAACTATTGAGAAGATCAAGAGGGCGATTGAACAGGCGAAGAAGGATTCCGTCTCCAAGTGGGGCGGCAAGGTCCCGGCAAACCTGAAACTCCCTTTAAGGGACGGCGACATTGACCGCCCGGAGGATGAGGCGTATGCGGACAGCTACTTCTTCAACGCCAACAGCAAACAGGCGCCGCAGGTGGTGGATAAGAACGTGCAGCCCATCCTCGACCAGTCGGAGGTATATTCCGGGTGCTATGGCAGGATCAGCGTGAACTTCTATGGATTTTCCACCAACGGCAATAAGGGCATTGCCGCGGGGCTTGGCAATATCCAGAAACTCCGTGACGGGGAATCTCTTGGCGGCAGGACGAACGCCGAGGATGACTTTGACGCGGTGGCAGTGGATGACGAGGAAGATTTTCTTGGATAAGCATATCCGGGCGGCGGGAAACTGCCGCCCCTCATTCAAAGTACGGAAGGAGGGAGGCTTGTCATGGGACGGGTGCTTGAAATGGATATCGAAAGCTACAGCGATGTGGATTTGATCAAGTGCGGGGTATACGCCTATGCGGACAGCCCTGCTTTTGAGATTTTATTGTTTGCCTTTTCCTTTGACGGAGGGGAGACACAGATCATAGACCTTGCGCAGGGGGAGAGTCTCCCGGCGGAGGTGGTGGATGCCATCTTTGATGTGTCCGTGACCAAGACGGCATACAATGCGAACTTTGAGCGCACCTGCCTGTCTAAGCATTTCGGGAGATACCTTCCCCCGGAGTCCTGGCATTGCAGTGCGGTACAGGCGGCGATGCTCGCCCTGCCCCGGTCACTAGAGGATGTGGGAAGGGTGCTTGGATTGGATGAACAGAAGATGAAGGAAGGTAAAGAACTTATAAGATATTTCTGCGTACCGTGCAAGCCCACAAAGGCAAACGGCGGCAGGACCAGAAACCTCCCCTGCCATGCGTCGGAGAAGTGGGAGCTGTTCAAGACCTACTGCAAAAGGGATGTGGACGTGGAGAAATCCATCCGCAGGAAACTGCACAATTTCCCCATCCCGGAAAGCGAGATGGAATTATACAGATTAGACCAGCGCATCAATGACCGGGGCGTTCTGGTAGACATGGGGCTGGTAAGGCAGGCCATTGCCTGTGAGCGGCTCCATAAGGAAGTGGTGACGAAACGCGCCTATGAGCTGACCGGGCTTGAGAACCCCAATTCCGTGGCGCAGCTCAAAGGCTGGCTTGGGGATAAGGGCATGGAGGCGGAGAGCCTTTCCAAGAAAGCGGTGGCGGACATGATAGCGGAGACGGACGGGGAAGTGGAGGAATTATTGCGGCTCCGGCTTTTGATGGCAAAAACATCCGTGAAGAAATACGAAGCTATGGAGCGGTCTGTCTGCTCAGATGGAAGGATACACGGGATGCTGATGTTTTACGGTGCAAACCGCTCCGGGCGGTGGAGCGGTAAAAATGTGCAGATACAAAATCTGCCAAAAAACGACATTCCTGATCTGGAACTGGCGAGGGAGCTTGTGAAGCAGGGCAGATTTGAGGATATCGAATTATTATACGATTCCACACCGAATGTGCTTTCAGAACTTATCCGTACCGCTTTCATTCCAAAGCCGGGATGCCGCTTTGTGGTGGCGGATTTCTCTGCCATTGAAGCAAGGGTGTTGGCATGGCTTTCCGGGGAGCAGTGGAGATTGGATGTGTTCACTTCCCACGGGAAGATATATGAGGCTTCGGCCTCCGCCATGTTCCATGTGCCTGTGGAGGAGATCACCAAGACATCCCCGCTCCGGCAGAAAGGGAAAGTAGCGGAACTGGCCTGCATTGCAGAAGACAGCCTTGTGCTGACGGATAAAGGCTTAGTGCGGATTCAGGATGTAACGAAAGAACATCTCTTATGGGATGGTGAAGAATGGGTAAAGCATGACGGTGTGGTATGCCGTGGAAGAAAGGAGATCATGGAGTATGAAGGACTCAGGGCAACCGCAGACCACCCGGTCTGGGTGCATGGGCAACAGGAGCCGGTACAGCTTGGAATCGCCGCCGCCTGCGGCGCACATCTCATACAAACCGGAAATGGTAGGGACGCGGTACGGATGGGTGGAGATCATTTCACCGGAGAAACGGTGGGACAGCCAAAGAAAAAACTGTTTTGTACTAACAGAGTGTCAAGGGTGTGGCAGTGTACGGTGGATAAGATTAAGCGGTTTACAATCTGGGCAGTCAAAGGGGTGTCGAAAATGTTCCCAGCCAAGGCAGGTTCCCAAATGGCTGGAACGCAGGCTGATGAAAGTAAAGCAACGATGCAGAAACCCAAATTGTGTAGGGTACAAGGATTATGGGGGACGCGGTATCAGATTCGATTTTCCGAGCGTGTTATCGGCGGGGATTTGGATAATAGAGAATCTTGGCCTGCCAGACAGGAGTTTGGAAATAGACCGGATAGACAACAATGGAAATTATGCTCCCGGAAATATCCGTTTTGTAACAAGGGCTGTGAATTGTGGAAACAGAAGAATTACAGTATTATCTCGATTCGAGCAGCAATACTGGCCTTTTTCGCAGAAGTTAGTCTCAGAAAAACTATCGGCCGGGCTGACGAGGGAACGGATTATACAGGACGCAGAAAGAGCAGTCCGGCAACACAGGGGGAATTGGCGTCTGATAGGCGCACGGCTAGAGTTTATGACATACGAAATGCCGGAAGACATCACCGTTTTACCGTATCGGGGCGCTTAGTGCATAACTGCGGATATGGCGGCGGGATTGGCGCACTTACAAGCATGGGGGCGCTGGATATGGGTGTGGAAGAAGCGGAGCTTCCGGGGCTGATTGCTGACTGGCGCAGGTCTAATCCCCATATCACACAGTTCTGGTGGGAGGTGGACGCCGCCGCAATAAAGGCGGTCACGGAAAAGCAGAAGACTAAGGTCGGAAAGATTATTTTTGAATATAAGAGTGGGATTTTATTCATCACACTCCCGTCCGGCAGGAAGCTGTCCTATGTGAAACCGAGGATGGCTGTAAACAAGTTCGGCAGAGACGGTCTGACCTATGAAGGGATTTCCGAAAACAAGAAATGGAGCCGGATAGAGACCTACGGCCCCAAGCTGGTGGAGAACATCGTGCAGGGGACGGCGAGGGACTTACTGGCGGAGGCGATGCTCCGTGTGGAAAAGAGTGGATACCCCATCGTCATGCACTGCCATGATGAGATCATAGCGGAAGTGCCGGAGGGCAAAGGCTCCGTGGATGAGATGTGTGAAATTATGGCAGTACAGCCTGAGTGGGCGGCGGGGCTGCCACTCCGGGCGGATGGTTATCAGTGTCCGTTCTATCAAAAACAGTAAAGGGGGAAATGCAGATATGGAGAGAAGGAATGCGGAGGGGTATTATGACCCGACTGCCTACGGCGGGATGCGTATGGCAGAGCAGAAAACGGAAAAAGAGAGCGTAAAAATGGTTTACCAGAATGGGAGGATGGAGCTTTATATCCATGAGTTCTTCCCATGCAGGTTGGCGGTGGCAAGGAAGGTGTTCCCGCTGATCCGGCGCTTTGCGAAAGATGAGGATAAGGAGAAATTAAAACAGTTCTTACGGATAAAGGCACGGGAGCATTCCGGGAAAGTTAAGGCTTTTTCGGAAAAGGCACAGTCCCTTACGGCAAAATCGGAGGAATGGCATTTCTATCGGAGGAAAGCCAGGGAGGAACAGATCATTTACAACCAGTGCATGAAAAATCTGAAATTATTGGAGAACGGGGGAAAGAGGGAATGAAACTGTATATTTCAACAGGCAATTCAAGGATGGAGAAACGGTGGAACAACGTGGAGATGGAACTGGATGAATTTATAAACCGCATCTCCCATACCATCCGCACGGCGGAGACCGTGGAGCAGTATATGAAAATGACGAAAGCGAAGCAGGACGCCATCAAGGACGTGGGCGGCTTTGTGGGAGGCAGGCTGAAAGGCGGCAGGAGGAAGAAGGACTGTGTGGAGTTCCGCATTATCATAACGCTGGATATTGACCATGCAGTTCCGGGAGTAATTGAGCAGATAGAGATGCTGTATAATTACCGCTGTTTCATTTATTCCACCCACAAGCATACGCCGGAGAATCCGAGGCTGCGCCTTGTGATCATCTTATCCCGCCCGGTGTCGCCGGATGAATATGTGGCAATCGCAAGGAAGGTGGCGGAGGACATCGGGATTGAGATGTTCGACGATACCACCTACGAGCCGAGCCGCCTCATGTACTGGCCGTCCACCTCCGCTGACGGGGAGTTCCTTTTCCGGGACATTGAGGGAGAGCCGCTTGACCCGGACGAGGTGCTATCACGGTATAAGGACTGGCGGGATTCCTCGGAGTGGCCGGTGAGCAGCAGGCAGCAGAATATCGTCCAGAGGGAAATGCGCAAACAGGCGGACCCGCTGGCGAAGGATGGAGTGATCGGCGCATTCTGCCGGACGTATTCCATCGAGGAAGCAATAGCAGACTTCCTTTCCGATGTTTACCAGCCAAGCGCCATGCCGGGGCGGTATGACTATATCCCGGCTGACTCACAGGCGGGCGTGGTGATTTATGAAGGGAAATTCGCCTATTCCCATCATGCCACCGACCCGGCCTGCGGGAAACTGATGAACGCCTTTGACATGGTACGGATACACAAATTCGGTGAATTGGATGAAAAGGCGGCGGAGGACACCGAGGCATCAAAGCTCCCGTCCTTTACCGCCATGAGCGAGTTTGCCGTGAAGGATGAGAAAGTGAAGATGACCATTGCCGGGGAGCGGATGGAGAAAGCGGAGAAGGAGTTCTCCGGGGAAAATGAGGACTGGCAGAAGGAACTGGAGTATGAGAAACGATCCACGGTGGTGAAGAACACCCTGCGGAACCTTCTGCTGATCCTGAACAACGATGAAAAGCTGAAAGGCATCGTGTTCAACCAGCTCAGTGATGGCATGGAGATCAAGGGAGCGGTGCCGTGGGAGCATCCGGGGCGGTTCTGGCGGGACGCGGACGATGCACAGCTTATCTCTTATGTGGATTTGAATTACGGCACGTTCTCCATGCGAAATTACAATATCGCCGTGACGAAGGCGGCGGATGACCGCTCCTACCACCCGGTGCGGGAGTTCCTCGATGCGCTGCCGGAGTGGGATAAGGTGCCGCGGGTGGACACGCTGCTCATCGACTACCTGGGCGCGGATGACACGCCATACGTCCGTGCCGTTACCCGCAAGACCCTGTGCGGGGCGGTCTGCCGGGTGTTAAGCCCCGGCTGTAAGTTCGACACCATGCTCGTGCTGAACGGGCCGCAGGGCGTGGGCAAGAGTACGCTCATTTCCCGGCTTGCCGGGGACTGGTTCTCCGACAGCCTGAACTTAAGCGACACGAAGGACAAGACGGCGGCGGAGAAACTGCAGGGGTACTGGATCATGGAGATCGGGGAACTGGCGGGCTTGAAAAAGGCGGAGGTGGAGACGCTGCGCTCCTTCCTTTCAAGGCAGAACGACATTTACCGTGCGTCCTTCGGGAAACGGGCTACGCCGCACCTGCGCCAGTGCGTCTTTTTCGGTACTACCAACGCGGAGAAAGGTTATCTGCGTGACACCACCGGGAACCGCCGTTTCTGGCCGGTAAAGACGCCGGGCGGGAGCCGGAAGCATTCATGGGAATTATCTAACGATGACATCCGGCAGATATGGGCGGAGGTGCTTGTGTATGTGAAGGCGGGCGAGCGGCTCTACCTTGACGGGAAGATGGAGGACACGGCAAAGTCCGAGCAGCGGGAGGCGATGGAGAGCGATGAGCGGGAGGGGCTGGTGCGGGAGTACCTCGACACGCTCCTGCCGGAGAAATGGGATGACATGGATCTGTTCGAGCGCAGGAACTTCCTTCACGGGGAGGATTTCGGGAAGCCGGACTTAAAAGGCACGGTGCGCCGTATGTCTGTTTCCAATATGGAGATTTGGTGTGAATGTTTCGGGAAGGAGAGGGCGAACTTGAAACGCATGGACAGCGGGGAGATATCCGCCATCATGGCGCGTATCGGCGGCTGGGATTCCGGCAGGAAGAAAGAACGCATTTCCCTTTACGGGCCGCAGTGGGTTTACAGGCGTGTTCCGAAACGGGAGTGACGCTGAAAACTGGAACGGAACGCCCGCTGTTCCCATAAAGGCACTTTGGGAACAGAAATTCGGAACATGGGAACAGCAGACAGGCACTGGCTTAGAGGGGCGTGTTCCTGTGTTCCAAAAAATAATTATATAAATGGAATTTATAAAAAAGAGAGAGAAAGACGTATAAATACACCCATATGCGCGTAATAGGGATTTTTTGGTTTTTCGGAACTTTTGGTACAGAAAAGGAGGCAGAACAGAATGAATTTTTATGAATGGATGATAGGGAAATATTACGGGAAGGACACACCGAGGGGCGACCTTGCGGGGGACATGAAGCATGAAGAGGATGGATTCCCCAAAGACGGGGACAGGCAGAGGATACTGGACTATCTGGATGGGATGTTCGCCTGCGATGAGTGCATCGCCCTGTTCAAGAGGTGCTGGCGTGATTATGAGAAGGCGGTGGCGGATGAGGGAAAGTGAGATTGAGAGCCGCCTGCGGGCAGAGGCAAAAAAGATGGGAGGCATGGCGGTGAAATTCGTTTCCCCCGGTCTGGATGGGGTGCCGGACAGGATTGTATTGCTGCCTGGGAGGAAGATCGCATTCGTGGAGTTGAAGGCTCCGGGGAAGAAGCCGAGGCCCCTACAGATAAAAAGAATGAGGCAGCTTAAAAGTTTAGGATTCCCTGTCTATGTGGTTGACGGGGCAGAGCAGATCGGAGGTGTGCTGGATGAGATATGTGCCACATGAATATCAGGAGTATGCAAAGGAGTTTATCGTGAGCCACAAGGTGAGCGCATTGTTTTTGGATTGCGGCTTGGGAAAAACAGTTATAACGCTGACCGCCATATGGGAATTATTGTTTGACTATTTTGACATCCGAAAAATATTGATTATAGCGCCCTTGCGAGTCTGCTATTTGACTTGGCCTTCCGAACTGGAAAAATGGGATCACCTTTCGGGAGTTGGGATGTCGGAGGTGCTTGGTTCGGAAAAAGAACGAATAGCCGCACTTGGCAGGAAAGCGCAGGTGTATGTCATCAACAGGGAAAACGTGGAGTGGCTTGTGGAAAACCATACATGGGATTTTGACATGGTGGTGATCGATGAGCTGTCCTCCTTCAAGTCCCATAAAGCAAAACGGTTCAAGGCTCTGAAGAAAGTGCGCTCGATGGTAAGGCGCATCGTGGGGCTGACCGGGACGCCCGCACCGAATGGATTAATAGACCTATGGGCGGAGATCGGCATCCTCGACATGGGGCAGCGGCTTGGGCGGTTCATCGGCGGCTACCGGGAACGGTTCTTCGTGCCGGACAAGCGCAGCCGGGAAATGGTATTCTCTTATAAGCCCAGGGATGGCGCAGAGGATATGATTTATAATTTAATCTCCGACATCTGCATCAGCATGAAGGCGGTGGACTACTTGGATATGCCGGAGTGTATTTATAACCGGGTGGAGGTCATATTGACCGAAAAGGAGATGGCGCTGTATGAACAGTTGGAGCGGGATATGCTCCTTCCCTTTTCGGACGGCGACATTGACGCGGTGAACGCGGCGGCACTGGCCAACAAACTTTTACAGATGGCGGACGGGGCGGTCTACGATGAGAACGGGAATGTGAAACACATCCATGACCGCAAGTTGGAAGCCCTGGAGGATTTGGTCGAGGCGGCGAACGGTAAGCCCGTTCTGATCGCCTACTGGTATAAGCATGATCTACAAAGGATTGTGGAGCGGACCGGGGCGGTGGAGCTGGACACGGCGGAGGATATGCAGAGATGGAATGCCGGGGAAATCCCGGTGGCGGCAATCCACCCGGCATCGGCGGGGCATGGGCTGAACCTGCAGGCAGGCGGCTCCACGCTGGTGTGGTTCGGGCTGACATGGTCGCTGGAACTGTACCAGCAAATGAACGCAAGGCTGTGGCGGCAGGGACAGGATGAGACGGTGGTGATCCACCATTTAATCGCCAAAGGCACACTGGATGAGCGGGTGATGGCGGCACTGGAGAAAAAGGACTGCGGGCAGTCGGCACTTGTGGATGCGGTAAAAGCGAGGATTGGAGGCGGAGAATGAAAGCGGGAGAGATGTTCAAGGGATACCAGGATATGAGGCAGGAGTGCATTGTGCTGGAATTCCAGATACAGCAGTTTGAAGGGATTTCCCATGAGGATGTGATCGAGAGCATGACTTATTCCAATCCGCAGGAGGAAAAGGTGCAGACCAGCAGGCTTTCCGACAGGACAGGGAAAACGGCCATCCGTTACCGCCGTGTGAAGGAGCGGCTGGATGATGACTGGTATGATTCCCTCTTAAGCAGGTACCAGTACCTGCAGGAAGAAATACAGTTTTTCGAGTATGCGGTCACCAAGCTGAGCGGGCGTCTGCCGGAGTTCATCCGTGACATGGTCATGGAACGTATGTCATGGACGGAGCTGATGTCAAAATATAGTGTGGGCCATTCTATGGTGGGGAAATACCGCAAGATGGCAGAAAAAGAACTGAACGTGCTTTATGAAATCCGTGAAAAACAGGCGGATTCCTATATGCTCAGTTAGGCGGTGGACTACTGGTAGACTGTTGGTGGACAAAGAGTGGATTGAAATATAAAAATTTCTGTGGTAGTATTATGATGCGAAGAAGTGTAGGGAGCCTTGCGGATGAATCCGTGGGGCTTTTTTCACGTCCTCCGCATGGGGCAGCGGGCTTTATCCTTTCACCGTTGCCTTTTCTTTTGCGGAAAGGATGGAAAGGAGCTGCTAATGGATTGTTTTGCGTTATGTGAAAACGGATACTGTAATGCGCTTGGTGGGAAATGCCGTGGGGAAAACTGCGGATTCCACAAAACACATGAGGAACAGGCGCAGTCACTGGAAAAGGTGAATGAGAGACTGCGGAGCCTGCCGGAGTACCAGCAGGAGGCAATCGCTGACAAGTATTACGGCGGCGTGAGGAAGTGGTGACGCCATGCCGAGGAAACCGATGAAACCATGTAAACATCCGGGATGCCCCAAGCTGACGGACGGGATGTACTGCACCGAACACGCAAAGCTGCATACTGCTGACCGTGCCAGCGCATCCGTCCGGGGATACGATGGCAGGTGGGAGAAAGCAAGGATACGTTTCTTAAAGGCACATCCCCTCTGCGTCAGGTGCAGGGAGCAGGGACGATTGGTGAAAGCAACCGTGGTTGACCACATCATCCCCCACAGAGGGGATGCAAAGCTGTTCTGGGATGAGGCGAACTGGCAGAGCCTTTGTAAGAGCTGCCACGACCATAAAACCATGACGGAGGAGCGCTATCAGGAGTACAGATACTGACGGTTTCCGTGATGGTTCTTTTTCTTTCATATTCCGACAAGGCACAACATTTCCCGTGGAAAT
>Ga0137297_11355_pt1 | contig 14402 bp, 11 predicted proteins | sample RamsorincwithD2O_FD_97191 | JGI IMG/M metagenome (GOLD analysis project Ga0137297, IMG submission 97191) | Mouse cecal microbial communities from Vienna, Austria - Mucin amended with D2O | ecosystem: Host-associated > Mammals > Digestive system > Large intestine > Cecum | place: Austria: Vienna... | reverse complement strand
CTGAGGGTTTTGCACAGAACGGACATAATGGAACGGATTTTTTATTGGTTGTGCCGGATAAAAGACTTGCAGGAATGAAGAAATATTTTTCACTTATGGCAGTTATGGCAAGCGGAAATGTGCCGGAAAATTTATCAGAAAGTCTGTATGAATCGGCCGGAAAAATAAGAGGGTATGATGAATTGGCTGATTATATAAAAATCGGAAGTGAGGAACTTTTTTTAATGCCCGCCACAATACAGGTTAAGAGCCGGGAAGTCCTGGAACTAAAGTTTTTAATGAGTACCTTGTCATTTCCGCTATTTTATGTAGGACTGGTATTTTTATGCGTTGCGTTTACTGTCCTTTCCGTCCAGCAGTTAAGCGATTCCAATAAATACAAATTCCGCTATCAGATTTTGAACAAACTGGGAATGGGAAAGAAAAAAATCAGAAACGTAGTGGCAAAACAACTGTTTTTATACTACTTATGCCCGGTTATCCTTTCGGTTATTATCAGTGCGGTATTTATATTGTATGTAGGACGGCAATTTGTGATATACACAGGAATCCACACAGAATGGATATTATATTTTGGTATTTCATTCGTTAGTTTTCTTGGAATATATGTCTTGTATTTTGCAGTAACGTATTTCCAATTTAATAAAAATATCAAGCCATAATCTAAGGGCATTGAACACCAAAGAAATATATTTTTAATGGTGCTTAGAGGGGCTATGGTATTTCAAAATACAACCGCCCCTTTTCAGCATAAATGCAACCGTAAACCATGCACCACCCCATGTGGGAGAAAAAAGCTAAAACAGCTTGGGAAATTTCTATGGATTGCACGCAAAGCTACAAGGAACATATCATGATGACCTTTATTGGGGGCATGGGTATTACTACATAGATGTGCCATACGATAAGAAAGGAACTACTGAGCGGATTATCACCACCTTCCCTTCGGAAGGGGCTACTCCTTACGATAGCGAAAGGGGGCAGAACTAATGATAACAGCGGACTAAAAAAATTGACCCCTGAACTGCGAAAGGGCTTGACTGATTTCGCTGATGAGAATAATTTATCGGCGAGGGAACTGGCGCAGTTATATAATATGATTGCAATACAAAAGTTCATTATGGAGTGCCACACGATTCCAATTACGCAGAACAAAACAAACAGGCGGCGGTACACTCGACTGCCAAGCGGCAAACAGGTGTTCAAAACAACGCTAGAGGATTCGAAGCTAACCTCAAATGCCCGAAAACCCAGTAAAGAAAGGAGGTTGCGCCATCTTCCCTCGATGAGTGTAACAAAGGTGTAACTGATTGAAAGGCGGCGCTTTCTCATATTAAAGCCTTACTGCTTTACCAGCAAAAGGCTGTGCCGCCTCAAAATGAGATGCCTCCGCACTGATTTCTTCTGGCGTCTTAGCATCAAAATAATCCCTCTGCCATTTTGTATAATCAAATTTTTCTCGAATAATTGCAGAAATAAAATGCTCCGCTTCAACAATACCCATCTGTTCCGTTAAACATCTCATTCCCCGGTTCAAAATCTCAACAGTACTTATCGCCATTTATTCATCCCCTTCCATATCTGTAATAAACTCTATCGGTGTCACCATTTTTATCTCTTCTGTACGATACTTTAATAGTCGTACATCAGTAGTTATAAAATATTCACATCTCGCATAAATTGCCGAAGCAACATGACAGGCATCTTTAAATTTAACCCCTGTTTTCATAATCTCAGCGGCTTTTGCCTCCACTGCTTCTTTTCGTTCATCACCTACATATCCAAAGGCATTCTCCCTCATAAAGTCAAAAATTGTATTACGCCGCATTTCAAACGGATTTTTACTGCACTCATACCTGAGCATATATGATACAATTAACTCCAATTTTTTATCTTTTATCAAAGATTGAATATACAATTTAGACTGGGTTTCCATAGCAACTTTTAGCTGTGACTGGTCATCGTATGGCCTGTTATAGCAACACATATCAAGATAAACCCTCAAATCATGACCTCCCACTCTGCTTTCTTCTGCTCCCGCAAACTAAGGCCTTCATACTTTGCCAGCATACCATCGCCTACCTTACCGTTTCACAAATTATTATATTTATATTATACCCCAATAAAAACTTGTTAGCAAATAAAACTTCTCTGAACAAAACAACGTACTTGCGCGGGAACGCCAACTGGCACAGGCCGCTACCACCTCAATTTTCAGGAATACCCCCGCCATCAAAAATTATTAATCAACGGGCGGCTTTTCCTTTTCCCGTACCCCCGGGAAAAAATGGCGCAAATACGCGCTTCCCTATATTTGATTAAAAAATAAGATTATTTTTAGGGGCAAACGGTAATCAAATTTTTAATCAATTCTTTCTTGCCAAAAAAAACGGTAATCAACTCAGTGCGCTACCCCGGAAGACCTTACATTGCATAAGTGCCACTCAATACAAGGCAGGGAAAGTCGTGACAGGGGAGGCCGCCTCCCGTCATATCCCATATGGCGCATTTTTCCACACAAAACGCTGGCCGCATCGCCTCACACCCCATACTGGTCTGAACCCGCCCGCCACCCCTGAGAGATACCAGCCGTCTTTATTCAGCTATCCGGAGAATATCTGTAACCTTCTTTCTTTTCCCCAATGTTCCTTAAGCCCGGGGGTACTTATTATACTGTCAATAAAAGAACTCTACATATATCTGAATAAACAATGTATATGAAACATGTTTTTTTATATCTATAACCCAAGAAAGACCTGTCCGTCCGGGCAGGTCTTTCTTGGCTGTTTCTTGCAGAATCAAAACATATGTACCATCTTATTCATCTGTCAGGGTGAAGCGTAGATATCCTTCCCCATAATATGGCAGTTCATCCATCGTATACAGTCTGGCTGTATAGTCATTTTTATCATACTCCTCCCCTTTTTCTGGTGAAGTATAGCCAAACTGGAACACTGTGCCGTCATAATCAGCCGGGCAAGTCACAGTATACGTTACGATGGACAGCGGCCAATTATTCTCCTGCTCATACTCGGTCCGTATATCATAGTATTCATCGCCAATCCTGACTGCATCCTTGGTCTTAGCATTCCCCCTAAAGTATGTGCCGGTATACCTGTCAAATGAGCTGGTATTCCACCTACAGCCAGTTACTTCTTCCGGCATATTGCTCATATCAACTGTATACACTGCGGTCACTTTCTTGAGGCCTTCGTCTGCCCCTTCTATTGTCTCTGAGATGGCAACATTCACACCCGCCTCAAAATCGCACACATAATCTTCCACATAACTGTCATAACCGTATAAATTCACAGGCCAATCTCCCTGCGGTGTAATGGCTATCCCGTGTTCCTCCAGCCAGTTGACAGGTTCCAGCTCCGTCTCATCTTCCGGCACTTCGCTCTCTTCCGATTTCTGCCCTGCATCTGCTTCCTCCGGCTCATTCCCAGCACCGGGTTCTTCTACATCAGCTTCCTCTGATTCTTCTGAACCGGGTTCTTCTTCCACATCCGCCTCCTCAGCCGCATCTGTCCCCTCTTCTTCTCCTGCTGTAACAACACTGCCGCTGTCAGCCGGCTTTGCGGTATTGCCGCATCCCGCAAGCAGGGAGGCAGATAAAGCCGCCGCAAGCATCCTCATTAACATTTTCCTCTTCATCAGATAATCTCCTTCCTTTCTCACCATCCATCATGGCTTTCTTCATGCCCCGATGCTACAAAATACTGGAATGCCTTACATCCCACAACCTCATTGAGGGCTTCCTGAAGCCGGCTCAGCACCTCCCCGTCATATGGGTATTCGTCATACTCCATAAAATTGAGACTGACATAGTCATCGCCTATGTAATAGTCCTCATCCCTCCAGACACTGCCGCCCAGATACCTTGAAATAAAGCCGCTGATGATATCGTTTTCTTCTTCCGCCCCGCCTTCCAAGACATCTGCCAGCATGCCCTGCTGGGCATCTGTCAGGGTACACCCCGGCTTGCATTGGAATATGACGCAGTCCATAAAGGCCGGGGGAATTGCCTGTGCCGCCTCTTCCCGAGCTGTCTCATGGAATGCCGCCTGGATCCTGCCATACTCTTCGGGGGATATCCGCTGGTTGCAGTAATCATCAATCCCCTGCCTTACTGCGGACAGGGCGTTGCTCAGGGTTTTCCCACATACAGGCAGCGGCTCCACTATCTCAGGCAGTTTTCTTGCGGTAGCCCTCCCAACACAGTCCAAAAGTTTAAAAATATCATTACTGTTCATACTGGTTCTCCTTTCCTTCTGTATTTTCCCGAAGCAAAAAAAAGGAACCGCGATTGCACGACAACTAATCGCAGTCCTTCCAGACTCCGATTCCTCACTGGGGAGTACCCCGGCGGCAAACTGCCCGCCGCCAACGCACTCCAGTGAGAAATCAAGAACGGGGTGCAAGTATGCGTCCACACTCTACACCCCGTTTCTATATCATGAGGCACAGACAGAGCCTGACAGCACGCAAAAGGCATTGTTTTTTATGCCCAATTATCTTATAATAATTCTTGCGTGTATCGCAGACTTCGTCTGTATCGTGTGGTAGTGAGATTACCATCCCTTACCCCAGAGAGCGCCAACTCTCTGGGGTGGTACACCTTATCGTCCTTGAATTTCTCAACTCACATTTTAGCATACAAGGTTATTCTTTACAAGTCTCAAATAGGGCGGCTTCCTTACGCTTTCTGCCTTCCCCTTATAGAACTGCCACATGGTTCGTGGGGTATTCCCCTCATATTCCCTCACGCGCCGGTAAAACCCAGTACCCCAGAGCAACCCATCATAACCTACTGAGCTGGAGGACTACCTAAGACGCAATACATAACGCTGGCCGCATCGCCTCACACCCCATACTGGTCTGAACCCGCCCGCCACCCCTGAGAGATACCAGCCGGCTTTATTCAGGTATCCGGGGAATATCTGTAACCATCTTTCTTTCCCCTAATTTCCCTTATGCCCGGTGGTACTTATCATGTTGTTAATAAAAGAACTCTACATATATCTGAATGAACAATGTATATGGAACATGTTTTTTTATATCTCTAAACCAAGAAAGGCCTGTCCGTCCGGGCAGGTCTCTCTTGGCTGTTTGTTGCAGGATTATTAATTTTGCGTTATATTACTCATCTGTCAGGGTAAAGTATTGCATACCATATGGCAGTCCATCCAGCGTATACCCCAAACTGCTTTACAGGCACAAACCATGCATGGAACCCTCCCTCTTTCCGGCATCCGGCTCGCCGCAGGACGGGCTCACTCATGCCCGCGGCTCCCGCCTTCATACTCCCTCACGCGCCTGTAAAAAGTAGATGGTTTCAGTCCTAACTCGTGCATCGCCTCTACCCCCCTGATACTGCCGGACTTCCATCTTCCGTATACCTCCATAAATCTTCCTTCGTCAATGGCAACCGGCTTACGTCCTTTATACTTCCCCTTCTGTCTGGCAATCTCAATCCCCTCCCTCTGGCGGTCTAAGATATACTCCCGCTCCAACTGTGCGATTGCTCCAAAGACTGTCAGCATGAACTTCCCTGACGGTGTCTTGGTGTCAATCGCCTCTTTTTTCGATATGAAGTCCACGCCCTTATATTCCAGCCTTTCCACGATATCAAGCAGGTCTTTTGTATTGCGGGCGATGCGGGAGATGGACTCCGCCACCACCACATCCCCCTCACGCACATACTGGAGCATGGCCTCCAGCTGTGCCCTGTCTTCCCGGGTATTGCCCGTTACCTTCTCCATGAACACCTTCCCTGCGCCCAACTCGCGCATGAGGGCTTCCTGCCTTTCCGTGTTCTGTTCTTCTGTACTGACTCTGATATATCCTACTTTCATACTGTCCCCTTACTCTGCGGAATCACATCCGCAGGAAACCACAAAACGCTACACAGGATATAATGCGGCATTAGGACTGTGCCAATAGGCCTCGGTTTTCCCCTGGCACATCCCAGAAAACGGAAAGCCACCCTAATGGCACAGGAAAACAGCGGCCAGAACCCATGCCATTAGGGGATACCCCAGAGAGACGGTATATGCCCGCCAGCTTCCCCGGAATGCCCCGGAACGCAAAAAAGCACCCGTACCGCCCCATCCAGCAGGGAAGCCGTATATGGGGGCGGCACAGGCGCACACGAGCCGCACAGGCACGCAGGGGCGGCACAGGCGCAGGAGGCTTCAGCCACCCTTCTTCCTTATGCCATTATTCTGGAAGACCAATGCGATGCCCGCAATAGACTCCGCCCGGATACGCACTGCCAATGCCATCTTGGCGGCCTCGGGGAGCCTGCTGCACTGCACCCAGCTTACAAACCCCGCCTCACGCGACGCAAAGGCCTTCAGCGTCTCCGCCACAACTGCGGGCAGGGGGCTGGTGCATGAGAAGTCCAGATAACGCTCACTGCCGGACTGGAAACCTGCCCCCCGCGCTGACAGGCTCTGCATCTTCATCCACAAATCACCCGCGCTTGACGCAAAGGATGCCACGCCCGGCACGCAAAGGGTATCGCCCGCCCTCATGCAGGAAAAGAGCGCGCCAAGACTGCCCAGCCCTGCGGTATCCTTCTCCGCCACCCCCATCTTCCTTACAATACAGGCCTCCTCCTGCCGGCAGATAACGCCATACTTCCGGCTGGCGTTATGGCTGCCGCTGTTTTTCGTATCCCTCACTGCCATGACTCATACCTCCAAAACTTTTTATTTTAAAAATATAATGGCAATTCACGGGGAACGGGAAAGACATCCGTATGCGGGTTGGGAAAAGGCATCCCCCATATACCGCCAAAAGGGAAATCCGCAGACGGGGGATAACCTGCAGTTTTTGGACAGCCAGGCCGGGAAGCGGCTCATCTCGGCACCCCGGCGGCTCCTTAGGCGGTACGACTTACGGGTTTTTAGGGGAGGATGGAAGGTTCCCCCTATATGGGAAAACCAGCAAAAATATGGGTACCCCATTCATCAGACAATGCCCCGGATTGCATCCCGGGCTTCTTTTAGGCCATATCAGATTACATTTCAGGATTCTTTTGGATTGTACCAGATTACATTTCAGACCACATATTACATCCCGCCCGGAGACTGCCGCCGCCGGACTGCATGGCTCATTTTTTTCATCTTGAAAAAAACGCACCCTAGTTTGCTTTTTATGAGCATGAGTTGGATTGGGAAGAATCTTCAGTTGGCACATCTGGAAACCCAGTTGGCTTCCTTAAGGTGCTGAGTTGACTCCCGGCGGCAGTCAGTCTGTCAGAAAAAGGTATGAGTTGGCCTTATGGGAAGGCTATATGGCAGTTTTTTTAGCGAGATGGGTGGTTTCTACCCTTATTTGTATCGTTTATGAGTTGCTACCTGATATCGGCTATTCCTAATGTCTTCATTTTCAAAAATTTTTTGAAGACAGAAAGGAAGGTATCTAAATGCCAAAAAAAGAAACATATAATAAAACCAAAAATATTCCATTGCCCCCTGAACTCGTTAACCAGCTGTGCGACCACTTCCAGACAGACAATGCTTCTGAAGCAATCCGCAAGGGGATACACGAGTTTCTGACCAAATCTTCTTACAGTAAAAGAATGGATGACTTTGCACTTCATCAGATTATTCTTACTGTTGAAGAACGCACAACTATAAAAAAATATTCCATCCGTATCACAGATGATATGGACAAGGCTCTCAAAGCTTATGCAACCAATGATACAAGCTTTAACACCGTTACGGTAATGCTGGCCAACTACCTTTACTTCTCCGGTGCGGCACAAGCACCCTCCACACCGGCAAAGGCATCCAGCCTTCCCGCACCTGGTAAGTTTGAGCCTGACTATTCCATGAAACTTCTGCCACTCGCAGGAAGCAAATGGTCTCCCGTGATGCAAGACGCAATCAAGAAAATCTTCGACTCTTCAGGCAAACGCTGGCAGACCAGCATTGATGCTTTTGTAGGCGCACTTGGTATTTTTTCCAATTTCAAGGTTGCAGACCATGAGGTCATCAACGACATAGACCTAAGGAAAGTCAACCTTTACCGGGCAATCCGCGATTATATGTATATACTCCTTGAAAAAATGCTGTCCAAACCAGTTGACGAGGATACATTTGGGCAGTGTAAAAGCCTGCTAAATAATGGGGAGCATCTGAGTGATGCAGAGGTTAACCTTGATGCCGCCGCATGCTTCCTGTTTACAACCCTATTGTCAGTACGCAATACCGGCCATACTTTCAGCGGGAAAGCACTATCCACATACAGGAAAAATATGGATGCCATTGCCCTTCTCAACGAAAGGATGAAAGATACCGAAATTTATGGGCGGTATGCGTTGGAGCTTATTGAAAAATATATGAAAAGCGAGGATTCCATCTTTATCATAGACCCCCCGTATATTGATACAAATATATACAAATCATCCATCATAATCGATGAGAAGTATGACGCTGAAAAGGAGGAATTCGGCTATAAAGAGCATATGCGACCTGTCACGATATTAGACGCTCTTATATTTCGCGTCTCTTCGACTCAGGTCTGAATCCTGACGAGATACGCCGGATTGCCGGACATGAGAACATCGAAATGACGATGAAGTACTGCCGGGGTCGCAAGTCATCGGAAGAACTTGAGAAAGTTCTGGAGCAGAGTCTTTCAACCTGAAGGACGAAAAAAGTGTAACAAGATTTGTTACACTTTTTACCCCCAAAAATGAAAAAGAAAAAGGCAGAAATGCCCGTTTTATCAGCATTTCCGCCTCTCAAAAACCCAACGTGCGCAACCGCACAAAAAACGTGCGCTAGAGGATTCGAACCCCCGACCTTTTGGTCCGTAGCCAAACGCTCTATCCAGCTGAGCTAAGCGCACATTCGTTACGGCTGTTCTGCTTTATTTAGCAGAACCCTTCCGCAACGATTATATTTTACACGCATATTCTCTAATTGTCAAGGAATAAAATAAAATATTTTAGGGTTGAAAATATTACTGAAAATATTTTACGTTACTGCTCAATCCATTTCCGCCCCAAAAGCTTGCATTCCCTTACGGCCATTTACCCGCATTTTCACTCATTCCCCGGAAATGAAGGAATTCCTGCAAATCCTTTCGACAAATCCTCATCAGAAGGAATATAATCCGACATTTGTCCGTCATGGAACTTCCCATATGCCACCATATCAAAATATCCTGTGCCGGTAAGCCCGAAAACAATGGTTTTTTCCTCTCCTGTCTCTTTACATTTCAGTGCTTCATCAATTGCAACTTTTATTGCATGAGAGCTTTCCGGGGCGGGCAGGATACCTTCTACCCTGGCGAACCGCTCTGCCGCCTTGAACACTTCCGTCTGTTCCACGCTGACTGCATCTAACAGCCCATCATGGTACAGCTGGGAAACTACGGAACTCATGCCATGATACCTTAAACCGCCTGCATGATTAGGGGCAGGCATAAAGCCGCTTCCCAGCGTATACATTTTGGCTAACGGACATACTTTCCCGGTATCGCAGAAGTCATAAACATATTTCCCCCTCGTCAGGCTGGGGCAGGAAGCCGGTTCCACCGCAATAATCCGATAGTCCGCTTCCCCTCTCAGTTTCTGTCCCACAAAAGGTGAAATCAGCCCGCCCAGATTGGAACCGCCTCCCGCACATCCGATAATGATATCCGGCTTAATATCATATTTCTCCAATGCTGCTTTTGTTTCTTCTCCAATAATGGACTGATGAAGAAGTACCTGGGACAATACGCTTCCAAGCACATATCTGTATCCTTCCATACTGGTAGCTGCCTCTACGGCTTCCGAAATCGCACAGCCCAGGCTCCCGCCTGTTCCAGGGAACTGTGCCAGTATCTGGCGCCCCACCTTGGTGGTATCCGACGGCGATGGCGTCACCTGTGCACCATAGGTACGCATTACTTCCCGGCGGAACGGTTTCTGTTCATAAGAAACTTTTACCATGTACACCCTGCAGTCCAAATCGAAATAGGCACACGCCATGGAAAGGGCTGTCCCCCACTGCCCTGCCCCAGTCTCCGTTGTTACCCCTTTTAACCCCTGCTGCTTCGCATAATAGGCCTGGGCAATAGCCGAATTCAGCTTATGGCTTCCACTGGTATTGTTTCCTTCAAATTTATAATAGATTTTCGCCGGCGTATCCAGCTTTTTCTCCAGGCAGTAAGCCCTTACCAATGGCGCCGGGCGGTACATCTTATAAAAATCCCTGATTTCCTGCGGAATATCAATATAAGCATCCGTATCGTTTAATTCCTGCTTCACCAGTTCATCGCAGAAAACTCCCTGTAACTCCTCAAAAGTCATCGGTTTCAGCGTTCCCGGGTTCAACAGCGGGGCCGGTTTATTCTTCATATCCGCCCGTACATTATACCATTGTTTCGGCATCTCGCTTTCTTCCAAATAAATTTTGTAAGGTATCTTCTTTTCTGACATTTCCATTCTCCTTTCTTTTTTCCCTCGAGCAGAACAAGGACAACGAATGCTCCGCATTCTTCCCTGGCTGCCTATAGCGATGTAACGTCATTTCCTGTTATTTCCGTCTATCGACGGACTTCCTATAAGGGAACAAAGAATCCGGCAAGCCAAACCCTCGCGCCGGAGCGCGGCTGCATCAGCATCCATATTCCCTTAGCCCTAATTACACTTCCCTTAGAGGGTTTTGCCGTATAGTAAATGAAGTTTCCTATACAACAAAAAAATCCCATCCCAGCTTTACTGCCGGGACAGGACATATTTACTATTCCTGCGGTGCCACCCTGCTTGATGCTCTTCGCATCCACTTACGATATGCCATCACATACCCGCTTCTTAACGGAGGTTCTACTCCGGCGCCCTTACTCCCATTCCCGCAGAGTCCTCTTCCGCACAACGGTTCTGGTTTTAGTTTGCTCTCAAAAGCCCATTCCATACAGCAATCCGTACTGCACTTCCACCTCCTGCAGCTCTCTGTAACATCTTTTCTGTATGTACTCATGCTTTATCAACGATTTATTAAATTCTATGCAATATTTGTGAAAATGTCAATACCTTTTTTTATTTTTTCCGCAAATTTTGTAACAGTTCAGCCTTTCGGCCTCCCTGTTACGGGTTTCTCACAGCAGTGCAGCTGTTACAAATCCACAACTGCCACACCACAAGAAGGCAATGTCAGTCTCTTATCCTCCAGCCCTACTCCCTCCTGGTTTTTCAGTAATATTTCCCCGCACCGCCCAAGTTCCAGTTTTACCTCTTGAAGCCCAAAGTTCGCCGCTATCAGAATATCCTGCTCCTCATTGCTCCGATGGTAGGCAAATACCATCCCTTCTTTTTCAAAATCAGGCCGGAAATCCCCATATGTAAACACTTCCCGGTACCCTTCCGCTTTCCGCAAAGACAACAATTTCTTATAATAAGAAAGCACAGAAGAAGCATCGTTTTCTTCCGCTTCAACGTTCTTTTCCACATAGTTCGGGTTTACCTTCAGCCATGGGCTTCCTGTGGAAAACCCGGCATTCGCTTCCCCGCTCCACTGCATGGGCGTCCGGGCATTATCCCTGCTATGCTTAAAGCAAAGCTGCAGCGCCTCTTCCTGGGAAAGGCCCGCTTCCATCGCTATCCGATACTGATTTTTCGTATCAATATCGTCATATTCAGCAATATCTTTCATCCGGCAGTTTGTCATGCCGATTTCCTGCCCCTGATAAAGGAACGGCAGCCCCCATAGCAAGATACTGGTGGTGGCCAGCATTTTTGTTCCCTCATCATTTTGGGCATAGGCCGGCAAATAAGTGCTCGCCCCTCTCGGCTCATCGTGGTTTTCAATAATATTTGCCAGGAACACTTCTCCCTGATACTTTTCCTGGGCATTGAATAAGGCTGTCCTCCATTTGAAAAAGTCATATTCCGGTGCATCGTACCAGCCGTGCCCCCCTGCCATTGTATCCAGGGCGGCAAAGTCAAACATCGTGGAAAAATGCCCTTCTTCCCCTATAAATTCTTTCAGTTCCTCTTTCCTCATATTGAACACTTCCGCCACGGTAAAAGCATTGTGTTTTGCAAAAGTCTCCCTTTTCAGTTCCCCGAGGAAATCCCCGATTCCTTTCACTTCCTCCACCATCCGCGAACATCTTACCATGCCGTCATTTCCGTCCGGCTCATAATCCGGGAAACGTGTATCCTTTTTAATATTCATAATAGCATCAATGCGGAAACCTGCCAGCCCTTTATCCAGCCACCAGTTCACCATGCGGAACAGTTCTTCCCTCACTTTTTCATTTTCCCAGTTCAAATCCGGCTGTTCCTTGGCAAAAAAGTGAAGGTAATATAAATCCGTTCCAGGCACGCTCTCCCAGACGCTTCCCCCAAAATAAGACCGGTAGTTGCTGGGTACTTTTCCATCTTTTCCCTTTTCGAAATAAAAATACTCCCCATATTCCCCTTCCGGGTCCGCCAAGGCCTTCTTGAACCACTCATGTTTATCCGAACAATGATTGATAACAAGGTCCATCAGGATATACATATCCCTCTTCTTCGCTTCCCGCATCAGTTCGTCAAAATCGTCCATCGTTCCAAAAGCCGGATCTATTTGATAATAATCCGAAATATCGTAGCCCTGGTCCACAAACGGAGACTGATAAATCGGCGAAATCCATATAATATCAATCCCTAAGTCCTTCAGATAATCAAGTTTTTCAATAATTCCCCTAAGATCCCCAATTCCGTCTCCATTGCTGTCCCGGAAACTTTTAGGATAAATCTGATATGCCACCTTTCCATGCCACCATTGCTTTTTCATACTTAAACCATGCCCTTTCTCTCGTCCTGCAAATTTTTTCGCCGGAATAATGTCTGTCTTTGCCGTTCTCCTTCCAGATGCCTTCCTATAGCACCTGATCCTCAAACTTATTTTCTATAATTATAGGAATACATCCCCTTATTTTCTTTTTCCTTTCTGACTATTTATTACACTATTTTGACTTTTCATCTTCATTGCTGCGGCTTTTCCTATATTCGGACGGAAGCACTCCCTTTGCCTCCTTAAATCTTCTGATGAAATAGCCGATATTGTCATAGCCGCATTCCAAAGCAATATCCAGGATTTTTCGGTCTGTACGGTATAAATATTCCGCTGCCTTCCCAATCCTCACCTCATTCACATATTCGGTAGGCGTTTTTCCTGTCACTCTCTTAAAATATCTGCAAAAGTACTGGGCATTCATCTGCACCACTTCTGCCATATCCTGATTGGTAATCCGCTGCCCATAATTCTTCTGAATAAATCCAAGCACCCGCTTCACGTTTTCGATCTTTTTCCCCTCATAATCCGCCATCCCCTCCATATGAACCAGCTTCCCATTTTCATACATACAAGCAAACATCTGCAGCAGGTAGGCTTTTACCCTCATTCTTGCCGCAGGCGTCTCCTTATTGGCTTCCACTTGTATTTTTTCATATAATCCGGCCATTTCCGCCCATACTTCATCCGCTTCCGTTAACACTACCGGAAGCTGTACAGTTCTGTTTAACAGCGGGCCAAGCATCTGATACTGGACACTGTCATAATGCTCAAAGCTGAGCATTTTCATGTCGAATACCACCGCGCTCTCCCTGCAGCCTTCCCCTCCATGGATTTCGTGAATATCCCCGGAGCCCACAAACAACATGGCGGGGCCATCCAGACGATATTTCTGCATATTCACATCTATACAGAATTTCCCTTTTTTCAAGAAGATAATCTCCGTTTCCTCATGCCAATGAAGGTTCACCTCAAAGTTCCCCTCCCCTTCGTAACGATATACCGCCAACGGAAATTTAACGGTTCCGTGCACCGCTTCCTCTTTCAGTCTTTTTTTGTCCATATCAAAGCCTTTCCTATATGGTAAAAAAGTGGCTTCGCCACTTCATGAAGAACCTTCGGTTCTTCGTCAATTTATGTCCGCCTGGCGACGGACTTTCCTATATGGTAAAAAATGCCGGTATTCAGAGACCCTCTCGGTTTCCTCATACCGGCATTTTCGTTTACATATTTATATGTATCCTGCTTTTACTCTCTTGCCGCTGTCAATTACTCCAGCATGGAAGCGCCTTCTGTAAAGTCATTCTGGATAGTGGTAAGCAAAGAGGTCATCTTCTCCATATCCACATCCCCGGAATCCATAGCTGCGATACACATATCAAGATATTCTACCATTGCATCACATCCCGACTGGAATTTAGCATGTGCATCTGCATATTTTGCCGGTGCCTTCAGTGCGCTAAATTCAACAAAAGGAGCTTTCAGACCTTCGATGAACTCTTTTGCGCCTTCCACATCGTTAGGATCTAAAGCAGCTGCATCAGTCATGGCACTGTTTAAAGAGTTGCCCAGTTCTGTAGCTTTTGCTTCATACTCTTCTTCCGTCAATGTTTCTTC
>Ga0137297_11352_pt1 | contig 14429 bp, 11 predicted proteins | sample RamsorincwithD2O_FD_97191 | JGI IMG/M metagenome (GOLD analysis project Ga0137297, IMG submission 97191) | Mouse cecal microbial communities from Vienna, Austria - Mucin amended with D2O | ecosystem: Host-associated > Mammals > Digestive system > Large intestine > Cecum | place: Austria: Vienna... | reverse complement strand
GTTGTTAATATACTAAACGGGAATAAAACAAGCATAGATTCAGCATTGGGAAATGCAGATATTATTTTGACAAATCCACCGTTTGCAACAATCAAGGGTATGCTTTCTGAACAAAAAGTATTTTTAAAGAAAAACTATCCTGACGCTAATTGCGACATGTGTGTATCCTTTTTTGATGCTATCTACAAAATGTTAAAACCTAAGGGTATCTGCGGAATTGTTTCTCAGAACTCATGGATGCACTTAAAAACATTTAAAAAAATAAGAGAGCGAATCACATCACAATACTGTATCTATAAGATTGTTAATCTTGGTGCCGGAGCTTTTCAGGATTTAAGCGGTGAAAAATCAAATGTCTCATTGCTCATATTGGGAAAAGAATTTATTCACGATAACATGATCGGAGTACTGAATTTAAATGAATTATCTTTTCGTGAAAAAATAAAATCCATTACCACGGAAAAAAAATATATTTATTTACCACAAAAAGAAATTAATAACATTAACGGCTATGATTTTACTGAGAAAGGAACATTAAACAGTATTCGTTTAAATAAAGAATTATACAAAGATATTGCAGTACCTATGCAAGGAACTTCAACAGGAAATGCAGAAGAACTGGTAGGATATTTTTGGGAACACTTTAACGATTCCGATTGGGTTATGGTTAGCAACGGAGGCGGCTATTGCAGATGGCAGGGATTAAATAACCGGGTTGTAAAATGGGGAAAGGACGGCGAGTATATAAAGAATCAAAAGGGATCTGCACTAAGAAATGTCAAATATTTTCCTGTCACACAAATGGTTTACAGTGATACAGACACTGCTGATTTAAATGTGCGGGTGCTTCTTGACAATCAGATATTCATTGCATCAGGTCCTGGAATACGAATTATAAAAGGAACTATAGGAGAATGTGCATATCTTATCCATGGGTCAACAGATATAGATTTAGATAAGCTGGACACATACATTGCTAAACTTGCAGATACTTCCTGCAGCTTAAAAAGAACCAAAACATCAAAAAATTCTTTGGGATGCGATGGGTTTCTTGAATATGTTTCAAAAGATTTGCATATAAATCCGGAAATAATTGTAAAAAAAATACAAGAAAATCCATTGGCTATGAAAACCATGCTCGAAAAGTATCAAAATATGATTTTACACAATACCGTCCTTTATTATCTGGGATATAACATAAGTACCGGAATTCTGGTAAATAGCTGCAAATTGGAAGAAATTATAGATTTTTTAACAAAAAAATTCGGTGAAACATTGGAATTCAGGACATGGATAAACCAATCCTTTAATCTTATCCATAAAGAAATATTTAAGGGAATTCCTTATTTAGTATATGAAAATGGAGTGATTCAGAAAGTATAATCATACAGCTACAGGATAAAATTGCAAAATACATAACCAGGCATGCTTTAATCTCTGATTGGAGGAATATAAGGGAATACTATGCCAGATATTCATATCTGACTTTTATATGCCTGGTAGCAAATGATATAAATCCTGATTGTAACGCGGAAAATACAGGAGATATATTATGCGATAATCACTTAGAAAACAGAGATATTATACAATATATTTTAGAAACCAAGAGCAGTACGGAGTTTATAAGTGAAATTTTAGAGTTTATAAGGAAAAATCCTGTTAGAAATATTAATGAATTTTACCAAGAGTTTTTAGCAAGAGACTTTATTCTTAAAGATAATGCTGTTTTTTTTGACAGAAGTAAGAATAATCGTGATATTTTAGGTTCTTATTATACACAGGAAAAATTTGCATATGAAATCACCAAAAAAGCAATAGCAGATTATACGAAAGAAAATGATAAATCAAATCTAACAATAGCAGACTATTCGTGCGGCGGAGGTGCATTTCTGGTTTCTGCATGTAAAGTGTGCAGAGAAAAAGGAATAGCCCCTAAGATATATGGATATGATGTAGATCCAATAGCTGTCTTTATAACACGTTTCCGGTTATTTAAGGAAGCTGGATTGCCATCCGGGGATAGCCGCATTTTTCTTGGGAATCCATTATTGAGAAACCTGGATAACAAAAATACAGTATCTGTTTTTAAATATGCCCTCTCAGGAAGATTTTATAATATTCAAATGGGAATTGTATCAGAAAAAAATATGGATATTATAATAGGAAATCCTCCGTGGGAGAAAACAAGCGTCTTCTCAGATTAACAGAGAATATTTTAATGAATATTTGGATGATTATAAATCAGCAAAAGCAGCTATAAAAAAAGAAGCCTTTTTCGAAAAATCCAGTTGTGGAGAGTTAAATACTTATGCGCTCTTTACCGAATTATGTATGAACTCTTTAAATGAAACTGGCGTCGCCGGAATTATAATAAAGTCATCTTTAGTTAAAATGCCTGTATACAGTGATTTTTTCAGAAAACTGACGGCAAATAATAATTTGTACGAATTATATATGTTTGTAAATCGTAAAAAAATCTTTTGTATTGATTCAAGAGAGTAATTTTCAGTAATTTTTCTATCCATTAAAAATAATGGACAGCTTAGATTGGCATTAAATTTAGACAATTATGAGAATTTTTATAGTAAAGAAAAGATTTATTTATCTTATAAGTTATTAAATAAGTTAAACCCAGATACTGGGATGATTCCAAACGTAAGTTCTGGCGAGGAGCTGGACTTTTTAATATCAATATACAAAAACCACAATATATTCGGCTCCATATATCCGGAATGCAGATTTGGGCGTCTGGTACATTTGACAAATCATTCTGAAAGTATTCTTAGAAACCAGCAAGCGGGATATTCCCCGATTTATGAAGGAAAATTCATTGAATTGTATACCAGTAAATTTGCCACCTTTAAAGATATGCCGGACTCGGAAAAATACAAAAATAAAGCAACAGCAAAAGCTATTGAAGATGAAGATGAATATCCCCAGTCACGATTTTTTATCCGGAATGATGTATGGAAAAACCTTTCCAAGAGTTTTTCCTGCGATTATGTGATTGCATGGAGAAGTCTTACTTCAGCTACAAATAGAAGAACTATGTTAGCTACAATTCTCCCATTGATACCAACTTGTCAGTCAATACAAATTCTCCAGCTGTCAGAGAAAAAAATGCTTCACATTTTAGCACTATTTAATCCCATTGTTTTTGACTATATAGTGAGGCTTAAAATGGCTGGATTGGACTTAACCCAGACAATTATTAAGCAAATTCCTGTTCCTGATGAACACTTATATAATACATTAATTGTATTTAAAGGAATCGAGACAACTATAGAAGTACATATAAATAGCAGAATCAAAGAACTTTATAAAACAGATAAAAGAAACAATGCACTATTTAAAAATATAAAAACATATCCGCTTCAGGCAGATAAAACAAAGAAGGAAATCATAGCGGAAATAGATTCACTGGTAGCAAAATTGTATTCGATAAATGAAGAAATACTGCGGAAAATTGCATTATCATTTCCAACATATTACAGCAAAGAAGAGGTTGAGAGACTCTTTTAAAGTCTCTCGATCTCTTTTAGAACATTCCATATGCCTTTGAAGATGCCCCGCTTCCATTTCTCGCCCACACCCGGCTAATTGATTTTATTTTATCCAGTTCACTATCGTCCAAAAGTGACAACACATAATAGTCTGTACTGATTTTTCAAAGACAAGAATTTTATTTACAAAATCCCCTCGATTTCCATATTTTGACAATTCAGCGGAATTATCACTTGGAGTTCCTTTTAACTGGATCCGCCTGTGGATTTTCGCATCTCAAACCAGAATTGCTCATTCGCAAATGCCGGAGCAGGGGTTATAATAATATCTCTGTCAGGTTCCTTGGATTTGGTCAGTGGTTTACGGCGCTTTTATACAGAAATTATGGCAGGAATGGAAACCTTTTCCGTACCAAATAAAGGATTCTGCTTTTGTTTTGCCTTTTGAGAAATTTCTTTACTGACAGCATCAATTCTCTGTGTAACTTCTTTAGAAATGTAGTTTGCTTTAAGTAAAGTATTTATATCTTCAATCGAATTAATTTTTGCTGAACATACGTATGACGGATCTATATACTTCTGTATGACAGAATATATAGCCTCAAGTTCATTGTTTTCTTTTGGACGCTTATATGTCTGTATGTAACAGCTTTCAAAGTTAGTCCATAGTCCACCGCCTGTGAAATTATTAGACCCGATAGCACACCAGGCTTTTTCAGAATTCTCTAATAGATAAATTTTACTATGGTATGTCGTTGAAAAATCTTCTGAGTGAATGACATACAATTCGTCACATAAATAAAATAAGTTTAATAAAGCTTCATATGAAGTCCCATCAAGATCTATACCAATAAATGCTTTAATTGTCCCGCCAGAGGCATTAAATTTTTCTAATGATTCCTTAATTCGTAGTACTCCGCTGTTTTGTGCAAATGCTGAGAAAATAGTAAAAGATCTATAATCAGATGATAATTCTGTTTTAAGAATATTGCCAAGCTGTCCCTGAAATGGTTGATTTATAATTGGCATGAATTTTCCTTTCTTTGTAAATGTATGTTATGTTAATAATATCGTAAGGTATGATATTATTCAATTTATCCCTACTAAAAATCTTCAATATATAAAAGCGGGACAGAAAATCTGTCCCGTTTCATTTAAATCTGTCTATTCCTCCAATTTCCAAACATCCCTGTTATACTCTTCAATCGTCCTGTCAGATGAGAAGAACCCGGCTTTGCTGATATTCACCAGCATCTTGCGCATCCAGGCGTCCCGATCCTCAAAATCCTTGTATGCCTGTTCCTTCACCTTTGCATAATCTTCGTAGTCCAGAAGGGTCATGAACCAGTCTTTATTCAGAAGCTCCCCGTGAAGCCTCTCCAAATTTTCCTTCTGCCCGATCTTTAAAAGCTCCGGCCCGACGATAAAGTCCACTGCCTCCTTAATATCCTTGTTCTTCTCATAGTAATCCCTGGAACGGTAATCCGCCTTCTTGTAATGTTCGATAACCGTATCGCTGTGCTCTCCGAAAATATAAATATTGTCTTTTCCCACCAGCTGGGCAATCTCCACATTGGCTCCGTCCATGGTTCCCAGGGTCACGGCGCCGTTTAACATAAACTTCATGTTCCCGGTTCCGCTGGCCTCCTTGGATGCCAGGGAGATCTGCTCGGAAATGTCGCAGGCAGGAATCAGCTTCTCAGCCAGGGTCACATTGTAATTCTCCACCATAACCACTTTCAGATACGGGCTGACATCTTTATCACTGTTCACCAGCTTCTCAAGACAGAGAATCAGATGAATGATGTCCTTGGCAATCACATAAGCCGGCGCTGCCTTTGCACCAAATACAATGGTAATCGGTCTGCCCGGCCGCTGGCCTCTCTTAATTTCCAGATATTTATGAATTACATACAGCGCATTCATCTGCTGTCTCTTATACTCATGGAGACGCTTAATCTGGATATCCAGAATCGAATGATCGTCAATCTCAATCCCCTGAGTCCGAAGCAGGTATTCTTTCAAATCTTTCTTGCACTGATGCTTTATTGCCTGCACTTCATGGAGTGCCGCCTTGTCATCCAAAAACTCCCCTAACTTTTCCAGCTCCCCGGCATCCTTCTTATACTCATTTCCAATCTTGGAAGTAATCCAGTCAGCCAGATAATGGTTGCAGTGCAGAAGCCAGCGGCGGAAGGTGATTCCATTGGTCTTGTTGTTAAATTTCTCCGGGTAAATCTCATAGAATTTGTGGAGCTCATCCTTCTTTAAGATCTCCGTGTGGAGATAGGCCACGCCGTTGACACTGAACCCATAGTGAATATCTATGTGCGCCATGTGTACATTGTCATTTTTATCGATAATCGCCACTGACGTATCGTCAAATTTCCTTCTTACCTTGTCGTCCAGAATTTCGATAATGGGAACCAGCTGAGGCACTACTTTCTTTAAATAGCGAACCGGCCATTTCTCCAGCGCCTCCGCCAGTATAGTATGATTGGTGTATGCACAGGTCTTTGACACGATCTGGATAGCCTCATCCATATCGATTCCCCGCTGCACCAGAAGGCGGATAAGCTCTGGTATCACCATGGTAGGATGGGTGTCATTGATCTGAATCACCGCATAATCCGGCAGGTCGTGAAGGTTGCAGCCCTTGGCCACGCACTCATCCAAAATGTACTGCGCACCATTGCTTACCATGAAATACTGCTGGAAAATACGGAGCAGATGCCCGTTCTCATCGCTGTCGTCCGGATATAAAAATAATGTCAGGTTTTTGGCAATGTCTTCCTTGTCAAAGGAGATACCGTCCTTCACAATGCTTTCATCCACAGTGTCAATATCAAACAGATGCAGCTGATTGGTACGGTTGCGATAGCCTGTAACAGCAATATCATACAGGCGGGAGCGGACCGTCATGTTGCCGAATTTCACCTCATAGGACACTTCCCTGGGCGTCAGCCAGCTTACCTCCTCTATCCACGGATTCTTTGTCTCCTTCTGCAGACAATTTTCAAATACCTGCTTAAACAGGCCCAGGTGGTAATTCAGGCCGATGCCGTCGCCGTTCAGTCCCAAAGTGGCGATAGAATCCAAAAAGCAGGCTGCCAGACGTCCCAGGCCGCCATTGCCAAGGGACGGCTCCGGTTCTAACTCCTCGATCTGGCTTAAGCTCTTTCCGTTTTTCTCCAGCTCCTCCTTTACCTGGTCATAGATCCCCAGGTTTATCAGGTTGTTGGACAAAAGCTTTCCAATGAGAAACTCTGCCGAGATATAATACAGCTTCTTCTTCCCCTTCCGGCTTTCCTTCTCCTTTGCCATCTCCTGAGTCATGCCTAAAAGCCCGTGATACAGCTCCTCGTCGGTGCAGGCAGCAATAGCCTTATTCGTATGATTTTTTAGATACTCACTGAGTAACATGTCAGACTCCTCCTTTAAACTTTCGAATCAGTACCTCTGCTTGTTATTCTGTCATATTATTGATAATGTATTTATGTCTTTCTCAAAATGTCTCTGCAAAGTGTTTATTTTTTCTCATTTATTATATCCTTTTTTCCCTTCCTTTTCTTGCCATATTATAGCAACTTATGGTACAATTCTATCATTATCAGAAGATACCGTCCTGAAAGAGAGGAAAAAATCTTACTGACAAGGAGTTTCTATGAATATCATCGAATACGAAAACTATCAAGAAAAAAAAGAACGGGGACATTCTAATTTCCCGTATATCACCTATCCATGCTCCATACCCTTAGACTTCTCCAAAGTCCCTCTCCACTGGCATGATGAGATGGAGCTGATTTATATAAAAAAGGGGCAGGGCATCGTGACTGTGGACTATCTTCCGTACCATGTGGCTTCTGGAGATATTCTGATTATCGTGCCGGGCCGGCTTCATTCTATCGAGCAGGAAAAGGAATTTTCCATGGAGTATGAGAATATTATTTTTGAACCTGCCTTTCTGCTTCCAAGGCAGGCCGATATCTGTGCCACAAACTATTTTCAGCCACTGTTTTACAATCAGCTAAATATACCCGAATATCTTCCCACCTGCTGCCGGTACCACAGGGAAGCGGCCCGGTATTTAGACCAGGCGGACTTTCTGTGCCAGCATCGTCCCCCGGCCTACGAAATCTCGGTGAAGGCCCAGCTGTTGCAGTTCTTTTACGTACTGTTTACACATTTAGACCACAGCGCCGATGCCGCCTCTTCCTCCCAAAAGCCTGCCGCTTCAGAGCCGGCTCTCTGCCAGACAGCACCTGCTCACAGAAAACAAGCCCGTTCCATGGAGAAAGCCAAGCTGATTTCCAAGCACATAGAAAACCACTATGCCAGGCAGCTGACTATAAAAGAAATGGCCCAGGTATGCAGCCTGAGCCAGTCACATTTTATGAAATTCTTTAAATCTGTTTTTGGTATGCCTTTTATCCCCTATTTAAGAGAATACCGCCTGATTATGGCTTCCCGGCTGCTTTTGACCTCTTCCTCTTCCATTCTGGAAATCGCAGAAAAAACAGGATTCGAAAACCTGTCCTACTTTAACCGCAGCTTCAAGGCCATGTACGGGCAGACACCCAGGGAATTCAGAGATCATGGGCTTCATTCATCCTGACTGTTGTCCTGGCTGCTGTTTACCCCATAGATTTCCATCTGGCTTAACGCAGGGAACGGCGACGGATCATCTGCTTTTATCAGCTTACACAGCTTCATCCATGTGATATGTTTCTTCTGGATACAAAACTGGTGAGGCTTTACGCTTTTTTCCATCTCCACCACCTCTTGGGTTCCGTCGGAGAAAACCAGGGTGGCCTTCACCCACCAGTTATCGTGGGGGAAATCCGCTCTGGTGTACAGTACAACCTGATCCAAGTCCACAGGCCGCCCAAAGTCCAGAGTAATCTCCGCATCATCCTGCATATTAATCCCCCATGACTCATAAGGCCACGGCCCATGAGATTCGTTGGCTAAAATTCCGTCGATGGCATTGCGGGCGGCAAATACAGACTCGCCTCTGGTCTCCACATTTGCAAACGCATGAGGATAACACCCCAAATCCCCGTGCTGATCCATAACATTTTTCGCCAGATTCCGGTAACTGCTGTTTTCAAATTCCCTGGCCTTTCGCATGGTAATATAGTGGCGCTCCCCTGTAAAGCATTTGGGATTATAGGAAATCTTTTTCTCATGAAACGGAATGGTATACACAATTTTGGGGGCTGTCACATATACATAAGCCTCGTCCATACAGTCATCCACACGAATCACATAATATGCATCCGTCTCCCTGGTCTCAAATACGATAGCGTCACCTGGCTGGTATTCCCCCATGTATACCATGAGAACCTGATCCTGGCCCTCTGCCTCACACCTGATTTCCCCTTCACTGCTTACCACTGTAATCTTCAAATCCTCCATACTGCAAATACCTCCTTCTTAAAATCCAACTAAAATCCCCACAACCGCCGCAATTCCAATATAGGCGATCACGTGTATCTTCCACTTTTTCATACAGCAGAAAAGAATCACCGCAAAACAAATGGCAGGAATATTGAAGCTGATTCCCTCTCCCGTACGCAGAAGAGCCAGTTTCGCCACCCCAAGGCCTGCCGCAGCGATGAGTCCCGTAGAAGCCGGGCGAAGGCCTTTAAAGATTCCCTGAACGATCTTGGAATCACGGAATTTCTCCAGGACCTTGGAGATCATCACAATAACGATGATCGAAGGGGAAATAAGCGCCAGGGTTGCCAGAACTCCCCCTCCCACGCCCAAGGTCACATAGCCTGCATATGTGGACATATTGATTCCGATCGCGCCGGGAGTAGACTCAGAGATTGCAATCAGATTCAGAATGTCCTGGTTGGAAAACCAGCCGGTCCTGGCAGATATCTCATACAGAAAAGGAAGGGTTGCCAGACCGCCGCCTACTGCAAACAGCCCTGTAAAGAAAAACTCAAAATAAAGTCTGAGCGCTGTCATCATGCCTTTTTACCCCCTTTCTTGAAGGTAAGGTACCCGAATACCCCTGCCCCAAGGACAATAACCGCTGACGGAACTTTCGTGAACAGTGACAAAAGCAGCACTACCAGGAAAATCCCTACGGAAAGCTTGTCGATCACTGCCTTTTTATAAAGCTTCAGGACTGCGTCGGTAATCAGCGCACAGACGCAGATACGGATACCTGAAAACGCCCTGGATACAATCTCCAAAGAGGCAAAATTCCGCATAAACGCAGCAATCAATGTAATGATGATAAGAGACGGAAAAACAAAGCCCAATGTGGCTACGATTCCTCCTATCAGCCTCTTTCTTTTATACCCGATAAAAGTCGCCGTGTTGATGGCAATAATTCCCGGGGTACACTGGCCGATGGCATAGTAGTCCATCAGCTCCTCCTCTTCCACCCATCCCCGCTTTTCCACCAGCTCCCGCTGCAAAAGCGGAAGCATGGCATATCCGCCTCCAAAGGTACACACTCCTATCTGAGCAAACAACCAAAATAATTCTATAAGTTCTTTCATAACGCCTCCTGCTGTCTCTCTGTCTTTTTTTACTTTAAAAGTCTGTCAGCCGATTCTCCCCGGCTTGCCTCCACCCCCTTATTGTTTTAAAAGGAATATAATCCCTTTGAAAATACATGGTTCTTCCGTATATTACACCATTTTTTAACAAAGCACATGCATAGTATACAATAAAATATATTGAAGGACAAGATGAATAATGAAATCTGGAACACATGAAAGCATCTGGCAGGCAAGCCTGTGAAATTACCTCCAAAAGTAAAAGCCTGGTGAGCTCCCAGGCTTAAATTATCCGCGGTATCACAGTTGCTTTTTATCCTTGTATGCAGTGCGCTCCCATATCTCTCTTAAACGCTCCCAGCCGCTCATAGCCACCAGCGCCACCACAAATGCCGCTATCATACAGGCAAACATCATATACCATGTAATTGGATGCCGCTGCCAGGACATCACAGCTGCAAATGCAGACGGACATAAAATGAGTGACACCACAACTACCACCGCTGACGTGGGCAGCTTATCCAGCCCAGGCCAGGATTTAATCACCTGCGTGATAACAGATACAATAAAAGCCATGATTCCGATGGCAATTAATAAATACGACATAATCTGCATGATTTCATCTAATTTCAACTTTCTCCTCTTTTCTCCGGATTCCGGTATTTGTCTTATATTTTTTATTTATGCACTTCCTGGTTCATATGTTTTTCGATATAATAAAATCCCCTGAAAACCCGGCATTTACAAATAATACCGGTATTTTCAGGGGATTTTCCTTCATGGAGCATATGGGATTCGAACCCACGACCTTTTGAATGCCATTCAAACGCGCTCCCAACTGCGCTAATGCCCCATCCCATCTGCTGTCTCATCTTACAGGGAGACAACAGATTTATTCCTCTAACAGAGTATCACAAAATTCCTGTTTTGTACAGTAGAATTTTAAAATTTTTGATTTTTTATAGGATTTATGGAAGTTTATATCCATATGACTCCAGCACATGGAGAGGAAACTCCACCCTTACGGTCTTTAATGGATCCACCACCTGGCAGACTGCCATATTGGAAAGCAGGGACATCAGCATCCCGGCCTCCAGATTGTCCTTCTTTGCAGCAGCTTTTACAAATTCCTTCATCGCCTTGGCAGCCATGTCTCCGGCCTCGTCCAGGGTCCGGGCTGACTGGATTGTCATCACATCTCCCCGGCAGCTTAAAAACGGGACAGGTATCCTGACTCCCTTCAGTTCTTTTTCCTTCAGCACAGTGACCTTGACCGTAACGGCTCCGCCGGTCTCCAGGCCGCAGATAAGCACCTCGCCGTCTCCCATCAGGGCATGGAGATCCCCCATGGAAAGCAGCGCCCCCTCTGCATATACCGGAAGGTACAGTACAGATCCCTTTACAATCTTTCTGCAGTCCATATTTCCGCCGTGGCTGTCCGGTGTATCTGTGGTGATACCGTCACCTGCCGGGGCCGTTCCGATAACTCCGATCATGGGATCCAGCTCCAGCTTCAGCACATCATCAAACCGGAAATCTCCCCTGCAGGCAGCACCAGCCTTTTCAACAGCCTGCGCTCCCGCCTCTTCCTGTTTTAAATTGTCCAGCTTGAAAATCCTGGCAGTACGTTCCGAAAAATCTTCATGAAACACACCGCAGCTTGTGGATGATCTCATAACTGCCCAGTTCCTTACCTGGATATCCAGAATCTCCACCTTCAGAATATCCCCCGGCAGAGCACCCTCTATGTAGAGAGGCCCTGTGGCAGGGTTTTCTATGGGATCCGCCTTGTCTCCCAAAGGCCTTTCCTCGCTGACCACCCCGTCGTCATAGCAATCCCTTGTCTCAAACACAACTGTCTGGCCGCTTTCACAGACTGCCGCCGCTTTCACATTTTTATCCAGAATTCCAGATACATGTTCCTTCCCTATAAATACCATTCCCTGTTCCTTTCTCAAATCATAACCGTTCAGATACTCCTTGAACTGTTGCCTCAAGGCAAGCTTCTCCCGGATTTTGGGCAAATTATGTCTCCTTATAGCGCAAAATAGAACCGATGAGAGAAAAGCTGGACCAGATGGACAGGCCATATCCAATAACCAGATTTACCCAGAATCCTCTCCACATATCATACTCTGTCATCAGATCCAGGAAATTTACAACCACAAACCGGACCGTATCAAAGCTGGCTTCAAACTGGAAGTATGCCTTGCAGATAGAAACCACAAAATCCAGGACATTGGCGCCGAATACCATAAATGCAGCCACAAACAGGCTGATAATGGCTCCCTTTTTGTCCAGCTTCCCAGACAGCTTCTGATACCCTAAAAGGGCAAACTTCAGCATGACAAACCCGGCGATTCCGGCAATAAAGCCTACCAGGCTGATAACCAGCCACAGAGCCACACCTACCAGAGAGCCTCCCACAGCGCCGATAAATCCCAGAAGCATATTCCCTTTTTTCTCTGCCTCCGGCGCCTCCATGATTTTCTGAAATTCATTCTCCTGTGTCTGAGGCGGATTCCGGTCTATCACAGTCTGCAGATCCGGGGTCTCCCCTGTGATGGGGGACGGGGCGTCGCTGGAATATGTACTCATCTGGCTTAAAAGCACTTTTTCTTTCTCCTCTGCCGCCACAGCCGCCTTGTGCCCCTGAATATTGAAAATGAGCAAAAGCAGGCCGATTGCCAGAAATGCAAACCCCAGTCCAAGGAATACTTGTCCAAACGAGTAGTTTGCATGTCCCACAGGCTTTGCGGTGGTATCCAGAAGCGCAAGCCCCAGATAATCTTCAAAATTATCTTCATTGAGGAATTCCTCGTCATACAATTCATTCATGTACTCTATGGCAAATTCCCGGATATCATCCTCTATGACTGTGGCTACGCCCCGGACAGCCACAGGTTCCGGCATTTCCATGGTCTCGTCGCCGAACATGAAATCTATCAGAGGCTGATACTCCGGCGCCAGATCCCCTTTCATCTTCACAATGGCGGAATGGCCTTCTTCATCAAACGCAAAGTAATAATGATAGGTCTCCTTAAAATCCACTGCAAAATCGTAGGTCAGCCCGATTGCATTCACCACCTTGTAAGACTCCTGGGCTGAGCTGCCTGTCTCCCACGGGTCAAAGGCCGTTTCTCTGGCCTGGCTTTTTTTAGCCTCCACACTGGCATCTATGTAAAAAAACATGCCCGTAACCGCCAGGATCGCACCGAAGATCAGGGCTATAGCCCCAAACACAATACCTGTAACCGCATTTTTCTTTCTCTGCCTTATGGTAATCTGTTTCATCTGCCTGTTTACTCCCTGCTTCATACTTCTCTCGCTTATTTTATTCTATCCGCCGTCTACAGCGAATTCTCCAGCTTCTCCAGCATCAAATCCACATCCTCTCTGGAAATCACCAGAGGAGGCACAAAACGGATTACATTGCTTCCGGCGCTTATTAGCACCAGCTGGTTTTCCAAAAGGGCCTTCTTCACAATCTCGCCCACAGGCCTGTCAAATTCCACTCCCTGCATCAGGCCTGCCCCCCGGTGATCCACGGCACAAGCATGATCTTTCACAAACTGATCCAGCTTCTCCCACAGATAGCTTCCGATCTCTGTCACATGGGCTGTAATATTTCGCTTCTCAAACAGCTCCAGAACCTTATCTGCAGCGGCGCAAACAAAGGGATTCCCCCCGTATGTGGTACCGTGATCCCCCGGCCGCATAGCGACAGCCGCCTCCCTCTGTGCCAGAAATGCACCGATGGGCACACCGTTTCCCAGCGCCTTGGCCACTGTCATCACATCCGGCTTTACCCCGTATTTCTGCCATGCAAACATGTAACCGCTTCTGCCCATGCCGCATTGTATCTCATCCAGTATCAGCAGCATACCGTGCTTATCACATAACTCCCGGACCCCTTTTATGAATTCATCCGTGGCCGGGTAAATACCTCCTTCGCCCTGGATGGTCTCCATCAAAACCGCGCAGGTCTTTTCATTTATCAGTTCCTTTACACTATTCAGATTATTAAACTGTGCAAAACGGATTCCGGGAAGCAGCGGTGCAAAAGGCTCCTGGTAGTGATCGTTGCCTGTCACTGACAGCGCTCCCAGGCTTCTTCCGTGGAACGAGTGCTTCATGGCAATGATCTCATGGCCGCCGTGGCCGTCTCTGTTAAAGGCATGTCTCTTGGCAATCTTCAGCGCGCCTTCTATGGCCTCTGTTCCGCTGTTGGTAAAGAATACTTTTTCCATCCCGGAAGCTTTTAAAAGCTTCTGCCCGGCATCTATGGCCGGCTGATTGTAAAACAGGTTAGACGTGTGCAGCAGCTTTCCTGCCTGTGCAGTCAGCGCCTCCGCATATTCCGGATCATTGTATCCCAGGCCCATAACGGCAATTCCTGCTCCGA
>Ga0137297_11350_pt1 | contig 14440 bp, 15 predicted proteins | sample RamsorincwithD2O_FD_97191 | JGI IMG/M metagenome (GOLD analysis project Ga0137297, IMG submission 97191) | Mouse cecal microbial communities from Vienna, Austria - Mucin amended with D2O | ecosystem: Host-associated > Mammals > Digestive system > Large intestine > Cecum | place: Austria: Vienna... | reverse complement strand
TATAAATGCCGTTCTGTTGGAACGTGGATTTAAGTTTCAATTCTCGCCCCCGCATAAGGGGCATCAAAAGCTGGATGCAGTATCGGGACTTTCTGCTTGAGTTTCAATTCTCGCCCCCGCATAAGGGGCATCTGTTATCTTTTGTATGTGATAATTTCTCCATTTGTTTCAATTCTCGCCCCCGCATAAGGGGCATCGCCTAATCTTAAAAGTATATATTATATTTGTTATACGTTTCAATTCTCGCCCCCGCATAAGGGGCATCTCTGTAAAGCAGAACCTAAAAGCAGAGATTTTAAGTTTCAATTCTCGCCCCCGCATAAGGGGCATCACGATACGGAATATACCGTAACAATCACAGGAAAAGTTTCAATTCTCGCCCCCGCATAAGGGGCATCTATCTACTTGGATGGGCGTGAACTTGGCCGGTCGTTTCAATTCTCGCCCCCGCATAAGGGGCATCTGCCGGGTATCTTATTACGAATATGTTTATGCGTGGTTTCAATTCTCGCCCCCGCATAAGGGGCATCCCTTGAAGCAGATTTTCTTCCTGTTGTTGTACTGCGTTTCAATTCTCGCCCCCGCATAAGGGGCATCCTTGCACCCATCCTACCGTCTGTATCCGTCCCAGTTTCAATTCTCGCCCCCGCATAAGGGGCATCTGAAGGACTGATAAAGTTGGAGGGGTGGGCGAGAGTTTCAATTCTCGCCCCCGCATAAGGGGCATCATGGCCGCAACTCAAACGGATTCGGGAAATCAGAGTTTCAATTCTCGCCCCCGCATAAGGGGCATCCTCTTTTTATTTTAAAAGCCTATCCAGGAATCGGTTTCAATTCTCGCCCCCGCATAAGGGGCATCATATTTTTGGGAATTTCCATTTTTTACATATCTTGAGTTTCAATTCTCGCCCCCGCATAAGGGGCATCATCACCGCCAATGCTGGGTCAAACATGATAACAGTTTCAATTCTCGCCCCCGCATAAGGGGCATCACCAACTCCTTTATCCATGTTATCAGTCCCATTTAATGTTTCAATTCTCGCCCCCGCATAAGGGGCATCACAATTCTCTGCAAGGATTGCCAGTTTAAAGAAGTTTCAATTCTCGCCCCCGCATAAGGGGCATCTGGAAGTGGCACAGCAGTTTGAGGAATTTCAGAAAGTTTCAATTCTCGCCCCCGCATAAGGGGCATCCACCTCCTTAACCCAATCTTCAAACGCCTTAATAGTTTCAATTCTCGCCCCCGCATAAGGGGCATCGTCATTTTCTATCCCTGCCTTTTCTATCATTTTGTTTCAATTCTCGCCCCCGCATAAGGGGCATCGGTAAAACGGATTCTGATTGATTCTCCGTTTACATGGTTTCAATTCTCGCCCCCGCATAAGGGGCATCGAGTGTATTTATTTAAGCGAATTAGGAGAATGCAAAGTTTCAATTCTCGCCCCCGCATAAGGGGCATCGCGATAAAAAAGGTTATCTCCCGTTCGATAAAGGTTTCAATTCTCGCCCCCGCATAAGGGGCATCGATATATTCCTGCGGCAGTGCGTGTTTGCTGGGACGTTTCAATTCTCGCCCCCGCATAAGGGGCATCTTGTCCGCCAGATGTCTTATTATATCGGCATTGATGTTTCAATTCTCGCCCCCGCATAAGGGGCATCTCTCTGATTTCGGACGGAAATGAAGATGACGAACAGGTTTCAATTCTCGCCCCCGCATAAGGGGCATCCCAATACACCTAGTTAATGGTTTGTAATGATTATGTTTCAATTCTCGCCCCCGCATAAGGGGCATCTTAATCTCAAGAAAATTTAGAAAAATGTATTGACGTTTCAATTCTCGCCCCCGCATAAGGGGCATCTTCCCTACCGTCAATATGCCGTCCGTGCTGATAGTTTCAATTCTCGCCCCCGCATAAGGGGCATCGTATCACAGATTTCTGATGAAAATGAGGGTGGACAGGTTTCAATTCTCGCCCCCGCATAAGGGGCATCGGCACTCGAGGTAATCAAGGGCGTGTACACAAGTGTTTCAATTCTCGCCCCCGCATAAGGGGCATCCTGCTTATACTCTCCTGCTTCCGGCATCTTACGTGGTTTCAATTCTCGCCCCCGCATAAGGGGCATCTCTATCGTCCTTTATCCTTTAAGCGTTGAGGTAAAGTTTCAATTCTCGCCCCCGCATAAGGGGCATCTACAAGATTGATTCCTTATGGCTGTTCTTTCTGGGGTTTCAATTCTCGCCCCCGCATAAGGGGCATCATCTCCCGCAAGGGGTATTTAGGGGTTCACCCCTAGTTTCAATTCTCGCCCCCGCATAAGGGGCATCTTACAAGATCGATTTTAAGAACCAGAAAACCTATGTTTCAATTCTCGCCCCCGCATAAGGGGCATCGGGAGCGGCACGACGCTGATCGCTTGCGAACAGCTTGTTTCAATTCTCGCCCCCGCATAAGGGGCATCGCCGCTTGTTTTCGGTATTTTTTACATATCGCCTGTTTCAATTCTCGCCCCCGCATAAGGGGCATCTATAATCCTCCTCAGCTTGTTCCATGGAAAGGGGGTTTCAATTCTCGCCCCCGCATAAGGGGCATCAATCTCCCGCAAGGGGTATTTAGGGGTTCACCCCTAGTTTCAATTCTCGCCCCCGCATAAGGGGCATCTAGGTCACGTCCAAGTCACGCCAGGAATCTTTATGTTTCAATTCTCGCCCCCGCATAAGGGGCATCTTAGGAAAGGAAGTGAATTTCATGAAGTTCTGGAGTTTCAATTCTCGCCCCCGCATAAGGGGCATCCTTTATCCTTTAAGCGTTGAGGTAAACATTATGGATGTTTCAATTCTCGCCCCCGCATAAGGGGCATCAGTCCTTTGACGTGGACAAGAAAATCCGGGACTTGTTTCAATTCTCGCCCCCGCATAAGGGGCATCGTCCGGTTCGGTTTCTTTGTTTCCCATTGGGTGAGTTTCAATTCTCGCCCCCGCATAAGGGGCATCCATTGCAGTTATCCGGATGTTCATGTCAATGGTGTTTCAATTCTCGCCCCCGCATAAGGGGCATCTCATTGCAGTTATCCGGATGTTCATGTCAATGGTGTTTCAATTCTCGCCCCCGCATAAGGGGCATCTTTTAACCCTTCTTACTCTCCTGCCCCCCCCCCCCTAGTTTCAATTCTCGCCCCCGCATAAGGGGCATCCATCAGCGGCAAAAGCAGGAGATGCAAAGACAACGGTTTCAATTCTCGCCCCCGCATAAGGGGCATCAAAAAGCAGAAAAATCCCTTGAAAAAGCGGCGGTGTTTCAATTCTCGCCCCCGCATAAGGGGCATCTTAATGCGAAGCATAATAGCGTCGCCTTCCTTCAAGTTTCAATTCTCGCCCCCGCATAAGGGGCATCGATGGACAGGGCTACGAGACTTAGGAGGGCGGACGTTTCAATTCTCGCCCCCGCATAAGGGGCATCTTTTAACCCTTCTTACTCTCCTGCCCCTCCCCCCTAGTTTCAATTCTCGCCCCCGCATAAGGGGCATCCATCCTCATTGATGAGGTAGGCCTTGTGTGGGATGTTTCAATTCTCGCCCCCGCATAAGGGGCATCTCCCTTGCGTCCAAATGAAGGCGGCAAGGGACGAGTTTCAATTCTCGCCCCCGCATAAGGGGCATCATAATTTGTCAAGGGCTTGAGCTTTGCGCCCCTTGTTTCAATTCTCGCCCCCGCATAAGGGGCATCCCCTGGCCCTTCCGGTTCCGCTGGCGATCATGTAGTTTCAATTCTCGCCCCCGCATAAGGGGCATCTGCAAAAATAGACAAATTTCCCCACTCTATTTTATGCAAAATATATAAAATCTCTGAAATTTAAAAAGCAACAACTCCCTAAAAAATATCTTTACACCGTTCCAACCTTATATAATAAAGATTTTTTCTGCGCGAACCTACCGGATAAATGCCAACGATTACGGTTCGCGCAAACTCTTCACACTATATCAGAACATAATTACCCCATCCTGCTCATAGATCAGCTCCCTTCCAAGTGTTTCTATCCGAGGACGCCAGTTACTTCCCAACCGATAAAACCGAACCGAATCCTTGTCTTTATCTATCACCTCAGATAAACCTGCCTTCAGCGCAACCAGCTGGGCCGGATCAACCAGAACCTCAAATACCGAATTCTGCACACGACAGCCATATGCCTCGCAAAGTTTCGCAACCTTTCGAAGACGTTTCTCACCTGCCGCGTCCGTTGTGTTCACATCATAGGAAACTACAAGCATCATACCTCATCACCTCCAATGAAAGGGCGGATACTCATCCAGTTCGTCACGCAATACCCGTGCAAACAGCATCGCCTGCGCATGCGGAATCATCCCAATCGGAATTTTTTCCTGTAAAAACGGATGCTGAATCTGTTCCCTTTTTCTTTCCTGCCACGCTTTCAATACAACTTTCCGTCCGTTTTCTCCCAAAAGAACCGGCGGTGTCAGCTGATCAAAATGCTTTTTTGTAATCTGCCCTCTGTTTATCAGGGCAACGGCCAGGCGATCACAAAGGGGCACCCTCAATTCTTCCATCAAATCCAGAGCCAGCGCAGGTCTTCCCGGCCGCAATGTATGCAGAAATCCTGCAGCCGGATCCAATCCTACCCCCTCCAGTGCAGATTGCACATCATTCTTCAATAAAGTGTATAAAAAGGAAAGCAATGCATTCACAGGATCCTCCGGAGGTCTGCGGTTTCTTCCCTCGAATGTCATCTCCCCGTCCACCAGCATAGACGAGAACGTAGAATAGTAAGCTGCCGCAGCTGCGCCCTCCAGTCCACGCATGGAGTCGATATTGCGGCTCTCTCGAAGCTCTTCTGCAATTCGGGCTATTTTATGAATCGAATCCGTAAAAATCTCTTCATTTCCTTTACGTTCTCTTCGAATCCTCATCAAAAACTCTTTGCTGTTAATCAGCTTTCCCAGCAAGATACTCCGCACCAGTCTTTCGCTGAGAACCATATCATCCAGTGCAGCAAACTGTCTGCGCCTAAGCAGGATATTTCCCTGAACCGGCCCTTGAATTCTGCCATAAAATTTTCCGTATTCAGAAAGAAACACCAGGCTGATTCCTCTCTGTCCGCAAAAGCCAATCAATGGAGTGGATACTGTCACATTGCCAAAACAATAGACCGATGTAATCGTATGAGCAGGAACCCGCACCTTCTCCTCCCCGCCTATCTTCACACCGATTGCCTCGTTCTCCAAAAACAGATAAGTGTCCGATGTCAGAATATATAATGTATTTAACAGCTGCTTCATTCCATCTCCTTTACCGCTTCGTTCCAAAGGCCAGCACTGTATGAGCGGCACGATCGTCTGATTCTCGGCTGACACGCATCCCGCAGAGAACATTTCTTACATTTTGCACTGTAAACTGCTGGAAACAGTTTCTGATTCTCTATTAAATCTGATATTTCCTTTGCCGCTCGCCATGTTTTTTCCCGCAATTTGTCCGTAAATAAAACTTCATCACGCCTATGGGCATCAATGAAAAAAATCGCCCCTGCCGGAATCTTTGCGCCAAAACGCTCCTCCAGACAGATTGCCTGAGCACAAAGCTGAAGATGATATTCTTCTTCAGCACGCACAACCCCATGCTTATATTCCACAGGGTAAAATATATACCTTCCCTCCCCATAAGGAATCGAAACACCTTTCGAAGAAGGATGTGCTTCCACACAATCGCAAAATCCGCTTACCCCAAGCCTGCGGGAGAAAACCGACATCTCAAAAATATGTATCATGTCTCCCCGCTGTTCCGTCCTTCCGGTATGCACCCGCTTATGCTGCATCCTCCCCGCAGCCGTATACTCATTCTCCTGCCAGACTTGCTCTAATGCAAGCAAAGAACAGCGTCTTTTACAATATCCGTACTGTGACAGCCACGACAAGGGAAAAAGTTCTCTGGACTCATCCTCTGAAAAACTCTGCATCACCAGGCACCTCGTTCCAGCTGATTTCCCCGTACGGATTGCACAAAAACCCGATATCAATCCCTGCCGGTCTCGCTTTTAGGTCAATTTCTGCCGTGTAATCCTTCCAGGATTCCGGATAGGTTACAGTCTCTTTCTTCTGCATATGAACCATATCAAACAACCGGTGTGCCGGGGCGCATCCCAACCTTGCCTGCCGTTTTCTCTGATTCAAATCCGAGTCTGTTCCCGTATGACGGAAAATAATCAGCGGCGTAATCACGGACATTTCCCCTTTACTGGATGAACGGTCATGCTCATACATATTCAGAATGGACTCGAACAGAATCTTTAAATCCTGCTCGTCAAAGCCTGTCTCCACAGCCAGATTCGCGCTAATAAAGCCTCTCGCTTCATACAGCCCATAGGGAATAAACTGCTTCCGCCCCATGGTACGGAGCTTGTCCTCCGGCTGCTCCCTCTCCCATGCTTTATATTCCTCTACCGTCCTGGCATTTCCTGCTCCATCCGCTGTTGCCATCCTCGTAATAGAAATATCCAGTGGCTGAATCGGGTCCAAAGAGCGGGCAAACGCAATCTGTACCGGTCCACGCACCTGACCGGCGTTCGGCCCTGTGGACATCACTGCGCCGAATGTACGCACATCATAAAACATCTCGCATGCCTTTCTGCGCCCTGCATAGACCTCATTTTTTCCTTTCGCTGAAAGCTCTGTCCCACTGAGCGATTTGGCGCGGGCAATGCCCGTATTGATATTGCTGGCGCTGCGGACAAGCATTTCCATCCCATCCTCTCCTTCATAAGCAGTCTGTACATAGTTTCTGATTCTGCGCTTAATCGCCACATCCGTAATATATCCATGAAGACTCTGAGGGTCTGTCCGCGGCGTATTTCCCATATCGGGATCCCCATTGGGATTACCGTTCCTGCATTCAATAAAAAACATAAACTCATAACGATTATCAATTGCCATTCTATGAACCATGCCCTTTCCATGACCCGCGAATTTAGTCCGCAGGCATAAATCTACGTATCAAATATTCACCTTTCACACTTCTCTGCTTCTTCTTTTTTGGAATAAATCTCCGCTTTCTGCTGATAATACCCCAATGCGAACTCTGTCTGCTGCACCATTGTCAATACAGTGGGAATCGCCTGATTCCCCATGTTCTGATAAATTTCCGTCAGAATCTTTTCAAAGTAAACCGCCAGTCCCCGGTCAAGCTTTGCCAAATGATACTGAGACAACTGAGATAATTTCCCGATTACCAGTCCGGGTCCCGCCATGGCCGCAGCATAATACCGTTCGGCAACTCCCACATTTACCTCCGGCATGGCCTTCTCCTGAATCACAGAATAAACGGCCATCAGACGTCCGCATAAGTAAGCAGCGCTGCGGTTCTGCCGGTTAAGCTCTTCTTTCATAATTTCTTCCCCACCTTCCTTCCTCTGTTTTCTCCTAAACCACGCCTTCAGGAACTGATAAGCCAATATCTCCTGTCCGGCTCCTTTACGGGCAGTCTTTTCCCGCGCATTATTTCCCTTCTCCGCATTCCCTTCCTCTCTGCTTCCCCGCCTTTTATCTCCATCCGCGAAAAACCAAGCTCTGAGCCATTGCAGAACACGGTAAGCTGCTTCATCCGGCAGGGAACTTCCATGAACCGCCGCATAGGCTACCCGCTGACTAAGATTTGATAGTTCATGATCCATCCGCTCCCATACCTTGCTTCCCCCGCCCGGCTTTAACATCCGCAGACACAACGCCTTTAATTTGGGCGGACGCGTCATCCCCTGCCCGCCGGGCAAGATCAGCCGCAAATCCGTAAACCATAAGATGATATTTTCGTACAGCTTTTCATAACTCCCTTCATACCACCCCCGCACCATCATCCTGCCGCCAGCACCGGATAAAGGCATTATATAATACTTTACATCTGGTTTTCCGGCCAGTTTTCCTTCCCGAATTGATGCAACCAGTGCCTGAGCTGCCGCAAACGCTTCCTGTTCCGTTTCCCTGTCCGAGACTTCTTCCTCTTCGCCTTCCACCAGGTTTCCTCCAAACACCGCAGAAAGCATATCCTCCTGCTCTGATACCTGTCTGGAATACCAGTGAACCATTTTAGCGCCTGCCAGAGTATCTGCTTTCCGAATCAATTCGCTTAAAGCAACATTGACCGCAGTCATCGCCTCCTCGGAAACTGCAGCATTGGCACTTTGCTTTAATCCGTATGACTGAAATGCATCCTTGTCAAAGCACAGAAACGCATCCCCCGACGTATGCCCTCCGACCCCTCTCAGTCCTGATACTTTGGGAACAGTGGCCATGGGATAAGACAATTCCCCGGTAATCAGGCACCTCTCTGCTTTTTTCCCGGAGGCCGGCTGCATTTTTTTCCTGAACTGATTCCAAAATTCATAGTAACATTCACTTTTTTCCAGATATTTCCCGTCCACAGCAAATCCAACCGGATCTGCAGGCTTCAATTTCCTGACGGCCAACGCACTGCGCATCTCCTCCACTGTCCGGGAATCGCGCAATGCATCCGCCGCAATACCAAACAAAGGCTCCGCATTCCTTCCTTCGTCAAAAAAGGAAAGGAAAAATTTATGCTTCACAGGTATATTCTTGTCTTTCTTTTCATCATTCACAATACAGAGGACAATACCGGCCTTCTCAATCAATGGATTGCAGTACCGCGTGCCATTTGCCGCCGCTCCTGCATCCGGTGCATTTACTGCCTCCGCATCCTTCTCCCTGACTTCCAAGTCCAGAAATTCTCCCTTAGCCGACAGATGAAAATATCCTTTGAGACGTTTTGGCTTAAATCCGGGACGCGCGGCAAGCTTGTGCTCCACTGCATACTGATATAATTCTTCAAGCATACTCTCCTGTCTCCTTTCCCCCCTTCAAAACCTCCGGCGAATCATAGGGCGGAATTTCCATAACACCTTCATTCAGACGCGCATGAAATAAGGAAACTTCCGGCTCCGTCTGCTTTGTGACATCCCATTTATGGAGATTAAATACATCGTATACCATAAACCCCAAGTCCGCTGTCTCTTCGATTGGCTGCCGTCCACTGGAACCCCACTCAAAATATGCCGGAAATTCCCGTGTCCCCATACACGGCTGCATAAAGGTCTGGCCGCGTTTTACCCTCCGCTCAAACTGATCCATCAGATTTCCCGGAGCATGCCCATAAGTCGCCCTGGGCACAATCTCTGCCGTAATTCGGTATCGGACATCCTGCAGGACAACAGACTGCCGCTGCGTCCTGTCATCTTCAATCAAAATGCATGCCTTATAAGTATTTGCTTCAGGAATTTTCATCATCTTGCTCTTTACTTCGTTTCTCTTAAACGATATGTAGCGGATGGGAGACAGCACTTCGATTCTCTGCACCTGCCAGTAAAATTCCGGCGGCTTGGAATAAATAGAAGATAATAATCCCCGGATTGCCCCAGGCGTCGGCACTGCATAAGTCATCCGCTCCACTTTGCTCTCTGGTCTCGCCCAAAGAGCAAAATCTCCCCAAACTTCTATCGTTGCACTTGGATTTTTTCTCATATTTCACCCCGTTTCTCAGTAAATCCCGTCAAAACTCTCCAATGCGTCAAAATTCAGTCCCAGCTTCTCATGATAGCACTTCTGATTCCCCAGCAGATACCAGTTGGTCCGTACTTCTCTCCCTCTCTCATAAGTCCGGAACAAAAGAGAGATGCAGGATTCCTGTACCTTGTCTTCGGCAAACGAAGAGACTGTCAGCGGTCTTGCCCGCCTTATAAAATCCCGTGTAAGCCCGGTTCTCTCATATTCTTCCTGAAGAGAACAAAACAGCTCCAGCTCCTCGTCCCAGGGGACAATTACTTGTACGCCTGTGGAGTCAATCAGCTTATATTCTTCCTGCACTTTCTTATAATCCCTGTCCTGTATCGCCTTTTTCAGCTTTTCTTTATCTCCCTCTGAATTTGAATACAGTATCTCATAATATTCTTCGATATGCTTCAGATGAAAACAGTCAATGGGATGCCGGGAGGCCAGGGTTTTTACACAAACCGCCGCCCTCTCATAATATGCTCCCGGAGGATACAGGCGTTCTTCATCCGGCAGAAAAACTACAACCCGGCCGTTGGGACTGTCACCGTTGCGATTGCATCTGCCTGCAGCCTGGATGATGGCTTCCAATGGCGCCAATGCCCGATACACCACAGGGAAATCCAGATCCACCCCGGCCTCAATACACTGGCTTGCCACAAGATAGCAGGATTTTCCTTCCGCAAGCCGTACCTTTATCCTCTCTAAAATCTGGCTGCGGTGTGCCCCGCACAAATCGCTGGTCAGATAAAAAAGCCCTTCCGACTCCCATTTTGGTATCATTTCTTCTAAAATACGAAAGAGTTTTTCCGCATGTGCCCGCAAATTGACAATCACACATCCCTGCCGGTCGGAAATCAGTTCCTCCCCTATCTGTCTGTAAGAAACCGGCTGCTCAATCCGCCAGTCATATGTAACACGCCGTGTGGCCTGGAAAAGCTTCTCCGGATTGGGTACAATTTCCGTTGGTTTCCACTGCAAGCCAGGAAGATGTTGAAAGGACGGCTGCGTTGCCGTAGAAAATACCACAGTACAATTATATTGGCTGCATAACAGCTGAACAGTCCGAAGCGTCGCCTCCAGTAAATCAGGCGGCAGAGACTGCGCTTCGTCCAGAACAATCACACTGCCTGCCAGCTGATGCAGATGCCTGCAATCCGTAGGTCTTGCGGAAAACAGCGGTTCGAAAAAACCCACATTTGTAGTGACAATACATGGTACATCCCAACGTTCCGCCAAATTTCCGGCTCGCTCATCCAAAACCGCAGCGCTGTGGATTTCCAAAAGTTCCGGAAGCACTCTCCTGTACTCCCTTACGTTCTGCTCCATAATGGCAAGATACGGCAGAATCAGGATAATCCGGCGCATCTGCCTGTATTTTATGCAATGCTTCAGCGCAAAGGCAAAAAGACTCAAGGTCTTTCCCAGTCCGGTGGGCGCGGTCAGCGTGAACAGCCCCGGCGGCAATTCTGCAGCATGCAGACAGTCTTCAAAAAGCTGGTTCCGAAGAGCATTAAGTGCCGCCGGTGATGTAGAGCGTTTCCGTTTCTCTGCCTGTATCTGCAGCAAATGTTCCAAGGCTTCTTCCGGATTGAGTGCAGTACCTGTATGTGCTTTCAGATAATCCGGCTCAAAATGCTCTGCCGAAGCAGAATAATCCGCATCTGCCAGCGCAGAGAGCAAAAACCGGGCCAGCAGCATATCCGCAATCGAATCCTCATCATCCGAAAGCGGCTGCGCAATCTTCATCTGCATCAGCCGCGGATTTTCTGCCTGAAACGCTTCCATAGCATTTTTCATCTCTTCCATACCAAACAAAGAAAACACATTGCCTTCTTCGTCACAGCCAGAACCTGTTCCCTGCATCAGTTCCTTTAGTCTGAGGATACAGCCGCTGTCCAGATAACTGTGATGTGCAGCAATTACAGTCGCCATCATTCTGGCCGTTTTTTTCTTCCCATAACGAAAATACACCAGTGCCGCTCCTGGATACGCATGGTTCACATGCACCCGCCTGCCTTCAAGCACCTCCGCAAAACGTTCACTTGCCTTTCCAAAATCATGCAGTCCTCCCAGAGTATTTCCGATTTCATCATAACCCATTGGCTTTAAAAATTCGCCGCAAAGTCTGCTGGCACGCTGTGCGTGATGCTTTAGAGTTTCCCTTTCTCCAGATGCATTGGCACTTCTTGCATAATAGCACCTTCTCATAGATCGTCCTCCCTGTTATTGGGTTTTATTATAAATCATCCATGTATTGATGTCAATCACTTTTACACAAAATGTGTTATAACACTTCCTCATTTTTTTGTTCATTTTAACAGCCAAAAAATAATAGATTGATCAGTATCTGTCTTGTAATGTAAATATTTTAAAAAGTCCAGACCAGAGAATCGCATTTCTCCACGCTGGACTTTTCAGATTCTGCAGCTTTCTGATTTTCTCTTTATCTCTTCCCCTCCTCTAACATCGTCTCCAGAAAGATCCCGTACCCTTTCGTGGAATCCTGGACGAACACATGGGTCACGGCGCCCACCAGTTTGCCTTCCTGGATGATGGGGCTGCCGCTCATGCCTTGGATGACGCCGCCGGTTAGGGTTAGGAGGTCTTGATCGGTTACTTCAAATACGATGCTTTTCGTCCTGTGGTTAGCGGAGTAATCGACTTTGCGGATTTCTATCTGGTAGTCTTTTACCTGGCCGGATACGCTGCTTCGCAGGAGGGCGGGGCCTGTTTTTACGTCCTGGCGGTAGCCTACGGGGATGGGGGAGGCGGATGTCCGGGAGATCAGGCTGTTTCCCGCCGTGCCGAAGATGCCGGTTTCCGTGTTTGCATCGATTTCTCCCAGCTTAGAGCCGGGACCGTAATAGATGATCCCGCTCATTACTCCCGGGTTTCCGGAAGAGCCTTTTTCAATCCCTAATATTTGGGTTTCATATAAGGCGCCTTCCTGAATTTCTACCACGCCGCCGATATCGCTGTCGCTGATACCATGGCCTAAGGCTCCAAATCTGCCGTTTAGATCCAGGTACGTCATGGTTCCAATACCCTGGGTATCATCCCTGACCCAAGCCCCCAGCTTATACGTTCCGTCCTTATCCTCTGCCGGGTTCATGGCGATGGTCATCTCCTCCTCGCCCCGCCGGATCTTTAGCGTCACCCGCTCTGTCCCTGCCTGGTTTACGGCCTCCACCAGCTCCTCCTTTTTGGAAAGGGGCTTCCCATTGATGGCCTCGATATAGTCCCCGGAACGCAAGATTCCATACGCCGGTTCCACCTCCATCCCGTCCGCTCCCGTTAATGTTCCCGTCCCAATCACCAGGATTCCATCTGATTTTAAGTAAATTCCCACCGGAGTGCCGCAGGGAATCACGTAGCTTTCATCCACCACGTCCACCTGCACGTCTTTTACCTTCAGGAAGCCGAAAAGCCGCACTTCCATCTGATAGCTGCCTTCCTTCATCCCCAGCATTTGGAAGGGCTCATTCCCGGATATCCGGATTTGGCTGGAAGGGATATCCGACGGATTTCCTAAGGAAACTTCCTTATCCTTCATTTCCAATGTGGAATGGAACAGCAGCGGAAAACGGATAAACTCCTGTTCCCCCTGCACGATATTCACTTGATCCGGGACGCTCCGGTTTAAGTAAACATAGGAAAGCCCGGCAGATAAAAGGAAGAGAAGCATCCCGGCCTTAAGCAGACGGTGTTTTTTTCCCTTCCTTTTCTTCTCCGCTTTCCTGCTGCCTCGTCCTGTCTCCTGCATATCCTTACCTCCTCAGTCGCTGTACAATTCCTCCATATTCCAGGAAGCAAGCAACGCTTCCTGTCATTAGATTTACGGTGCAAAAAACGCGCCTTTGATCAAGAGCTGCCGCGCAATTCTTGATAGGCTAACTATATTCTTACCATAAATCCGTAAGCATATGCCGCTTTAGTACAAGACGTGAACGGGCATTTTCTGCCATTAGATGCATTTCCCCGCGATCCAAAAACCGGCCAGCTTTGTAAGCTGACCGGCTTTCCCATTCCCGTGCAAGGCTATCTGCTTACACGGATAGTATTCTTCATTTATCTGTTTATAACCGCGAAAATCAAACCAAAGGCGACTTATTTTGTCCGCTCTGCCAATTCCTTCATCTCCCGTGCATTCTGACGAACCACGTCGGTAATCTGCGCCCCGCCAAGAAGCCTGGCAAGCTCATGGATGCTTTCTTCCTTTTCCAGCCTGCGGATATTGGTCACGGTTTTCCCCCTTTGGACGGATTTGGCAATTTCAAAATGGCTGTCCGCCATAGAGGCTATCTGAGGAAGATGGGTAATGCAGATCACCTGATGGGACTTGGCAATCTCATTTAATTTCTCCGAAACCATCTGAGCCGTCCTGCCGCTGATCCCGGTGTCAATCTCATCAAAAATCAAGGTAGGGATCTCATCCGTATCAGCCAAAACCGTCTTGATGGCCAGCATAATCCTGGACAATTCCCCTCCGGAAGCAACCGCCCTAAGAGGCTTTACCGGCTGCCCCGGATTAGTGGAAATCAAAAACTCCGCCTCATCAAATCCATCCGCCGTATAGCCCTTTAGCCGCCTGAATTCCATCACGAAGGTTACGTCCAAAAAATTTAAGTCAATCAGGCTGCTTTTCATCCTCTCCGCCAGTTCTTTTCCGGCTTTCTTTCGGATCTGGGATAATTTTGTGCAAAACCCTTCCAGCAGATTCGCGGATGTTTCCAATTCCTTTTCCAATTCTGCCCGGATTTCCTCAAAATGCTCCAGTTCTTCCAACCGTTTCCTTTTTTCTTCCAAAACCTCCAGTATACGGGCAATGGTGCTGCCGTACTTGGCCTGGAAGCCGTGGATCACATCCAGCCGCCCT
>Ga0137297_11346_pt1 | contig 14469 bp, 9 predicted proteins | sample RamsorincwithD2O_FD_97191 | JGI IMG/M metagenome (GOLD analysis project Ga0137297, IMG submission 97191) | Mouse cecal microbial communities from Vienna, Austria - Mucin amended with D2O | ecosystem: Host-associated > Mammals > Digestive system > Large intestine > Cecum | place: Austria: Vienna... | reverse complement strand
AGAGAATCCCGATATTGAGGCCGTGAAGGCCTTGCGCAAAGATGGAGGGAAAAGCTATTTCGGCCCTAACGTGATAGCTATTTGCCAGGCGGCAGATGTGGTATTTATGGCGCTGCATGGAGATGGGGAAAGCGGGAAGATTCAGGCCTCTTTTGATTTGATGGGAATCACCTATACGGGAACGGATTATGTAAGTTCGGCCCTTAGTATGGACAAAGGGCTGTCCAAGGAACTGTTTGACTATCACGGGATTCCTACGCCAAGGGGATTCCGCCTGAAAAGAGGGGAAGAGCGCGTGGGGGAAGTTCCTTTTCCCTGTGTGGTAAAGTCCTGCCGGGGCGGCTCCAGCGTGGGGGTCTGCATGGCGAAGGATGAAAAGGAATACAAAGCTGCCCTGGAAGAGGGGTTTCGCTATGATGATGAAGTGGTGGTGGAACAGTACATAAAAGGCAGGGAATTTTCGGTAGGCGTTATGGAGGGCAGGGCATTGCCGGTCATCGAAATTGCGCCAATCAGCGGTTTTTATGATTATAAGAATAAATATCAGGCGGGAAGTACGGTGGAGACCTGCCCGGCAGTTCTTTCGGAGAGGAAGACAAAGGAACTGCAGCATATGGCGGAAAGGGTATTCCGGGTACTGAGGCTGAAAAGTTATGCCCGTATGGATTTTATGATGAATGAAGAGGAAAAGATATTTTGTTTAGAGGCGAATACTCTGCCGGGTATGACGCCCACATCGCTGCTGCCCCAGGAAGCCAAGGCGGAAGGGGTTGATTTCGGGCAGCTTTGCGAGAAGATTTTGCGGTCGGCGAAAGAAATGAAGTATGGAGTTTGACGGGAAAGGCAGGAGATGGGGAATGAAAAGTCTTACGTTAAAGAAGATAGCGGAAGTTTGCAAAGGAACGCTGCATTGCTGCGGGAAAGGAACGGACGGGGAGATATCGGGCGTAGTGCTGGATTCCCGGCAGATAAAAAAAGGTTATCTTTTCATTGCAACGAGAGGGGAACGTGCAGACGGCCATCGCTTCATTCCCCAGGTCTTTTCCAATGGTGCGGCAGGGGTAGTATGCGAAGAAGAACCGGAAGATAAGTCAGGGCCTTATATCCTTGTGGAAGATTCCTTTCAGGCTTTGAAAGATATTGCGGGCTTTTACAGGCAGCAGCTGGATGTGACAGTGGTGGGCGTGACCGGGAGCGTGGGGAAAACCAGTACGAAGGAGTTCATTTCTTCTGTGCTGGAGACGAAATATAAAGTGCTGAAAACAGAGGGGAATTTTAATAACGAAATAGGGCTTCCCCTGACAATCCTGCGCATTCGCCGCTGCCATGAGGTGGCAGTAGTGGAGATGGGTATCAGCGATTTTGGGGAAATGCACAGGCTGAGTGAAATCGCAAAGCCTGATATTTGTGTGCTGACCAATATTGGGCAGTGTCATTTGGAGAACCTAAAGTCGAGGGAAGGGATTCTGAAGGCGAAAACGGAAATTTTTGACTTTATGGGTGAGAAGGGAAGGGTTTGTATCAATGGCGATGATGACATGCTGCGGACGGTGAAAACCGTAAGGGGAGAAAAGCCGTTGACTTTCGGCCTGGAACAGGAAAATGATGTTTATGCGGTAAACGTGGAGAATAAAGGACTGTTCGGAAGCAGTGCGGATATTCATATGGACAATAAATCCTTTCATGGGAATATACCTTTGCCGGGGGAACATATGGTGTACAATGCGCTGGCTGCGGCCTGCGTGGGTAACCTGATGGGGCTTACGGAGGAAGAAATTGCCAGGGGCATAGAGGCGGTGAAACCAGTGGATGGAAGAAGCCACATCATACGCACGAAAGATAAGGTGGTCATTGATGACTGCTACAATGCTAATCCGGTGTCCATGTGCGCGGCTTTGGATTTGCTGTCCACGGCGCTGACCAGAAAAGTGGCGGTTTTAGGTGATATGTTTGAACTGGGAAAAGAGGAGAAGGATTTGCATCGCAGAGTAGGGGCCTATGCGGCGATACGGGGGATTGATGTAATCGTGTGCATTGGGGAACTTTCCAGAAACGCATATGAAGGGGCTCTGGCAGGATATGGAATGGAAGGGAAAAGTGTTTATTATTTCCACCGGAAAGAGGAGTTTCTGGAAAGGTGGAGAGATATTATAGAAATAGACGATACAATACTAATAAAGGCATCTCATGGGATGGCATTTGACGGAATTGTAAAAGTGCTGGCGGGAGAGTGATTCCCGGAAGCAATGAGCAGAGACAAAGAACAGTGTGGGGGTTACGATGGGAAAAAGAAGAAGCGAAAATTACAGAAGAAAATATGCAGGAGAGCAGAAAACTTTTTCCGGCCAGGCCAGAGCCTGGATTGCAAATATTTATTTGCTTTTAATGCTGGGGGTTTATCCGCTTTTACAAGTAGATGGATACATGGATTTGGTATATAAAAAATGGGCAATGCTCCTGCGGGTGACGGTGGCTGCGGTGGTTGTGAGCCTGCTATGTTTTCTTGGCGGTTATATCAGCGGTTTGGGAAAGGCTTCCGGTGTTGCGGCCAGGGGCGGCAAGGGCGCAGGCGTACGAGAGCGGAAAAAAACGGATTGGATGCTTGTGGACTGGTTTGTGGCAGGCTATTTTATTTGTGTGCTCATTTCCTATCTCTGCGCGGCGGACAGGCAGGCATCTTTTTGGGGGGTGGATACCTGGTATACAGGTTTTGTCTGCCAATTGCTCCTTATTGGTATCTATTTTATGATTTCCAGAGGATATGCAGGGATGCCATATATGGATGTGATAAGTGCGGCCGTGGCCGTTATCGTGGGGGGCATTGTGATATTGCAACGGTTCGGTGTGGATGTATTGCATCTTTACGAAGGGTTTGGGGATGACGTGAAGCTGGAGTTTGTCACAACGCTGGGGCAGATTACATGGACTTCCAGTTATGTTACGATTCTTCTGATCGCCGGAATGGGAGTTTATTTTCTCACAGCAGAAACGGAAAAAAACAGGAAAATCTTTTGGGGAATATGCGTGGGTATTGGTTTTGCCATGGAAATGGTGCTGAATTGCGATAGCGGCGTGATTGCCATGTGCGCGGCGATAATGATTATGGTATGGATTGCGGTGGGCAGCAGGGAGAAAACGCTTAGGGTAATGGAAATACTGATGATTTTCCTTGCTTCGGCGGCTGTGATGGGGATAGCGGAGCGGTTCTTTGCGAATAGGATGATACCGATAGATGCGATCTACCTGAAAGTTGCACAGAGCGTAATTGTTTATCCTGTTCTGGCGGCTGTGGCTTTCCTTTATTTGCTTATAAAAAGGGAAAAAATAAATGTGGAAGGAAACCGGAAGGGCGTACGTATCATCAGGGGGATTTACCTGGGGATAGTGGCGCTTGGAATTGGGGCAGCCGTGGTTTTGTTTGTTTTGCATGGAAAGGGGTATTTCGCCGGATCGCCTACGGAGAACTATTTCCGGTTTACCATATGGTGGGGGAACAGCAGGGGATTTATCTGGCGGACCGGGGCCGCCGTATTTATGGATTTCGGCATCGGTAGGAAATTATTTGGCTGCGGGCCGGACGGCTTTACCCCGTATGCGTATCAATTGATGGGGGATGCCATTAATGAATTCTGGCATAACCAGATAGTTCCCAACGTACATAATGAGTGGTTCAATGCGGTGATTAATTATGGGCTTGTAGGGGGAGCGGCATATTTAGGTATTTTTGTCTCTTCGGCCTGGCTTTATCTGAAAACAGCCCTATCTTCCATGGCGGATGGGAAAACGCGGGCGGTGCTCTTTGGCTGCGGGCTGGCTGCTTTTGGGTATATTGTCCACAATGTCTTATGTTACCAGCAGATTATCGGCACACCGGTAATTTTCATACTGATAGGCATAGGTGCGGCGAAAATACGGCAGGAAAAAGCGGCTGATCCAAAAGAGCCGCTGTAGGCGATGAGGCATCAGAAATTGTGCCACCAGGGGAGAAGTCTGTGGGGGCGGATGGGAAAGGCCCGTGGTGCCGAAAGAGGAACAGACGATGATTGAGTCAAATAGGATGACCGCTGGCAGTCCGGCAAAACATATTTTAAAATTGGCGTTTCCGTTGATGTTTGGAAATATTTTTCAGCAGCTGTATACAATTGTGGATACGGCTGTGGTGGGGAAAGCCCTTGGGGTGAATGCTTTGGCGGCACTTGGAACAACGGAATGGATGATTTTCTTTATGGTAGGCGCTATTCAGGGGATAACCCATGGGTTTTCCGTAGTTGTGGCTCAACGCTTTGGGAATAAGGAAGAAGAGGGGGTGAGAGAGGCGGTCATATGTGCGTTGGTGCTTACCCTTGTTTTTTCTGCGATATTTATGGTGGCCGGGCTGCTTCTTATCTGTCTGATATTAAAAATTATCCGTGTGCCGGAAGAAATATATGGAATGGCAAAAGAATATTTACGTATTATCTATGGAGGGATACCCATAACTTTTGCTTACCATATGATGGCTTCGGTCCTGCGGGCAGTGGGCAACAGCAAAATACCGCTTAAGGCGATTGCCATTTCTTCTGTATGTAATATTTTTATGGATATTTATTTTGTGATATATATGCGGCAGGGAATTGCGGGGGCGGCCTGGGCTACGATAATAGCTCAAATGATATCGGTTTTTTATATCATAGGAAATTGCCGTAAGGTATTGGCAAAGTCCGGGTGCAGGCAAGAAGGAGAACGGAAAAGGGGGGATCCTTGGAGAGGATTTTGGGGAGATATACGAAAAAAGGACTTGCTGGAAGAACTGAGAATAGGATTGCCCCTGGGGGTACAAAATATGGTGACAGCCCTGGGCGGGTTGGCCGTGCAGGCGATGATTAACAGTTTTGGTGTCTTGTTTATTGCTGGATATACGGCTGCCGTTAAACTGTATGGATTGCTGGAAATTCCTGCATCATCTTATGGATATACGATGTCGGTTTTTGCCGGACAGAATGTGGGGGCAGGAGAGAAGGCGAGAGCCCAAAAAGGATTATTTTCGGGGATTGTGATTGGTACAGTGTCCGCGGTTATCATGTCGGCCATTATGATAGGTGTGGGAGACAAAATTGTGGCGTGCTTTATCTCCGTAGGCAATGAGCCGGACGCTGCGGCTGCGGCGGGTGCTTTGGCAGCCGGTTCCGTAGAAAGCGTAGTTCAAACCATAAAAATTGCTTATGATTTTCTCGTCCTTCTTGCAGTTTTCTTTCCTATGCTTTATATTTTGTATATAGCCAGGGGCTGTGTACAGGGCCTGGGGAATTCCCTGCTGCCAGTGGTATCCAGCTTTGTACAATTGCTCATGCGGATAGGCGGTGCATATGTGCTTGCCGGAATTATCGGAGAATATGGTGTCTTTTGGGGAGAAATCCTGGCATGGGTCGGGGCGGATGCGATTTTGGCTTTGGGGATTTTTTGGTGGTTTAAGAAGAAAGGCGAATAAAATCCTTTTTTGAAAAATTTTTAAAATTTAAAATTTGAACTATTTAACTATTGACATATATATAAATTTATGGTATTTTGTTATTAACTTGAAAGTACAAAAAAATGAATATTCAGAAGAAAGGAGAGGAAGCATATGAAAAAGGTTGTAAATAATGTTCTTTACCAGAAAAAAGGTGTTACAATCAGCCATGTGGCTTCTAGTCTTCTTTCGCGAAGGGTTGGGGATAGAATCCCTTCTATTTCTGAATATCAGCAGGAATTCGGGGTATCCAGAGGCACGATGCAGAATGCATTGAGTTATTTGAAGGAGATAGATGCAATACAGCTATCTTCCCGTGGGCATATGGGAACATATATTGAAAAAATCGATTATGTAAAATTACAGGACAGTACATTGGTGCAGGAATTGATGGGGATTATGCCGCTGCCGTATTCCAGGACTTACGAGGGGCTGGCTACAGCGGTGTATGAGCAACTGAAAGATTACCGTTTCAATATGGCTTATGCCAGGGGAGCAGTAGGGCGTATCAAATTGGTAGAAACAGGTACTTATCAGTTTGCTATTTGTTCTCAATATGCGGCGGAATACGCAATCGAAAATGGAAAGAATATTGAAATAGTGCAAAACTTTGGCGATGGAAGTTTTGTTTCCCAGCATGTGTTAGTTCTGCGGGATTCAAAAGCAGACGGTATCCAGGATGGTATGCGTGTTGCGTATGATTGTGATTCGTTGGACCAGGGTGAACTTACAAAGAGATTGATTAAAGGCAAAAAAGTCAAGTTGGTGGATATTCGCACACAACTGACATTGGCTGCACTGGATGAGGGAATTATTGACGCTGGAATTTGGAATTACGATGATATTCTGGAGACGAAGTCATTTGAGGGATTGCATATTGTGACATTGAATAAACCGGATTACAGCAGCGAATTCGCAACAGCAGTGATTGTCATCCAAAAAGGCAATGCATATTTGAAAGAAGTGTTAGATAAAAATATTAGTAAAAGATATACATTAACCGTTTTAGAAGAAGTAAGAAAACAGAAGAGGCGTCCATCCTATTAAAAAGAGTAATATTATTTTTTATGAGTCAATATACAAAAAAATGTACATTCAGAAAGGAGGGAAATCAAGTGAAAACTGAGATGTATGAGAGAATTGAGATTCTTCAGGTTAACAGAGTTATCAGCGAAAAAGTACGGAGACTTTGTGCGTAGCACAAATCTCCAGATTGAAAATTTTCAATTTTCAATCTTCACCTCATTTCTGCGCAGACTTTTGCGCATGTCAAGTTTGTGGATGCCGCGCAGCTTTTGTGCCCCGGCACTTCCGGGGCTTTACGCATGTCAACTCCACCTAATGATATTCAAATTATACCTCTAAGATGACAATTGGTAAAGGGAAGAATTATAATGGCCGGACTCTTTGCGTAACAGTTCAGCCTTTCGGCTTCGCTGTCACTTTTCTCTGTCAATGATGATCCTCACATCCATACACCACTTCTCCGTCGATTATTGTACAGTAGGTCTGGGTAAATACTTCCAGCGGATTCCCGTCAAAGACCGCAATATCCGCATCTTTCCCCACTTCCAGGCTGCCCACCCGGTCTGCCGCATTGCAAATCTCCGCCGCATTCCTTGTAATCGCCCGCAGCGCCGCATCCATAGGCATGCCCGACTTCACACACAGCCCGGCGCAAATCGGCAGGGACTGAATCAGGGACACCGGATGGTCCGTTGTAATAGCCACCTTTAACCCCGCAGCATCCAAAATCCCCGCCGTCTTAAATGCCACATTCTGCACTTCAATCTTACTTCTGCTGGACAAATCCGGCCCCACAATGGCGGGATAGCCTTCTGCGGCCAGTTCTTCCGCAATCAGATGCCCTTCGCTGCAATGATCCAGCGTCATTTTCAGCCCAAATTCTTTGGCAATCCTAATGGCGGTAAATATATCGTCCACCCTGTGCACATGGGCCTTCAACGGGATTCTCCCTTCAAAGACCGGAATCCAGCATTCGTACTTAAAATCCTCTTCGAAAACCTCTCCGGATTCTTTCGCCTTCCTTTTCCTTTCCACATACTTCTTCGCCTTAAAAAGCTCTTCCCGCAGCATCCCTGCGATAGCCATTCTGGTCACTGGCATTTTCCCCTGTCCGGAAAAATTCACCTTAGGATTTTCCCCAAAAGCAACCTTCATCGCCGCAGGAGCCAAAACTGCCAATTCATCGATTCTTCTTCCCTTCGTCTTGATAAAGGCAAACTGCCCCCCTGCCACATTGGAACTGCCAGGCCCCACCATAGCCGAAGTAATGCCCGCCCTGACGGCATCGTCAAAGGCTGCATCCATGGGGTTAATGGCATCAATTGCCCGAAGATATGGGGTGATAGGCTCTACATTTTCATTACAGTCATCCCCTTCCATCCCCTTTTTCTCCTCCGTAATTCCCATATGGCAATGAGCCTCAATGATTCCCGGCATCACCAGGCGGCCCTCCACATCAATCACATCCGTTCCCCCATCCTTTTTAGGAATATGCCCTAATTCCTCCATATCCCCTATGGCGGCGATTTTTCCCTTTTCTATCAGAAGATAGCCGTTTTCATACAGCGGCCTCACTTTATTCTTCCTATTCCCCTTCTTTTCCGATGCCATTGTCATAATCCGGCCATTTAATAAGTATCTTCGCATATTGATAGCCACACCCTTTCCGCAATCTATGATGAATCTATCTTTCCATACCCTTTTTTCACAATTACCTATCTTCTCCACCAATTAAGCTGCAGCCAATTCCGCGCTGCAGCTTTTCTGCCCTCCCGTAACTGTTTGGGCCAGTGATATATGGTATTGTACAAGTCCTGCAGGAAAGCCGTTTTACTGCTCCCGGGAGTTCAGCTTTGTCATAGGGTTTATAGGCTCGCCGTCCTTGGTAAGCTTGAAGTAAACATTGCAGCCTTCCACGCTGTAATATTTAGTCGGGGCAGCCACGCTCCCAATGATATCGCCTTTATTTACAAAACCGCCTTCCGACACCGTAATATCCTTTAGCTGTCCATAAGTCAGTTCATAACCGTTCCCCAGTTCCATTACTACTACAGTCCCTAACTCCGGGTTGGAATAAATGCTGCTTACTTTACCATTGGCTGCAGCCGTAATCGTCTCCCCTTCCACTGCGGAAATAATGATGGCCGGATTATATTTATACTGTTCCAAAGTAGGGAAATAAATAGTCTTGTCCATGCTGTAATTAATCAGCACATTTCCTACAATGGGCCATGCCAGCGTATCATTGTCGCCAAAAGTAAGGGCCGGCTGGATGGATGTAGAAGTAGCGATTGCCATCGTATCCTCCATTTCCTCCATGCGGGCCACTTCTTCCAATGTAGCGGAATCCGTGCCCTCCTCTATCATCCCTTCCTCACCGTTTTCATTTTTCTTTTTATCCTTTTCACTGCTTTTTTCAATGTTCTTTTCTTCTGCCTTTTCGCCTTTTTCTTCTCCTTCAGTTTCCCCGTCCACAGCCTCTTCGTTCTCCACGTTTACCGAATTTGTTTCCTGGAAATAAGGGTCATAGTCCAAATCATCGGCCGTTACCGCGTCTTTGTTAACTCCCTGGGCATCCGCAGCCTTATCCATGACACCTTGTATTTCCGTACTGTCATTCTTTACCAAAGTGTCCGATTCATCTTCAATGGCGCTGAAATCAACCACATATCCATCGTTTTTCTCCTCGCTCTTCCCTCTGAAAAATAAACCCGTTGCTGTTAAAGCCGCCAGTACAAACACCGATGAGAGCACCATAATCACTCTTTCTTTATTGGCACCACTTCTATTTCTTCTTCTCATTTTCATTCCTCCTAACAGAATTTGATTCCTCATCGATAGTTTTACCTGTTTCGGATTCTTTATTCAGTTTTTTCTATCACAACCCCGGAAAAAAAATAGTTCAGTATGTCAATAAAATCGCTCCCCTTTTTTGCCGCTTCATTTGCCCCATACTGGCATAGGCCCAGCCCGTGCCCAACCCCCTTTGTCTTGATTATCACGTCATCCCCTTCCTCCCTCCATTCAAAGCAGGAGGAATTCAATAAAAATGCCATCCGGATTCTTTCCCCTGAAACAGTTTTCCCGCCTATATCCACCTTCGCTATATAGCCCGCCCTGTCCTTTGTCATCGGAAAAGCTTCCTCCAATGTTTGCCCTTCCTCCCAAACTGCCTCCGGTTCTATTTCGAGCAGTTTCTCCATAAAAATATCCCGGCTGACTCTCAAACTATGTACATAATCCTCCGAAGTAAAATCCCGCCCGCATATAACGGACTTTAAATATCCATAATCCTGATTCCCGAAGACCTCGTTCCCATTTCTGGTTGCCCCCGCACTCACCGCAAAATAAGGCGCACGAACCGGGCAGCCTTCATAGGTTAAATACATTCCCCTGGTACTCCCCACCGCCTCCTTGCATTTCTCATAAAATGCCCCGTCCGTCTGAACGATATTGCTTTCCACATAGATATAACATTTCCCGTCTTTCTGCTGCTCATCCCTCGTATCGTAATACCGCCGCAGCAACTCTGTCCGAAGCACCACTGCCTGCGCCTTAAGCGTCTCCATTTCATACTCCATAGGAACGGTGGCAGGCAGCCTGCTCACCAGATAGGTCTCCAAAGGCATCTTCTCCATTCCGGCCTCCGTCGTGTTGCATACGATAAACTCGGCTTTATCTATATCCTCCCGGAACAACTCCGAAGCCCCGTTTCCTGCATCTGCTTCCATCTGTTCCGTATCGCCCCCCTCATCCATCCCCCTCCCCACGTTTCCGAAGAAAAAGGAAACGATATAAGGAAATAAAAAAATAAACAGAAAGACTGCCGCCACATCCCGGCCGCCCGGTTCGGCATCATTCCTTCTGCTATTTAATCTGTTATTGAATATAAGATTTTTTATTTCTGATTTTCTCATAGGACACCCCTACATTATTGTATGTATAGATATCCTTTTTATGCCAGGGGAATTCATTCTAACCGGAAGCCGGCATTCTTTACCAAAAATTGCTGTACGAATTTCCTACTATTCGCTATTTTCAGCCCGCTGCATCGAAATTCCTGCTCCCCTGCCCATGTTCCGCCACATCCACATGCTGTATCGTTCCTGCATACCCATTTTCATATAAGAAAATACCGGTACGGCGGATTCTCCCATTGACTTCCCCTGGTTGGAAACCATCGGACGTGTTTCCCTGGGAGGTTAGAGAAAAATCCGTAGATGCACTGGAAAGGCAAATCGCCCCCACATTTTTTTCCGAAAGTTTGTAGCATTTATCCCGTCCGTATTCATCCTTAGTCCAAATCAGCAGCTTATCCCAGATTTCGTCATTTTCGTCAATCCATCCATTCCCGTCGGAATCGTAGGCGGCAAGATCCGCAAACCCATCCCCCGACTTTGTTCCGAATAATTCGCTTCCGTCATTGATGACACCATCGCCGTTCCTGTCGAGCGCCAGATATCCGCTGCCTTTTCCCAGCATAGATATCTCTTCTTTTTCACCATCCCCATCCAGATCGAAAAGAAATGTCTGATCCTGCAATTCGGCCACATTCCCTTCCAGATTAATTACCAGCGGGTCTATCATACCAGGCTTCAATCTGGTAAAGTTCTCCTGGTAATATGCCTGGAAGCTTCTGCTCATCTGTACATTCAGCCGGAAAGAAATCGTCCTCCCGTCTTCCGTCTGCACCATTCCCTGTGTGGAAAAAACAGTTTCTTCCGTCTCTTCCACATATGTTTCTCGGCAATAGGAAACTTCCTGCATCACTACCGGTCCGGAAGCAAGTCTTCCTGCCTGTGCCTCGGCCATCAATCCGCCAAAATCCCACTTCCTTGTTTCTCCAAAGAAAATGCTGAACAGATACTGCATACACCTATCCCGAACCGTGCTTAGGGCATCCCTTTTGCTCTGTACATGGGAAAGTTTCCTTACTCCCGAACGGGAATTCATTTCGTTCATCTTATCCCTGATTTCCTTCTTTTGATCCGCATAAGGGTCTTCCCTATAAAACTTCCGCCAGGCGTCCTGCCCCGTTATGCTGCTGTTTTCGGTTCCATCCTCTGCTTTAGGGTTCATCCGTAAACCCGCAGTTCCCGTCCGAACCATCACGCTGGCTCTCTGGGCGTTCAAGGAACTAAAGTTCCTTGATGACTCCATCCCTATATTTGAGGAACCAATCCGCATCCTTTCCCTCCATTTCCGATAGTATAGACTCCCTGAACCTCCCTTGCACCTTCCTTTACAGCCGATTTCCCGCTAAGTTCTTACAAAATCAGGCACAAAGAGATTTCAAGAGCCTATATAGTATCATACATCAACTGAACGATCCATTTCCATATTCTTGTAATTTATATATCGGAATATCAACGAAATATTTTAGGGCATATATGGAAATTGTCTCTCGCCGGGCCGATGGCAAAGGGAAAAGGAAATACATTTCATATAGGGTCCGCAAATTATGGCGCCGCAAAATAACTATCAATTCCATCCGCAATCCCGATGGCAATCAGCTGCTGGTATCCGTCATCGGCCAGCCTGGTATCTTCCTCCGGATTTGTCATATAGCCCATCTCCACGATGGTGACCGGAATCATGCTCCAATTAATACCGCTCATCGTATCGGTTTCCCAAACCCGCTCCTTTTTGCAGCCCGTACTGGCTGTCAGGCCATCCAAAACCGTATCGGAGAGCCTTCTGCTATCCGCATATAGCCCTGCCACATAGGGGTTCTGCGCCGTTGGGCATATGGTCATAGCCCCATTGGCTGCACTGTTTTCCGAACCGTTGGCATGAATTCTGACAAAAACCTCGGCCCCGGAATCATAGGCCATCTGTGCTCTCTGGGAATTGCTGATATCCACATCATGGCTTTCCCGCACCATATACACTTCGTATCCCCGGCTCTCCAGTTCCGCCTTCAGCTTTTGGGAAACGGTTAAAGTCAGTTCATATTCATATAAACCTGTAGTTGTGCCCCTTGTTCCTCCGGATACTTTCATTTTCATCTCCGATGAACCCGGCCCTAAGGGTTCCTTATCTGTATTGGCCTTTGACTGATGCCCGGCATCTATCGCTATCAGATGTCCGCCGCCTTCGCCAGGGGCTTTCTTTTCCCTTAAATAATCCGATTTAATATAATAACTTTTTCCCTCTATGGAAATACGGCTCCAGCCATCCCCTTCCCCATCCTTCTCATATACCGTTCCCCGGGAAGCCTTTTGCAGAATTTCCCCTTCCGTAGACGGTGCAAGGCGCACATTCACATTGGCCGTAGTATATACCGTTATCGGTTCCACATCCGTAAATTCCATATTAATCAGTTTTTCTGCCGCCGCATTTGCCTCTTGCTGCCCGTCAGTTCCAATTCCACCCTCACTGCCATTTCCGGCTTCGCTCTGGATTTCGTTCTCATTCTGGCTTTCTGCCCCGCTCTGAGTTTCATTCCCATTCTGGCCTTCTACCCCGCTCTGAGTCTCATTCCCATTCTGGCCTTCTGCCCCGCTCTGAGTCTCATCCTCATTCTGGCCTTCTGCCCCGCTCTGAGTTTCATCCTCTTCCCGGCTCTTGGCCTCGCTTTGAGTATCATTCCCGTTCTGGCTTCCATTTCCGGCTTCACTCTGGATTCTGTCCTCCGCCTGCTCGCCATCCGCCCTCTCTTCCAAGCCTTCTCCAGCTTCTCCACTGCCTTCTATTCCGCTGTTTTCCTGCCCTGCCCCCTTTATATTGGCACAGCCTGTGCATACTGTAAGAAATATGCACAGGCTGATAAAGGACAGTATTCTTCTCATTTTCAACATACAAACTGCCTTTCTTTAAGAAACTCTGTTATAGTTAATCAAGCACCCTTTCAAAATAATCTGCCTTTCTTCATCGGTCAACTCCCCAAGGCTAAGTTCGAATTCCCTCATTTCACTTTCGCCCACCGCATAGGCCTTAATATGGTCTGCCTTTTCCTCCACCGCTTTTTTAATATCCGGGAAGAAGAGGTAATCCATATTTTTAAAAGGAAGCTGCTTATCATCACCATCCAGGATAAACGGGAGCATACCCCAATTAATCAGATTGGAACGGTATCTCTTAGTAGCATATTCATTGGCAATATTCGCCCAGCCACCCAATACCTTCTGACAGGATGCAGCCTGCTCCCTCGCGGAGCCATCCCCCGGTTTTACCGCAAATATAACCGAACCAAAACCAATATTCCCTTTTCCTGCCTCCGGATACGTTTTGTGGATTACCTCCATCACCGGCTTCAATTCCGGCTTAACCTCCACCGGACATTTTCCGTCCATAACCGCCGTTTGCGCCTCCTGTATTTCCTTAGCGCGCCCCACATATGCAGGATCCTTCCTGGAAAGGGTAAATTCCGCCAGCCCTAAAGGATTGGAGCGGTAGGAAGAAGTCTCCCCGGAAGGTATCAATTCATCCGTCGTCGTCACCGGGTCATGAATCTCCGAAACTACCCGCAGCACCAGGTTATCCGGCAATTCACACATCTTCGGCCAATCCTTAATATTGGGGCCGAACTGAATCTCCACATCCGGCTGGGCAGCCCCTTTCGAATCGAATACCCTGTTCGCATATATCTTAGAATCGAAATGATATTTATACTTACCAATCTCACCATCGAAATCCGTAGCCGGTGTCAGCACACCCTTATTGGCGCTGGTCGCCGCAATCGAGCGGGCATCCATGAGCGCAACGGATGAAATCTGCCCGTTCTGCAGCTTGGAGCCTTCCCTGTTAGGAAAATTCCTCGTAGAATGCCTGATGCTGAATGCATTATTCGCCGGCGTATCCCCTGCCCCAAAGCAAGGACCGCAGAATGCCGTCTTAAGCACGGCCCCCGTTTCCATAAGAGATGCAGCGCAGCCATTCTTCACCAGCTCCATATAAACCGGCATAGATGCCGGATATACGCTGAGCGTAAACCCATCGGAACCGATATAAGA
>Ga0137297_11341_pt1 | contig 14494 bp, 7 predicted proteins | sample RamsorincwithD2O_FD_97191 | JGI IMG/M metagenome (GOLD analysis project Ga0137297, IMG submission 97191) | Mouse cecal microbial communities from Vienna, Austria - Mucin amended with D2O | ecosystem: Host-associated > Mammals > Digestive system > Large intestine > Cecum | place: Austria: Vienna... | reverse complement strand
ATATGTATGTTAGGAGGGTGTAAAGATGAAAAACATGATTCAGTATTAAATCTGTTTTCTGAATCTCAACAATTATTTCAAGAGAAAGAGAATCTAATCAAAGATGAGTTTTTGGCTGTAATAGAGGGGATGACTTGTAATGAAGAATATTTGATTGTTTACGATTTTCATTCTGGTGATAGCTATACTCTTTTTGATAGAAAAACAGGTGCATATATTACTCGTTTTGGAACTATAGGACAAGGGCCGGGTGAAATACCTGCAGGCTGTTATGGCTATATGTTGAACAAATGCTTTTCTGTGTTTGATAATCAAACACGGGTAGTAATGAAGTATAAACTTGATGCTTTGCGCAGTGACAAAACGGATGGGGGAAAATCCGGTTCGTTTAACGAAATATGACATTCCGGATAGTCAAATATCAAGACTTATTGCAATTGATGACAGTACTTTTTTGGGCGCTGGCACATACCAATCTCGTTATCAATACTTGTTGTTTAATAAAAATAGTGACGTATTAGATTATGGAGTAGACATTTATAATGCTTCTGATGAGTCCTTTAATCAATATACTAAATATTTATCTAATCAAGGGGATTTGGTTATGCAACCGGAGAAGAAGTTTTTTGCTTATTCTCTTAATTTCTCATCCAATTTGGATATTATAGAGAATATTAATGGAAAAATTAAGTTGAAAAAGTCATTAAGATTTGGTAATCCGATATACAAACCCGGGGCGGAAGCAAATGGCTTGTACCAAAGTGTGGATATGACAGAAGATACCCAAGTGGGGTATATCAATCTCTGTACTACAACCAAGTATTTATATGCTTTATACTCTGATAAGAAAATATATGAAAATGGTCGTAAATCCAACCTTGTGTTGGTCTTTGATTGGGAAGGTAATGCTATAAGAAAATATCTATTGGATGCTGATGCTCATTATATTGCTGTTGATGAAATAGGGCAAAAAATTTTTGCTGCAGTGAAAAATACAGAAGGAGGTTGGAGTATAGCATCTTATGTGCTATGAATTAATGATTTGTTCTCTTTATATTCCTGCACAGGAAGGTGTTGAAACAAGTCTGCTGCCCGAACGGTTTATCGTGGGCGTGCAGTGAGGATACGGAGATTGGTCGACAGCCGAGGGAAGATACGCTGGGAAAGAGTATGGAAACAAGTGGAGTGAAATGGCGATAAGAAAATATGTAATAGGGTATGCGGGAGATGGTCTGCGCGTAGCAGCTGTGATAGCCGTGCTTTCTATGGTTTGCAGCGTTAGCACCGGACTGCCTGCGGATGAAACGATAGGGCAATGGGTGTGGTTCGACCGTGCCTCGTTAGGGGTGCTGCCTTGCATCTTGCTTTCGTTTCTTTGGAGACGTGGCGAAAAAGGCATGTCGTTTGGTACGGCCGTGGTATGGGCTTTGATGCTCTTGGGCGGTGTAGAGGCGGTGTGGGGGCTGTGTCAGCTCTATGGCTCAGTGGCTTCCAGGCACTCCTTGTATGCTTTGACCGGAAGTTTCTTCAATCCGGGTCCCTATTCGGGTTATTTGGCTATGACGCTTCCGGTATGTTTGCACCAATGGCTTGCAAGAAGCGGACCTGCAAAGAATGTAGCAGGAGGAGTGGCATTGCTTATCCTTTGTGTGCTTCCGGCGGGTATGAGCCGTTCGGCATGGTTGGCTGCGGGCTTCTCCTGCTTGTGGGTGTATGGCGGCGTGAAAGGGTGGAAAGAGCAAATGGCTGTTTGGTGGCGGCAGCACCGGAAGCATATACCGGTGGCTGTAGCTATCGGTCTGTGCTTGCTGTTGGTGGCGGGCTGGTGCCTGTTTTCCTTGAAGCCCGATTCGGCACGCGGACGCCTGTTTATGTGGAAAATGGCTTGTCGTGCTATTGCAGAAAAACCTTTTGCCGGATATGGAATCGGCGGCTTCTCTTCGGCTTACGCTGATGCGCAGGAGGCCTATTTCGCCACGGGGGATTATGCCTTGTGGGAGGAATATGTGGCGGGAAGCCCCGAATATGCCTTCAACGAGTATCTGCAGGCGGCTGTGGAATTGGGAATTCCCTTGACGGCAGGATTATTGATTGTCGTTGCTTTCTGCCTCTGGATGGGTATGCGGAAAGGACGGTTGGGGCTTTGTGGCGCTTTGCTCTCGCTGATGATTTTCTCTTTCTCCTCCTATCCGTTGCAGCTTCCGGTGGGTATAGTAACGTTTCCGGTGTTGCTGTGGGCGTGTGTGGAGAGTGGAGGGCGTGGGGCATGGCTGTTGTTCGCCTTGTTGGCAGGAGGAACAGGGCTTTTCCGGTTGCAGGACGATAGGCAGATGGAACGGGCTTGTCGGGAATGGGCGAATGTGCGGGTGCTGTATCGTGCCGGTGCAAGCCGTCCGGTCACGGAAGGGTACGAAAAACTTTATCCTGTGCTGAAAGAGCGTGCTGCCTTCCTGTTTGAATACGGGCATGCGCTTCATAAGTCGAAGCAGTTTGAAGCGTCCAACCGCATCCTGCAAGAGGCGTTGCTGCATAGCAGCGACCCGATGATACTGAATATCATTGGCAAGAACCATCAGGAGATGGGGGATTACCCGTCTGCGGAAGCATGGCTTCTTCGCTCCACACACCGGCTTCCGGGACGCATCTATCCTTACTATCTGCTGGCAAAGCTCTATGCACTTCCAGCCTACCGACAGCCGGATAAGTTTGAAAAGATGAAACAGTTGGTGCTGACGAAAGAACCGAAGGTACATTCCACGGCGGTCAGGCAGATGAGGGAGGAAGTGAAAGGATTAAAGATTAAGGATTAGGGATTGGTTGGCAAGGAGGTAAAGCTGTGAGGAGGTAGATGTGGTTGTTCTCAGATAGATTTTCTTGAATATGATAAATAATCTGAATTAATCGATCTAAATGCCGTATTTGTTAAACAAAAGATTTATTTTAGCCTAATAGAAAAAATGATAGAAATATGAAAACACGAAATTACCGATACTTACTGTGCTTGGCGGTTGTTTTGCTGGCGGCTTGTTCTGATGCCGGCAAAGAGAAGAGCGCGGAAGAGGGGGTGACAACCGTATTGCCGCAGGACCATAATGAAGTGACGGTGCAGACCTTGAAGTATGAAATCTTTGAACATGAACTGGTGAGCAACGGGAAGACGTCGGCAGGAGCAATGGCCGATTTGAAATTTGAAACGACGGGCGTGGTGGCTCATATTTATGTGAAGAACGGCGACCGCGTGGTTAAAGGACAGAAGCTGGCCGAGCTGGATAAATTTCGTTTGAAGAACAAGACGGCACAGGCGGAAGATGCCCTTGAAAAGGCCAAACTGGAGTTGCAGGATGTGCTGATAGGACAGGGCTATCCGGCAGATGACCATTCGAAAGTGCCCGAGGACATCATGAAGTTGGCACGGGTGAAGAGTGGTTACGACCAAAGCCTTTCGCAATACGAACTGGCGTGTTATGAGGAGGAGCATGCCACGCTGACCGCACCGTTTGACGGGACTGTGGCGAATCTCTTCTCCAAACCTTTCAATGAACCGAGCGCCGCGGAACCATTCTGCACCATAGTAGGCTCGCAAGGCATGGAGGTGGACTTTACGGTACTGGAAAGTGAACTGCCGTTGATAAAGAGCGGTGACAAGGTAATCGTTACCCCTTATTCGGATGCCGGTTCCAAGCAGGAAGGGCGTATCACTCAAATCAATCCGCTGGTGGATGACAAGGGGATGGTGAAGGTAAAGGCATCCGTCAACGGCAAAGGACGGTTGTTCAGCGGGATGAATGTGCGGGTGAACGTACACCGCTCTCTGGGCGAGCGATTGGTAATCCCGAAGAGTGCCGTGGTGCTACGTTCGGGCAAGCAGGTGGTCTTCACTTTGAAAAAAGGAAAAGCACAGTGGAACTATGTGCAGACCGGACTGGAGAATGCAGAGAACTACAGTATGGCCGATGATGCCTTGAAAGAAGGCGATACGGTCATCGTGACGGGAAATGTGAACCTGGCTCATGAGGCACCGGTGAAGGTCGTTGGAAATGGAGAATAATAAGTGTTTCCTCACTTATAAATCATAAATCTTAAATCTGAAAATTTTGTGATAAAGTTCTTAATACATCGTTCCATTGCCGTATTGATGGCGTTTACGGCATGTTTCATTGTCGGGTTGGTGACTTATTTCACCCTGCCGGTGTCTTTGTTGCCCGATATTGCTATTCCGGAAATCACCGTGCAGGTGTCGGTGCAGAACACTTCGGCACGCGAATTGGAGAATACGGTGGTGAAGCCCCTTCGTCAGCAGCTTATCCAAGTGGCTAAACTGAAAGATATGAATAGCGAAACGCGCGACGGGGCAGGCATCATCCGCCTGAACTTTGACTATGGTACGAATACCGACCTTGCCTTCATAGAAGTGAACGAGAAGATTGACGCTGCCATGAACTATCTGCCCAAGGATACCGAACGGCCGAAGGTGATAAAAGCAAGTGCGACGGATATTCCGGTGTTCTATCTGAACCTGACTTTGAAGAATGATGCGGCGGGAATGCAACGTGAAGAAGTGGGAGGGGAGTATGAGGAGACTGGTGCGTTTCTTGATTTGTGCGAGTTTGCCGAGAGTGTGATAAAGCGCCGCATCGAGCAGCTGCCGGAGGTGGCAATGGTGGATGTTACCGGTCTGGTGGAGAGACAGTTACAGATTGTTCCCGACCCCGATAAACTGGCTGTATTGGGGCTTTCCATAGAAGACATAGAAAGAGTGTTGGCGCAGAACAATGTGGAACCGGGCAGCATGACCGTGCGCGATGGTTACTATGAATACAATATCAAGTTTTCCACCCTTCTGCGCACCGAAGAGGACGTGAGGGATATACTTCTGCGCAAAGAAGGACGTATCATCCGTTTGGGTGACTTTTGCGAGGTGGATGTTGTGCCGGCCAAGGAGAAAGGCGTTTCTGTGGCAGGCGGCAAGCGTGCCGTTACGTTGGCCGTCATCAAGCAGGCGGATGAAAACATGGATGATATGAAATCTGCCCTTAATCATACGATGGATTATTTCAAGGAGGTATATCCCGATATTGATTTCAGCATCAGCCGTAACCAGACGGAATTGCTGGACTATACTATCTCTAATTTGCAGCAGAACCTTTCGTTGGGTTTTCTCTTCATCTGCATCGTAGCGGTGCTTTTCTTGGGGGATGTCAAGTCGCCGTTTATCATCGGACTGAGCATGGTGGTGTCTATTGTGATTTGCTTCTTGTTTTTTTATCTGTTCAAGATGTCGCTCAATATCATTTCTTTGTCGGGGCTGATTCTGGCATTGGGTATGATGATTGACAGCAGCATCATTGTGACGGAGAATATCTCGCAGTATCGTGAACGGGGCTATTCGCTGAAGCGGGCTTGTGTGGCAGGCACGAGTGAGGTGGTGACACCGATGCTCAGCTCGTCGCTAACTACGGTTGCTGTATTTGTGCCGCTGATATTCATGAGCGGCATTGCAGGGGCCCTTTTCTACGACCAGGCATTTGCCGTCACGGTGGGGTTGCTGGTATCTTATTTTACAGGCATCATGCTGCTGCCGGTTCTTTATATGCTGGTCTATCGCATGGGGTTGCGCGGTAAGTTGCGCTTTTTCCGTATTCGCATCAACAATCCGTTGAAGGAGCATACGCTCGACCGTTTCTATGATGCCGGTGTCGACTGGATATTCGCTCATAAGACGATTAGTATGGTTTTCTGTGTGGTTTCCGTTCCATTGTGTGTCTTTCTATTTTATTTCATCGGCAAGGAACGTATGCCCGAGATAGACCAGAATGAACTGATAGCCCGTGTGGAGTGGAATGAAAACATTCATGTGGATGAAAACCGTCATCGGGTAGATGCACTGTTCGGGCAGTTGGAGGATGAAACGGTGGAACAGACGGCGTCCATCGGGCAGCAGGACTATTTGTTGAATCGTGAACAGGCGCTCTCGTCTTCGGAAGCGGAATTGTATTTCAAGACTGCCTTGTCGGCGGAGATTGCTCCTTTGCAGGAGAAAATCTACCGTTGGCTGAAACAGGCATATCCGTTGGCGGTGGTCTCTTTCTCTCCGCCCGAAACGGTATTCGAGAAGCTTTTCGTGACAGGAGAAGCGGATGTGGTGGCTGAACTTTATGCACGCAACAAGGAGAAGACTCCGGTGGCCGACGAACTGCGCGGTCTGGAACAGCGGTTTGCCGACCTGACCGGTGTGGCTCCTACTGGCATTACGTTTGAAAATCAGTTGGATATAAGTGTCTTGCAGGAGAAATTGTTGCTCTACAATGTTTCCTATGAGGAACTTTACCGCACATTGAAGGCTGCGTTCAAGGAAAACAGCGTGGCAATGCTTCATTCCTACCAGCAGTATCTGCCTATCAGTATTGTAGGAGAGGAACAGACGGTGAGTGATGTCTTGCAGCAGACATTGATACAAATCCGTCCGGACGATAAAGGGAGAATAGAGTATGTTCCGTTGCGCGAGCTGATAAGGATTCGCCCCGCCGAAGACTTGAAGACCATTACGGCAGGGCGCAACGGTGAATATATCCCGTTCCGTTTCTATGATGTGGCCGATGCTCCGGAGTTGATGGAGAATGTGAAGCAGGAAGCGGACGCTACGCAAGACTGGGATACCACCTTTTCCGGAAGCTTCTTCTCCAACCGGAAGATGTTGGATGAGCTGGTGGTGATTCTTTTTGTTTCCATCCTGCTGATGTATTTTATCCTTGCAGCTCAGTTCGAGAGTTTTGTACAGCCGCTTATCGTGTTGCTGGAAATCCCGATAGATGTGGCGTTTGCCTTGTTGCTGTTGTGGGTATGCGGACATACGTTGAACCTGATGTCTGCCATCGGAATGATTGTAACGTGTGGTATCATCATCAATGATTCTATTCTGAAGCTGGATGCCATCAACGAATTGCGGAAAGGGGGAATGCCGCTGCTCGAGGCAATTCATGAGGCAGGACGAAGGAGGCTTCGTCCCATCATCATGACATCGCTTACCACTATATTTGCCATGGTTCCGTTGCTGTTCTCGTTCGACATGGGGTCGGAATTGCAGAAACCGCTTTCCATAGCCATGATTGGAGCGATGTTCATGGGGACATTGGTCAGTTTATTCATTATCCCGTTGATATATTGGTTTATATACCGACGTGCTGCCGGAGAGAAAATTTCCTGCAGCATAAAAGAAAGTAAATGATTATGAAGAAAGGAATACTTGTATTACTCGTGAGCTTGGGCATCACGACTTGCTTGGCACAACAGCAGATAACCCTTGACTTGCAACAGACCATTGCATTGGCAAACGATAGTTCGCTGGAAGCTTTTCGTACCAAGAACATGTATCTGGCCGGTTATTGGGAGTACCGCACTTATAAGGCGAACCGGCTTCCCAGTCTGACCTTGAACATGACGCCGGCCCAATACAACCGCGATATCACCAAGCGCTACGACTCCGAGCAGAATCTTGACATCTACCGCAGCCAGCAGTCTTTCTATGCTTACGGGAACCTTGCCATCAGGCAGAATTTTGATTTGACGGGAGGTACGTTCTATCTGGATACAGAACTGGGATATATGCGGAGTTTCGGCAATAACAAGTCCACTCAGTTCACCAGTGTGCCGGTGCGTGTGGGCTATTCTCAGAGTCTGGTCGGTTATAATCCTTTCCGTTGGGAGCGCAAGATTGAACCGTTGAAGTACGAGAAGGCGAAGAAAGAGTACCTTTATAATGCCGAACAGGTGTCCGAGCAGGCCACCACCTACTTCTTTGCCCTTGCCATGGCGCAGGCCGAATATGACTTGGCAAAGGAAAATACAGTGTCTACTGATACGCTTTATCGCATCGGCATGCAGCGCCTGAAGATAGCTGCCATCAGTAGGGCAGATTTGCTGACGCTGAAACTTGATGTGGTGAATGCACGCAATACGTTGCAAAACGCTATCAGTTCCTTGAAGCGTGCCATGTTCTCGCTGGCATCTTTCCTGAATATGGAGAAAAATGCAAGTATCCGGGTGACGCTTCCGGGACGCCCGCAGACTTTGGTTATACCCGTGGATGAGGCGTTGCAGGCTGCGCAAGCCAACAATCCGCAATTTCTGGGACTCCGTCAGGGAGTGTTGGAGGCCGAACGGAATGTAGACAAGACCAGGAAGGAATCGCGTTTCAATGCCAGCATCAATGCCAGTGTAGGTTTCAACCAGGTGGCGGAGAAGTTCGGTGAGGCATACAAGCACCCCATGCAGCAGGAAATGGTGTCGGTCAGCATATCTGTTCCGTTGGTGGATTGGGGTGTGCGTAAGGGAAAATACAACATGGCGAAGAATAATCTGAACGTAGTGAAGACCTCTGCCCGACAGAACGAAATCGGCATCGAGGAAGAGGTCATTATGACGGTGAACGATTTCAATGTGCAGCAGGACCTGGTGGCAAGTGCCGAAGAAGCGCTCGACCTTGCCGTGCTGGCATACAATGAAACCCGCCAGCGCTTCATCATCGGCAAGGCAGACATCAACAGCCTGACTCTGTCGCTGAACCGCCAGCAGGAAGCTCAACGCAACTACATCTCAGCCTTGAAGGACTACTGGCTGAACTATTACAAAATCAGGAAGTTGACCTTGCACGACTTTGCATCGGGATTCTCACTTTCGGAGAAATTTGATTATAACCAATATTAACCACCTGTTCTTCACTAGTTGCTTAATGAAATCAGCCTCTTCTTTTACCCTTATTGTGGCTTTCGTCTGCCTGGCTTTGGTGGGCGTGGCGTTGATACCGCTGCTCCCCGTCAAGTTGAATCCGTCACGCAGCTTGCCCGGATTCACAGTGGGATTCAGTATGCCGGGCACTTCGTCACGGGTGGTGGAGATGGAGGTCACCAGCAAGTTGGAGTCCATGCTGGCACGTATTCGCGGAGTGAAGAATCTGAACTCTACTTCCGGTAATGGATTCGGTCGTATTACGGTGGAGCTGGACAAGCATGCCGATGTAGATGCGGTCCGCTTTGAGGCATCTACCATTATCCGGCAGACGTGGTCGCAACTGCCCGATGGGGTAAGCTATCCTACCATTCGGATGAAAGTGCCCGATGAAAACGCTTCACGTCCGTTCTTGTCCTTTACGCTGAATGCCCCTTCCACTCCGATATTGATTCAGCAGTATGCCGAGGAGCATATCAAGCCGCGGTTGGCATCTCTGCCGGGCATTTATAAGGTAGAGCTCAGTGGAGCCACTCCGATGGAATGGAGGCTGGAATACGACAGCGAGCAACTGCGCATGCTGGGTGTCACCTTGGCAGACATCAGCGAGGCTGTGCGGCGGCACTACCGGAAAGAGTTTCTGGGGACACACAATGTGGATACCGGCAAGGGTTGTGAGCAGTGGATACGTCTGGTATTGATTCCCGAAGATGATTCCGATGGATTCGACGCGGCTTCGGTCACGGTGACTGCTGCCGGAGGAAAGTTGCTCCGTCTGGACGAGTTGGTGTCGGTGGTGCGCATGGAAGAGTCTCCGCAGAGTCATTTCCGCATCAATGGGCTGAACTCTATTTACCTTTCCATTACTGCGCAAGAGTCTGCCAACCAGTTGCAGCTGAGCAGGGCGGTCATGGACGAGATGGATGAGATTCGCCGGGTGCTTCCCGTCGGCTATGAAATACATACCGGTTATGATGCTACCGAATACATCCGGGAGGAGCTGGACAAGATTTATTTCCGTACCGGGTTGACGGTGCTGATTCTGCTTGTGTTTGTATGGCTCATTACGCGCAAGTTGAAATATCTCTTTCTGATTGTCACCAGTCTGGCGGTGAACATTGCGGTGGCGCTTATTTTCTATTATCTTTTCGGATTGGAGATGCAGTTGTATTCGCTGGCTGGAATCACTGTTTCGCTGAATCTGATGATAGATAGTACGATTGTGATGACCGACCATATCCTGCACAGGCGCAACCTGAAGGCTTTTATGTCGGTATTGGCGGCTACGCTTACCACAATGGGGGCGTTGGTCATCATTTTCTTTTTGGATGAGAAGATACGGCTCAATTTGCAGGATTTCGCGGCAGTGGTGATTATCAATCTGGCAGTATCCTTGATGGTGGCGCTGTTCTTTGTTCCGGCCATGATTGAGAAGGTCAAGCTGACAAGGAAGGGGAGAGGAAGCAGGCGAGGCCGTAAGCGTTCGTTCCCTCGTCCCCTCGTTCTTTTGTTTTCTTTTCAGAAACGTTTTCCGGTCTATTTCGCGCGTTTCTATTCCGTCCTTATCCGGTTTCTTTGCCGTTGGCGTTGGGCGGTGTGCTTGTTGCTGCTTCTTGGCTTCGGTCTGCCGGTTTTCTTGTTGCCCGATAAACTGGAAGGAAAGGGCAGATGGGAAACGCTTTATAATGAGGTTTTCGGTTCTTCGACTTATAAGGAGTCTGTGAAACCTGTTGTAGACAAGGCTTTGGGAGGCAGTTTGCGCCTCTTTGTGCAGAAGGTGTACGAGGGCAGCTATTTCACCCGCAACGAAGAAGTGGTGCTTTACGCCAATGCCAATCTGCCCAATGGCAGCACGCTTGAACAGATGAATACGCTGATGAAGCGCATGGAAACCTATCTGAGCGGCTTTAAGGAAATCAAACAGTTTCATACCTCCATCTATAATTCGCGGCGGGCAAGCATCGCAGTCTATTTTAAGAAAGAAGCCCAGAACAGCGGGTTTCCCTATACGTTGAAATCCAATATGATAAGTAAGGCGCTTGAATTGGGTGGCGGTAGCTGGGGCATCTACGGATTGCAGGACCAGGGATTCAGCAATGATGTCCGCGAAAATGCGGGCTCCTATCGCATTAAGATGTACGGTTACAATTACGATGAATTGTATGAATGGGCAGAGAGGCTGAAAGCCAAGTTGCTGACGCATCGCCGCATCAAGGAAGTGCTTATCAATTCGGAATTCTCATGGTGGAAAGACGACTATCAGGAATTCTACTTCAACCTGAACAAAGAGCGCATGGCGCAGGAAGGCATTGCCGCACTGGATGTCTTTGCCGCAGTGCGTCCTATCTTTGGCAGGAATGTAGAGGTCGGTTCGGTGACGACGGAGCAGGGGACGGAAAAAATCAGGCTCTCTTCCCGCCAGTCGCAAGAGCGTGATATCTGGGCGATGCAGTTCTTCCCCTATAATGCAAGTAGCGACAAACACTACAAGCTTTCCGAACTGGCTACGGTGGAAAAGGGGCAGATGCCGCAAGAAATTTCCAAGGAAAACCAGCAGTATCGTCTCTGCATTCAGTACGAATATATCGGTTCCAATGAGATGGGGAATAAAATGCAGAAGCGGGATTTGGAGGAGTTCAACAAACTGCTGCCGATGGGCTATACTGCCGAGTCGGACAGTAACAACTGGGCGTGGGGCAAGAAGGACAATAAGCAATATTTGCTTCTGCTGGTGGTGATAGCTATCATTTTCTTTACTTCCAGTATCCTGTTCAACTCGCTGAAACAGCCGCTTGCCATCATCTTTGTAATTCCCGTTTCCTACATCGGCGTGTTCCTTACATTCTACTGGTTCCGGCTGAACTTCGACCAGGGCGGCTTTGCCTCGTTTGTCCTGCTGTGCGGTATCACGGTGAATGCCAGCATCTATATCCTGAACGAGTACAACAGCATCCGCCGCCGTTTTCCCCGTCTTTCCGCCCTGCGTGCCTACGTCAAGGCGTGGAATGCGAAGGTAGTGCCTATTTTCCTCACGGTAGTTTCTACCATTCTGGGATTTATCCCTTTCATGATAGGTGAGGACAAGGAGGCTTTCTGGTTTCCATTGGCAGCGGGTACCATTGGCGGATTGGTGATGTCCGTCATCGGTATCTTCTTTTTCCTGCCGGTGTTTGTGCTGAGGCGGCGTAATTTTCTTAGGAAATGATTACTTTTGCTTGATTTTGTTACCAGAATGGATTATTGCTTTTAAGGGAGAATAATCTCTGCCTAGTTTTATCATTTTTGCTTCCACAGCGGAAATACGCCGGAAGGTAAGTTAATATCTTGTTTGTTAGTGTATTAATAGAATGTACAGCATTTTGCAAATATCTTGTTTACACGATATGCGTTTCGTGTAAACACGGTATTAACTTCGTAAAAGACCGTTTACCGATAGACTGCAGCTGGGCTCATAATAGGAATAAGATAGGTGCACAGTATGGGGAAACTATGAGTATAATAGGTGTTCAACGGTTATGAAGCACCTTGTTGACGGTCGTTAGTCGAGTAGTTGACGGCCGTTGGCAGAGCGCATCACGGCTGATAGGCGCTGATAACTCCGTACAGAAAATGGAAAGGAAGCCTATGTAAGGGGAAACAAGCTCTGAGCTATTTGTTTTGTTTGTCACATTTATCTTGTTTCTGTACATTATTGAAGCGGTTTTTTGTATCTTTGAAGGGAGGGGCCGTAAAAAAGCTTGTTCTCATCCAAAGTTTAATTATATATACATGGATTATGAAGCGATGTATAGTGCTGTTCATAACATTCTGCTGTACAGTTATTTTTAATGCACAGGCAAATGGCATTGTGACTGATGGAGAAAAAGGATTGCCGTTGGCTGGTGTGAATATTTATCTCCAAAAGGATTCTGTGGGCATAGGAGTTATACGTAATGATAATCTGGTAAAGAACATGTTCATATGAAAAAACTGCTATATCTTGGACTTTTGTCCGTTTGCGTACTGTTAGGTTCTTGCGTAGAGAAGAACGTATCCAATGTTTTTGATAAGGTAGAGGGGTATATGGATGTATGTCCTGACAGTGCATTGCTGCTGTTGGAGCAAATCCCTCATTCGGAGGAGCTTCGTGGGAAGCAGCGGGCGGACTATGCACTGCTGCTGACGCAAGCGCGTGATAAGAACTATTTAGACAGCTTGCAGTCGGACTCGTTGATAAAAATTGCGGTAGATTATTATAAGAATGGGGAGGATAAGGTGAAAGCGGGGAAGGCATTGTTTTATTATGGCAAAGTGATGGATTTGCAGGGGAATGATATGCTGGCTATGCAAGCCTATTTGAATGCTTTGGCTAAATTGGAGAAAACGGAAGAGTATAAGCTACAAGGCTTGGCATATGAGTATATCGGTATTTTGAATGCAGATAGAAAGCTACACAAAGATGCTCTTGATAATTATCAAAGTTCGGTATATTGTTTTCAAAAGGCAGCCGATACTTTAGGAGTTATATATGTTTATCGGGATATTGCTCGTATTTATTATGTAGAACAGAAATATGACAGTGTTTATAATTACATTAATCGTGCTTTGTCCTTGTGTGAGAAAAAGAAAGGATGTATCAGTTTTGAACGGGTAATCCCTTCTTTATTACAAGTAAAAGGGATTGCCAAAAGAAATGAAGGGGATTTGGGAGATGCAATAGCCCTGTTGAAAACTGCGGTAGAGACTGAACAAGATAGGCATTCTATGCATCACTGTTCAATGTCATTGGGGAATATTTATTTAAATCAAAATAAGTTGGATGAGGCAAAAAGATATTTTACTTTAGCTTTGAAATCAGAAAGGCCTCGTACTCTGGCAGGGGCATACCACTATTTGTATCTGTTGGAAAAGAGGCAGAAAAAGTATGCAATAGCTCTCTATTTCAAAGAGAAGTCTGATTCGTTGTTGTCTGTTGACCTGGATGCTAAACAAGCATCTCAAATTTTGACTTTGCAACGTAAATATGAAAAAGGAAAGCTTCTTTTAGAAAAGCAACAAGTTGAACACGAAAAGAAAATACAGTTTTATTTTGGGATGGTAATAGTTCTATTTATTATCCTATTATGTCTTGTTTTGTATTTTCTTTTAAGAAAAAAATTTTAGTAGATGACAAAAATTAAATATATGCTGTTAAACATTTAATTTTCAAGTGATTAAATCTGCAAAAGTCCCTGAAATTTAGTAATTTAAAGGAAAAGTTTGGCGACTTTTCTCCATGAAAACTACTAATTCCAAGGACTCAGTCAAAGTTAACCAAATCCTCCCGATTATGCAAGAGCATTTTGGACAAAGTATGAATCTGGCACGCATAAAACTTATGGCGTTGCTGCTCCATGCACTCTGCGTGGTGCAGACTGTCAGCCTCCACAAGCTTGCTGATGCGATGCCTACGGCTGTCGACAAGGATTCCAACCTCAGACGGCTCCAAAGATTCTTTGCCAAGTATGTTCTTGACCTTGATGTCATAGCCCGTATGATTTTCTCGCTGCTTCCTGTCAAGACAGGTCTTGTGCTCAGCATGGATCGTACCAACTGGAAATTCGGGGAGTTCAATATCAACATTCTTATGTTGGGCATAACCTATAAAGGGATTGCCTTCCCTTTGATATTCAGCCTTCTTCCGAAACGTGGCAACTCCAACTGGGAAGAACGCAAGAAAATTATGGAACGTTTTATCCGTCTTTTCGGAGCAGACTGCATCGACTGCCTTGTGGCAGACCGCGAGTTCATC
>Ga0137297_11340_pt1 | contig 14495 bp, 18 predicted proteins | sample RamsorincwithD2O_FD_97191 | JGI IMG/M metagenome (GOLD analysis project Ga0137297, IMG submission 97191) | Mouse cecal microbial communities from Vienna, Austria - Mucin amended with D2O | ecosystem: Host-associated > Mammals > Digestive system > Large intestine > Cecum | place: Austria: Vienna... | reverse complement strand
AAGACATGGACAGCGTCTCCCTGTTGGGCAAAAAGTCCGATTATCCAGCGGACTACGCGCCGGAGGTTCTGGAAACCTTTTTGAACAAGCATCCGGATAACGACTATTTTGTCAAATTCAACTGTCCGGAGTTTACCAGCTTGTGCCCTATTACCGGCCAGCCGGATTTTGCCACCGTCTACATCTCCTATGTGCCAGGAGAAAAAATGGTGGAGAGCAAGTCCCTAAAGCTCTATCTGTTCAGCTTTCGCAATCATGGGGATTTTCATGAGGACTGCATGAACATCATCATGAAGGATCTGATTGGACTGATGGATCCCAAATACATAGAGGTCTGGGGAAAATTTACGCCCAGAGGCGGCATCTCTATCGACCCATACTGCAACTACGGCAAGGAGGGCACTGTCTGGAAGGAGATTGCCTTTCAGCGGCTGGCAAACCACGATCTGTATCCAGAAAAAATCGATAACCGCTAATAGAAAACGGGCGGATAAAAATCCGCCCGCTTTTTTCTCTCTTTTTTATTCTGCTGATGGAGACGGCTGGGCCGTGGGCGTTGCCGTCGGGCTTTCCTCTGTTTTCGACGCATATGTTCCCTTGGGAACCGTCTCATACTCTGCAGAAGAGCCGTCTGCATTGACCCGCTTCAAGGCGAAATTATCCCCAACATCCTGAAAATAAATTTGGTCTCCCGCCGCGCATAATCCAACGGCTGCCGCTCCCGCAATCTGCGTGATGTTTCTCCCGTTTGTGTCCATCCGAAAGATTCCCTGCTCGTTTGTTCCCGCACTGGTATACATATTAAAGTAGGAAAAATAGATATAATCGTCGGCAACGTTGATAAAGGACGCGCCCCTGTCTGTCAACGGATGGGTATAGCGTTCGCCCATCTTCCATTTGTAAATGCCAGAAGATTTGCAATAGTAGATGCAGTCGTCATACACATTGATACAAAGGCTCGCTTCGTCGATGAGCTTTTTCAGCTCGCTGCCGTCTAAATTCATGGAATAAACCGTGTACTTGTCGTCCGCGTTGATAAAATAAATTTTATTCTTATAAAATTGAATGCAGTCCGCCTCGCCCTCAAAAATCATTTTGCTTTCCGTGCCGTCCAGATTCATGGCGTAGATTCCCCTGCCCGTTACGTCGTAGGCGGATATGCAATAGAGCGTATTGTCCGCTACCGTAACATAGGAGGCCCGAATGTCTGAAATACACTTTTTGTCGCTGCCGTCCAGGTTCATGCTGTAGATTTTCCGGCCGTCGTCCAGATTGCTGAAGTAAACTCTGTTGTTTGCAATATTAATATAGCTGCTGTTTACATCGGCAAGCTGCTTTCCGTCCAGAGCGTTTACAAGCCCTCCGTTGTTGCAGTACACTTGTCCGTTGTATTCTGCAACCATGCCGTGGTTGGCCAGGTTTGCAGGCGAATTGCCAAGGGTTGCGCCGATTGTATTCACAATGGAAAACACGCTCGTCACAATAATCACCGCTGCCAGCAAAATGCCGATTCCAATAATCATTCTGTCTCTTTTTCCCAAGTTCCCTAGTTTCACTTTCTCTCTACCTCAAATCATAGCTTTCGTCATACTCTTGCATTTTAGCACGGCAGAGGAGAATATTCAACTTTCCGCAGAATATTTTACAAATTTCCTTTTCCCTCTAGATATTCCTCCAGGCACAGCCCCTTTTCGTAGATTTCCGTGGCAGCCCCAACGCCCACGTACCGATAATGCCAGGGCTCGTAAATCACGCCGGTCACGTTCTCCTTATCTTCTGGATATCTCTGGATAAAGCCGAATTTATGGGCGTTTTTCGCAAGCCAAATAGCCTCCTCCGTGTCCCCAAAGCTGTCGTCCGCCCGGTTATGGGTCGCAGACAAAATGTCTAAGGCCAGGCCAGTGGCGTGTTCGCTCATGTTTCCCGGCATAGCCTTTACTGGGCTAACATAGGGGTCTTGTCCATAATCGGGGTTTTTTTCAATCCGCGCGTTCCAGATTTTCTCCTGGGCTTCTACCGTTCGGTATGCGCTGTTGATCAGAAATCTACCCACCCCCTCTTCCGACGCAGCTTGAAACATCCGGTTTGCCGCCAGGCCCGCTTCTCTGCCGATCAAAAGGTCGCCCCGCAAAAGATCCACATACCTAATATCGCAGACTTCAGCTACTGGAACCAAATCCCCTGGTTCGCCCTGAATGGGATTTTCCCAATTCACCAGGACGATCGGTGTGGAAGATACCTCCGAGGTTTTTGGCGTAGGCGCAAAGGTGGGCGTGGGCGCAGGCGTCTCTTGAGCCATTATCTTCATCACTTGCTCCACTTTTTCACTCGGATTGTCTGCGCCCGCAAGCTTGTCTAACAAAATTGCGCCCGCAATACACCCAGCGGCAGCGATGCTGCCCAATACGCATACGACCGCTATCCGCCTTCTCTGCCTTCTTTGCCTATGCATCCGCCTGTAGCTGGAAAGTTTTCGTTTACTGTCCGTCCGCCTCATCTGCTCTTCCTCGTGTGTAAAATAAAATTTTATCAGGATTTGTCCTTTTTTTTGACCAATAGCCCAGATAGAACGATCTCCTTCGCTTTTTTCAGTTTGTGTAGGTCGGTTTTCCGCAAGCTTCCCCTTGCTTATGAAAATAATGTTACTTATATTCTATATTATATTACATGATAACGCAATAAAGTTTCTTTAAAATTATTTTTTTGTAACAAAATATAAAAAATTTGGAGTTAAACGGCTTACCCTTTAGATAAAAATGGAATCCATTGCCTTTGGGCCTCATAGATGATATACTATGTTCAACATGCAACAGGAGGCCCCCTATGAAAAAATGGTATGACGAGGAATATGCGTTTCAGATTCAGGTCGTGGGGTTTCTCCGCGGCGACAAAACCGAGGGATACTGTCGCAACGGCGAGGAAATTGGCGACCAATACGCCTGCACCTACGGCTGCCCGGTCAACGCCCAAGGCCAGGGGATTTGCTCTAAAGTGATGACGGTTCTCTTTCCCATTATGGAGGCTGTTCGAAGCGGCGGGGATTTAGAAAACATCGGCGGGGACAGTCCAAACAGCAAGACAATCGTCTGCCCAGACGGCTGCGTCATCTTCCGCTTGTCCGCAAAAAAGCTCGGGAACGAAAACTTTTTTCAGGGCAAATTCTCCGGCTGACAGGGCCTGCCCTGTTTGCCAAAAACTATTTTCCTTTGTGTTCATCTGCCCTTCCCTTGGGCGCGTAATCCTTCATTTCGGTTATAGCGCCGCCCGCTACCTCCCAAAAATACAGACTGGCCACGCTGCAATAGGGACTGAGCCGCCTGCGGTATTTTTCAAATAGCTGGCGGTCTATTTTGCGGTGGTGATATACCATTCTCATGCCCCTAGCCAGGGCCAAATCCCCAAAGCTCAATACGTTTGGGCGCTGCATGCAAAAAAGCAGAATCATTTCCGCCGTCCATACGCCCACGCCCTGAAGGCTGGAAAGGGCCTGAACAGCCTCCTGGTCCGTCATGGTCCAAAGGGCATTTAAGTCAAAGGCGCCGTCTGTAACTTTCCCCGCGAAATCAGCAATATACGACGCCTTGCGGAACGACATGCCAAAGGCTTGCAGACGTTCCAGGCCCGCGTCCAGAATTGTATTCCCATTGACCACGCCTAAATTGTCGTTCATTCTCTGCCAGATGGTGGCCTGGGCCTTAGTCGAAATTTGCTGCCCTATGATGTGATGAACAACGGACGAAAATAAATCAGGATCAACATGCCGCTCTACTATCCCAATTTTGTCAATTACTTCAGCCAGCCGCTTATCCTTCCCTTTTAAATACGCAATTTCTTCGCTCCCGTATTGGAAATACATGTTCCCCTTTCCTCCCTATCCAGGCATTTTTTGCCTTGCTCCTGGCCTGATAAAATAGAACCCGCCTGTTTTTCAGGCGGGAACGCGGGGCTAGGCCTGGCCTGGTCTTCGCAAATCGTAATAAGCCTGGCAGATTTCTTCTACCCCCGCTACTTCCCTCTCAAAGCACTCGTTTAAGTACCATAGCAAGGCCACTACTTCTACGATATTCACCTGGCCTGCCTGCTCGTTTGTGATCTTGTCCTCAAAAATATCATAAAGCCCCTTCAGCGTCCGCAGGCTGGTCCCCGCCAGCTCCAGTTCCGTTATTAAGTCAAATTCTCTCGTCATTTGTGAATTCCTCCTGTTTTTTTCTTGCCAAACAGAAGGATTGCATGATATACTATTTACAAACCTCTGTTTGGGGTTATGAGCGTCCATGGTTTCTTGTTGGGAAGGTGGGCGCTCTTCTATTTTTCGTCCAATTCCTTCTTTACAAGCTTGACTCCTTTGTTTATAACGTCCGTTCGGCTGATTTCTAATCTCTGCGAACATTCATCCAGTAATTGTAGTTCCTCTACACTCATACGAAGTTGCAAGCTTTTGTCGCGCTTTGTAAGGCCTTTGATTGGACGACCTGTTTTCGGGCTCACTTCATCACCTCTCTTTTGCCATGGCATTATTATAATTTATGCAGTGGCGAAAGTCAATAGCTTTTTTACTCTTTTCCGTTATATTCCGCTTATTTTTTATCAGATTGCTTCCTCATCTGTGAATTCCTCCTGTTTTTTTCTTGCCAAACAGAAGGATTGCATGGTATACTATTTACAAACCTCTGTTTGGGGGTGTAGGGTGTTCAAGCTTTGGTTGGGGAGAACGCCCTACTTTTTATTTCTTTGCTTCTTTCAGGGCTTTTTCATACATTTTTGTTAATCCCTGCGCAATTACTTCTGTTTTAGTCAGCCCCAAAACCTTACAGCAATAATTGAGCATTTCTACCTGTTCGTCTGTCATTCTTATGCGCGTATTATTTCGCTTCGGATTGTCAGACGGCGGTCGGCCTGTTCTTGGTGTCAACTGATCCCTCCTTTTATTTCTTGGTTACACAATTATTATATTATCGGTTACACGAAAAGTCAAGAGCTTTTTTCATTTCTAAATCCCTTCTGTTTTCATGCTTGCTTTCCAGAAGGTTCTCTGATAGAATAGATTTATCAGATTCTTTCTGGTGGCTGTAGAGTGTTGTGATACTCGTCAAAGTTGGACAACGCTCTACTTTTTTTCTATTTCGGCTTTAACCAATCTTACTCCTTTATTGATGACGTCCGTTTTGCTTACTTTTAAGGCTTCGGAACATTCCTTTAAAAGTTCTGATTCCTCTTTTGTTAGCCTAATTTCTAAACGTTCCGTTTTTTTGTTTACAGTTGGTCTGCCTGTCCTTGGGCTCATTCCACCACCTCACTTTCGCCCGTACATTAATAAACAATTTGTACGTGCAAATGTCAAGAGTTTTTTTGTCAATTTCTTTCGTCATTTGTGAATCCCTCCTGTCTTTTCTTGCCAAATAGAAGGATTGCATGCGCCCTGGCCCTTCCACGCCAAAGGCGCGCAGCCGCAAAAAGTTGGTAGCTAGCGTAGGCGTTATGCCCGCGTTTACAAGGGCATAGCCGCAGCGTTTGCGTGACTTTTTGGGTCAAAGGAGGAGCAAGGGAGCGGGCGGATGTTTTTCTTTATAAAAGAAAAACGGAGCAAAGCGCACTTTGCTCCGACGTGGTCGGGGTGACAGGATTTGAACCTGACAACACCTATTATTTAAAATTTCCAATGTGCTAAAAATGCTATGTTAAAGGTATTTTGTTCATGTATAGCTTTTAAAAAAATTAAATATAATCATTCTTACGGGGTTTAAAACGGGGTTTAAACCCCGCAAAAAACGGGGGAAAACTCCCCCCCGCCTTTTACCTAACCTCCAGTTTTTTAAAATCCTCCACCAGTTTTTTCACCGCCCCATTTCCGCCTAATGCGTAGTACATTTTAGACATATCGTCCACACTCTCCAAATTGTGGATGTGCATATACCCCCGCTCTGTGCATCGGTCGCACTCGTGAATAATGCTGTCCCGCAGGAGGGCCCGCAAGCCCTCCTCGATAGCCTCCTGTCTGCTCCTGCCCTTCTTCACGCTCCGCAAAAACGCGCCCCCTAAAAAGGACACCCCCATGAGCAGAACAGAGATGACAATCTCCATGATTCCCTCCGCAATCACTTGTCCTCCTCCTTTGGCTTGGCGTATCCTAGGGCCTGTACGCTGTCTCCCAGCCCCTTTGTGGTCGGGTCGGTCAACACGCCGATAAAGGACAGAACCGCCATGGCCACTGTTCCAATCAAGTATGGATTGGTGAAGAACTGGGCGAACACGTCCCCAACCTTCTCCCATGTGGTCAAATCCTCAAGCCCTAGCCCTAAATAGGCCATGACGGGCGACAGGATAACTCCCGCCAGACCTACCCAAAATTGCGGGCTCTTGGCCCGTACCTTCCAGTTGATTTTCATACGTATTTCCCTCTCTTTCATTATTTCTTTAGTAACCCCTCAACAATCTCCCGCTCCCTTTTGGATAGCGCCCATACTATCACTTTCTCCTCTTTTATTTTTCCCACCCGCTCTTTCGCCGTCTGTGCTATCGCCTCCTTTATCTTTTTTGCGTCTTTATCAGATACCAGATATCCAGAGCCGTATATGGTTTTCCCCTTTTCCCGTTGAGCGTCCAAAGCACTGATGAAGACGCAATTATCTGTGGCGAACTCCTGCCCGCCTTTAGCCAGTGCTTCCAATGTGTAAAACGTGACCAAGTTCTCCGGATAAGCGTATACAGGTGGCTCTTCCCCGAGTTTCTCTCTTTTCATAACGGCGATTGCTTCATCTAGCGCTTTTTGTAGCGTGGGCGCAGTCCGTATGGTCGCCCCTCTTGAGCACACGAACGCTGTGTTCACTTTCGCCCCATTGTCGTAGACGACCTGTCCTTTTACTCCAATTCGGGACTTCGCCGCCCGTATACTGAACAACGTCTTGTTCGGCGCAAATAAAAAGTAGTCGATTTGCTTTTCCTCGTAAAAGCGTACGATTTTAGATAGTATGGAGAAGGGCGGATTATCGATGACCACACATTCTTTCGGGTAGGCATAGTTTTCATAGTCCCCGCCTGGATAAAACGGCCGGACAATCTCCCTGTTCTCCCATCCGTATTCTTTTACTGCCCAATTTTTTACCGTTTCATAGATTAATGGTGGCGTGATACAGTCGTCCGTGGTGCGCTTTGGTTTAAATTTTTTCTCAAATTTCGTGTATTGCTCATCCGCCTCCATGGCCTCCACTTTCTCAACCATCTCTTTATAATAATTTTCTGCTTGACTCATATTCTCTTTCTTTTTTCGTCTCCCTGCTCAGCGTCCCTTGTCCAGTCATTCAGATAGCTCTCCCATTCCGCATCCTCACTGGGGTCATACCATTCACGTGGGAATTTGTCTACTACGGGAATATTCGCCTCAAACCTGGGAACCTGGTTCGAATCTATCATGGATTGCGATATTGTCCCACTGTTGTCATGTCCCTTGTCATTTCCACTCCCCCCCTAACTTGGTCACCGTATTCTTTCCCGCAATTCCGTCTACAGTTAACTTCACGGCCTTCTGAAACTGCTTCACAGCTCCCTCCGTTCCGCTGCCGAACTCCCCGTCCGCTCCGCATTTGCCACAGGAATACCCCTTGACAATCAGGGCCTTTTGCAGATTCTTCACGTCCTCCCCTTTCATCAATGGGCTTGTCCTTTTCAGGTTTCGGCTAACTGTCCAGATAACCTCTGCTTTTTTCTCCTCTGCCTCAATCCATGGGGATCTCCCAAAGCCGTTCCAGTATCCGCTCCCCCAGTGGTTCAGCGGCTTTTTCACAACCCCGTAATCTCTCCCTTTCGATTCGATTACGTTGCCCCCGTCCACCACGTATCCAATGTGATAGGCCCTTCCCTTGCTGGCCCCGCTGGTATACGTCCTGAACACAAAATCCCCTGGCCTCAGCTCTCCTTTGCTGATGTTTTCGCATTTTGTCATAAGCGTGTTGCTGCTCATGTCCCCGCTCAACACCTTTTTCATGTTGTATAGAAAATACACCCCCAGCCCCGAACAGTCGTATGCCCTAAGATTGGGATATTTCCCCTTTCGCTTGTCCCTCAATGCCTTCACCCGCTTGGCGTTGGCCCCGCTGGTCTCCCGCTTTTCTATGTAACTGTCCGTCAGCTTGCTGAGCGTCTCCCCCTGGCCTCCCCAGAGATAAATACTCCCGTTTGCCGCCTGTTCCTCTAAATATGCCTTCCATTCTTCATACTTTACTTTGCCCATTCGCTTTTTCCTCCTTCCAGCTCGTTAATTTCATTCCTCCATGCCTGCCGCTGAACTTTGTCCCGCCCATACTCCTCCTCGCTTAAATACCCTTCTGCATACTTAATCGCCTTGTAGTCCGTGGCTCGTAGCATGGCCTTCAGTTCCCCGATTCTCTCCGCCGCCTCCTGACTCATTGGCGGCTCATATTCATCATTTTCTATGAACTTTCCATCTATATAGATATATTTGCATATTTCTATATCCTCTGGCAGCCCTCCTACTTCAATCCCACCTTCAAATCCTCCAATCGTCGCCCAGCCTGTCACTACTCCTCTTTCATCTACCTGTATCTGCATCTTTCTCTCCTCCTTAAATTATTCCGATAATCTTCGTTACTGTTGCGTCGTTCATGTTATGCGTCGCTACATTCATACTTTTCCCATATCCAAAAGTCAGCGTATTCCCAGAACACGTCCCTGTAAACGCAAAAATGACGACCCCTGCTCCATTGCTAGACACGCCCCCTCCTATGCCTCTCATATATTGGTTGTGCTTCTCCACGAGAGCGTCTGTTCCGCTGTCCAAAAATTCAAATTGAAATAATTGATACTTTTCTATATCTTGTACTGTAATGGTTCCGCTGTTCCAGATCCCTTCCCATAACACTTGGTTTACGTTTCCCCTGTGCAGCATCTCGTAAGTCGTTCCCTCTTGGGAGAGTACCGCCCTTATCTGTCCTCTTTTCCCTGCCGAAATGTACGTGTTCCCTTCGTGGGTCGCTGCCTCGGCTGTGGTTCCGTCTATGCCGATCCAAAGGTTGTCGCTGGCGTTTACCGCCACCTGCAACAATGTGGTATCGTCCCCCGCGTAGTTCTTCCCCATCACCTTGATGGGCTTTTTCGTTATCTTCACCGTCCCGCTTATCTCTGGATTGACCGCGTTTACTTTTCCCGCAATATCCGCTAACGCTTCGTCCAATGCCGTATACTCATTACTCGCTTCTATACCCTTATCGTTTTGTCCTTTCGCTATTACAAACACAAACCCTACAACACGCAAATTTCCTCCAGTAGGTAGAGTAACACGGATTTCCGCATCGAAAACGCTGCCCGCCGTGGCAACTGCTAAACTAGTTATGATTACCTCTACTTGACCTGATTTCGCATCTGTAATAGCGGCGGGTAAAAATATTTCCTTATTATCCGGCGCGGGCGTGGTGTAGTAAAGGGTCACTGTGCTGCCTGTCAGGTCAATAGGCTGCCCGTTGCTCCTTAACTGAAAGGAAACCGCTCTTCCCTCACTTTCACCCTGCACCAGTAGAATTTTGGGCGTTTGCTGCTTCAATGCCCATGCCTCTAATACAATCGTTTTATTTATCATTATTATGCTCCCGTCAGTATGTATTTTTTTAAATTATTGTCATATGTCCATGATACGGTTTTGCCATCAATCTGTAATGCTTGTGTCACGACCTGGGGGCTATTTAAGCCTATTCCATTAAGATTTATCGTATCTTGGAGAGAACCTCCTTCATCATAGTTATATAAAACAAGCCCTAGACGGTTGAGCCAATAAGTCGGCTTGCCATCTTTGTTAAAATTTCGTATGCCGAATGAGCTGATCTGTGTATTCCCGTTTTCCCCTTGCAAATCAATATTCCCACTGTTCAAATTAATTTGCAGCGTTCCCGTCCTATCAGTTAAAATACCGCCACTTACCCTATCAGCGGATAGTGTCCCCGTGGTAATTAACTCCGCGTTAATCGAACCCGTTTTTATCAGGTTCGCGTTCAGCGTCCCTGTCGTTATCATGCTGGCGTTGATTCTCCCGTCCATCGTAATCGCGATTTTGTCAAAGGGTCCGTTATATCCATTAGAGGAAAAGCCAAGTCCGCCCATGTTCCATCGCCATACATTTTTAGCGGAATTTTTGTCCGGAGTGTCCATGATGAGAAATTCCTCTGGCTCTCCAAACTCGTTCAACCCCATCACCACATAGCCGCCCTTATTACCCGTGATAAGCTGGGTTTGCGTCAAAATTTGCGTAATCACATTGCCTATGCCATTGTTAGTGGCTTGCTGCCATTCTGCATACTGCCGTACAAAATTCGCCTGCGCCGTCCCCAGTTCTATTTGGTCATACTGTTCAAGCAGTGAATCATACACCGTAGAAATGACCTTGGCTTTCGTGTTTACACCTAGGGCTGAAAATTTCACCGTCACAATATCACACAAGTTTACCGATAACAGTGGTGCTAGGTCAGAATATTGCATGGTCTTACGTAAATCTATAAAACTCACACGTAAACTAACCTTTGGCGTCCCCACGTCGTTGTTTTTTATATACGCCTGCCCCAGCCTTCGCAGTTTCGCAACCTCAACCGCCTCCTGTTGGTCAAACTCGCTACTAAAATCCACAAAAAAGGCTTTTTGCCTGGCAAAATAGCCCGCGTTGGGGGCACTGAGATAGCCTTCGGGAATATATATATACGTCTCTTCCCCGTCCTGTTGCCGTTTTACATAGGGAACAATAGACGTGTATGTACTTTCGATGACTTCATCTTGCGTGACATCCGTCAGGTTTTTTCCGTATTCGATCGTTATACCTTTATCCGCACCTCGATTCGCCCAGAGAATTACATGAAAATTGTCAAACTCAAACTCCCCATGAAAACGATCCAAAAAAGACCCGTCAATCCCTCCCAAAATCCCCCGAATTGTATTGGGCTGCTGGATGGATATTTTAGATGTTCCTGTGAAATCTGTTGACGCTGTAAAAGGGTTGCCCATCAGTCCAGATTGAAAAAGCTTCTGTAGCATACTGCCCGCCGTACCGGACGCAGAAAAGCCAAGCACCGGATTTCCCGCCAGTTCATAGCTGACATGCTCGGCCTTTATGGTAATAATTCCGTTGAGCGGTCGTGTTATACTGTAGATTTTAAATAGCTGATACGTTTTTTCTGGGTGCGCCGCTGCTTTTATGTATCGTCCTACTGTTATTTCATCAAAATGTGCGCCAGTTTGTGGATACTGCGCTTGCAGCTCATAAATTCCGTTCCGTTCTTCGGTCACTTTGCAGCTTATGCAATCTATCAGCGTGCCGAGTCCGTCATTATTAAAATCCTGTGTATTTACTTCATATAGAGTCGGTTTCATAATGTCCTCCATCTTGGACGGATATCCAGCGCCGTGATAGTATCCGAACAGACGATCGTATTATTTCCTGGTTTCAACATAGGATATCCTTCTCCTGTTTTCTTGTCGTTGTACGATACACCGCCTACATAGGTATTCATCTGTCCGCAATCCATTTCCACATATTGTGTAACGTCTTTTATCCTCCATACTTTTCCGTTGACCTTCAAGGCTAAGTCTCCTCTGCCTATGATCTTGAAATATGGGGCGCTGTCAAATGCCTCCGGATTGTTTATGCTATAGTTTGACAAAGCATCGCCGGTTACGTGAATCGTTCGGTTCCCTTCTAAAGAAAACTTATAGGGATACGCTAAAAATTGAAGCTGCATAGATACAATTCTGTAATAATCCTGGGAGATAACCACGTCGCCGACATACCTGGCACGCCAATAATATTCTGGATCGTATGTATCGGACAAATCGAAATATTTCCCCTGTCCCTGTAATAGCCACGCCTTTATTTTTCGCATAAAATTTGCCCTGTGTTCATTGTATCCAGCCCTTCCCCAAACCTCGTAAACTATTTCTATTTCATCTCGTCTGTCGCTGTTGATGGTGAGCGCCCCAGCCCTGCCAGGTATCGTCACAACCTCCACCGCTGCCTGTGCGCCTGAATTTGTCTCGACTGGATTAGAAATCACTAAACCGAAATCCGTGGATTTGTGTCCGTTATACGTAAAATAGCTTACCCCTGCCATGTGATTCGCCTCCTGTTGATCTGTTGTTGTAAACTGTCCGCCATTCGTGAAGTCAACATGTCAATATCCTGCTCTGTATTGTTTACAAAGCTGTCGATATTCACTGTAATTCCTCCGAATCCCGTGGTACTTGTGGTTTGGCCGTATATAGCGCTACTATTCCCTTTTCCGGTGAATATACGCGGCATTTCCAGCGTTGGATATGTGCGCAGTTTCCGAAATGCGCTAGCCACAGATGCATCTATGAAGCTTTGCAGGTCATCTGCCGCGCCTACAAATTCCGGCCGCTTTTCAGCGATCTCAATTAATTGAGGCGATGTGAAAAAGCCTCCCACATCATAGCTGCGGATAGACGCACCAGAATACGTTCGATTTACGCTTACGCTAAAATTAAAAATCCGCTTGACTTGACCGGCTATATTCCGCGCAGCGGATGTAATTGCGCCTGCCGAACGGCTTACGCCTCTCGCAATATCGTTGTCAATTTTATCGCCAATGGCCGTAAAATTAGCTTCCATTGCATAACCATAAATCTGTGACCGAGTTTGAAGGATCACCGATTTTACTGCCCATTGAACTGCACCTCTTGAACCTTCGATACCCTGAACAAGCTGATCCATTGTAATATGTCCGGCCTGAGCAAGTCCGGACATATCGTCCCTTGCGTTGCTCTCTGAAAACTCTGCTTGTATGGTCGTGCGAGTCGTATTCGCTCCGGATTCTACCGCACCTTTCACCTTGCCCATGCCAACGTCTGCGCCGTTTGCCCACGCAGTCACAAATTTTTGCGTAGTTTCACCAATCTCTTTCCCACTGTCTGTGGCCATTTGTCGTAAAATAGTCATGCCTTCCGTACTCGTAATATCCAGTTGTCCCAAGTAATCCGAAAGCGTCTGGTTCCCCGTCTGAGTCGCCAGCTTGAGCAGATGCTCATAATCTGTCTGAGCCTGCTTGACTGTCTCCTGGTTTTTCAGCATGTTATCAAGTCGTTTTTTAAGACTTGTTTTGGTGTCTAGCTCTATAATACTTTCTGTTTCCCGCGCCTGTTCTATTCTGGTATCGTTGATTTGCTTTTCTCTCTTTGCCAGCTCACTGTAGGATTCAGCTTTGGCCTCGTTCGCTTCTTTATATGCGGCTACCATATCCGCCTGTTCCTTTGTGAGCGTCTGCCCGTTGACCTCTGCGGCAATTAAATACTGGGCTTCTGCGTCGGTCAGTTCCGCCAGAGCCGCCGCCTTTTCTGCGTTCGCTTCCTTATATGCTGCAAGCTGATTCTGCTGTTCCTCTGTTAGGATTTGTCCATTTTTCTGCGCGTTAATGAAATACTCTGCTTCTTTGTCTGTCAGCCCTTTTACAACTTCACCCGTTTCCTGCACTATTGTTCCGTATTCCTCTAAGCTTACGCCGTTCTGTGCCATCCATATATTTAAAATAGCCATCTGCGCGTTGTTTGCCTCTAGTTCTTTATTAACGCTATCCAGTGCTTCCCCTAATACTGGTAAATCCTGATTCGCAAATAGGCTATTTTTGTGCGCCATGGCATCTAGGGCTAGCTGAGAATAGCTCGCCTCTTCTCCTAAGTCTTCCATTCCAACAGTCAAAATTCCCAGCGATTGATTATATTCAACTACCCCTTTTCTCACCTTTTCTCCAACGGCTATCTGTTCTTGAGATAATGTCAGGTTTTCTTCTTCTAGCCTGTTTAACTCCTCCATAACAAGCGCAGCCTGCTTCTGCTTCTGCCATGCTTCCGCATTTTTATCCAGCGCTCTCGTATCCTCTTTGACGAGTCCTGTACTTTCGTCGATGGTCAGTACCGTTTCACCCAAAATACTATTGTACTTTTTTACTGCGTCTGCCAGTTTAGCCTTCTGCGCAGTAGAATCCTTCTCCTGTGCGGTGAGCGTTTTAATTTCCTTTTCCAGTGCTTGTATTTCCGCCGCTGTCTGATGAAGCATATCGCCCTGTGCTTCGATGGTGGCGTTAGTGCGAATAAATTCGTTTCTACTGTCCTTCGATGTGTCCACGATTTCCTTCGATGCGTCTGCGAATGCCTGCGTTTCCTCTGATGCCTTGAAAAGCTCGCCGCTCAGCGTCACAACCAATCCGATCACAGTGGTGATCGCGCCAATGATCGTCCCCATGCTGGCCGCGTCTATGCTTTTAATTGCCGCCGTTACGCTGCCGCCAGCGGCTTTGACTGCTGCTCCAAAGGTACTGAATGCTTTTACTGCATTGCCCACGACTGTAGCAATCTTCCATGCGGCGATTCCCGCGCCGATGCTGCCGATTATTTTCAGAATCGTGCCCGCGTTTTCGATTACAAATACTACCACGTCGGCGATGACACCCGCTGCCTCTCCGACCAGCCCGCCTATTTTCTGGATGTCTCTC